>Ga0209985_10002974_pt1 | contig 14844 bp, 13 predicted proteins | sample NOAtaG_FD_187305 | JGI IMG/M metagenome (GOLD analysis project Ga0209985, IMG submission 187305) | Freshwater lake microbial communities from Lake Erie, under a cyanobacterial bloom - NOAA_Erie_Diel6S_1000h metaG (SPAdes) (version 2) | ecosystem: Environmental > Aquatic > Freshwater > Lake ...
CAGCACTGCCCGCCGCACCGGACGCTCGAAGTAGCGGCGGATCAGCTCGAACTCGCCCAGGCCAGGAGCCGGCGCGGCGCTCACTGCAGATGCCGGGTCGCTGTGGGTGGGAGGATGGGCACTCATACGGGCTCCTGGCCGGCGCTGCGCAGGCAGTTGGACAACTCCACCGCCGACTTCACGCCCATCTTCTCGAAGATGCGCGCGCGGTGCACTTCCACCGTGCGCACGCTGATGTTCAGTTCATCGGCAATCAGCTTGTTGGGCCGGCCTGTGACAACCAGCTGCATCACGTCGCGCTCGCGCTCGGTCAGGTCGGCCAGACGCTGCGCCACATCGTGATGCTGGCGGCGCTGCGTCAGGGCCTGGGCGCTGGCCAGGAGCGCCTGCTCCACGCGGTCGACCAGGGCGTTGTTGGAGAAGGGCTTTTCCACGAAGTCGAAAGCGCCGCGCTTGACGGCCGCCACCGCCGTGGGCACGTCGCCATGCCCGGTGAGGAAGATCACGGGCAGCGACTCCAGCCAGCCGCGTTCGATCAGCCGCTCGAACAAGGCCAGGCCGCTCATCCCCGGCATGCGCACGTCCAGCAGCACGCAGGCCGGCGCGTTGGGCCAGTCGCCTGCCCGGGCCTCGGCACGCTGCTCGGCCGCGGCCTCGAAGGCTTCTGCGCTGGCAAAGCCTTCGGACAGCAAGCGGCGCGAACGCAGCAACCAGGCCAGCGCGTCGCGCACCACGTCCTCATCGTCCACGATGTAGACGGTGGGCAGGCCGAGCGAGGGATCCAGTAGCGTCATGGGCAGGGCAGTCAGGCAGTTGGGAGCGTAAACCGGAACCGGGTACCCGGGCAGGACCCGGGCGCATGTTCGGCATGGACGGGCGATTCAAACTCCAGGGCGCCCCCGTGCTGCTCCACCACCGTGCGGCACAGGCTCAATCCCAGGCCCATGCCCTCGGCGCGGGTAGAGAAGAAGGGCGTGAACAAGCGCTCAGCCACCTCGGGCCCGATGCCACCGCCAGCGTCGGTCACCGAAAACTCCACCCAGCGCGCATGCCGCTGCCGCACGCCCAGGCGCAGCACACGCTGCGCCAGCGGGGTGGCAGTCTCCATGGCCTGGATGCCGTTGCGCGCCAGATTGAGCAGCACCTGTTCGACCATCGTGCGGTCACAGCGCACGGCAGGCACCGCCTCGGGCAGGTCCAACTCGATGCGCGCGCCGCTCTTGCGCGCCTGCAGGCGCACCAGCGGCAGCACCGCGTCCAGCAAAGCCCCGCAGCCCACCGGCTCCTGGTGCTGATCGCGTCGTCGCACGAAGTCATGCACGCTGCGGATCACCCGGCCCGCGCGTTCGGCCTGCTCGCCCACGCGCTGCATCGCCTCGCGCAGAAGCCCCGGGGTGTGCGCGTCGGGCTGCTCCAGCATGTTCAAGCTGGCGCTGGCATAGCTGGCGATGGCGGCCAAGGGCTGGTTGAGTTCGTGGCTGAGCAGCGACGCCATCTCGCCCACCGTGGCCAGACGCGCCGAGGCCTGCAATCGCTCCTGCTGCTGCCGAGACAACTCCTCCACGCGGCGCTGGTCCGTCACATCCAGGACCGCACTCATCCACCCCGTCTGCACCCCGTTGCCATCCACCAGCGGTGCCTCGTAAATCATGACGGGGATGCGCTCGCCATCACGGCGTACGAACAGGGTCTCGAACCCTTCCCGCCCAGCGCGGGTGGGCGAGCTGGCGGGCTCATCGGCCGCACGGGGGGCCAGCCGCGCGGCCTGGCGCTGGGTGTACTCCTGCACCCGCTCGGCAGGCCAGTAAGGCGGCACCGCCGTGCCCAGCAAGGCCTCGGCAGGAAAGCCGACCATCGCGCAGAAGGCAGGGTTGACGTAGGTGATGCGGCCGTCGAGATCACGCGCCCGCAGGCCCGTGGACAGCGAGTCCTCCATCGCCTTGCGAAAAGCCAGCGCCTCCGCCAGGGCGGCTTCAGCCTGCGCACGGCGCCGGAAGTCGCGCGCGAGCAGCAGCGCCAGGACGGTCAGGGCCACGGACAGGCCGAGCACCAGCGCCACCGCCAGGTTGGGGATCAGGCTCGGTCGCCCTGCCGAGCTGTCCGCCCGCAACACCAGCGAGCGGGCCGGCAGGTCGACGATGCGCTCGGCCACATACACCCCCACGCCCCGGCGCGTCCCGGCGCGGGCGAGGCGGGAGCCGTCGCTCTCCACCAAGGAGAGCTCGTGCCGCCCTGCCGGCGCGGCCCCCAGCGCCGACTCCAGCAACTGCGGCAGCGACCAGGTGGCCACCAGAAACCCGGTCATCCGGCCTTCGCTGAGCAGGGGCACGCACAAGTCCATCACCTCCACACCCGTGCCGCCTTCAAAAGGCACGTAGTAAGAGCGGGTGAAGGCCGGCGCGGCAGCGCGGCGGGCCAGTGAACACGCTGTGTCGATCTCCGGCTCCACGTCGGAGCGCCGCAGCCGCGTGAAGAGCGGCGGGCCGTAGCGGCTCTCTGCCAAAGACGAAATCGCACCGCCCGGACCACGCCGCTCCAGCCGCAGCAGTTCACGCCGTGACTGCAGCAGCTGCTCGGCCCGTACGTCCCACTCCAGCGGGGTGATGGCCGGCCAGGTCAGGGGCTGCAAGTCCTGGATGCCCCGCGTGACCTGCCGCTTGGTCTCGCCCGCCACCTCCAGCGCCACCGCCTCGGCCTCGTCCTGGGCCCGGGAGGACTCGAAGGACACCGTCAGCATCACGAGCAGGCCTTGCACCACTGCCAGCAGCATGAGCAGCGCCGCCCACATGAGACTGCGGCGCCATCGGGAGTGCGCGGGCAAGGGCCAGGACCGTCGAGTCTGGGGCATGGGGCTGAAGTATGGTCCCGCCGGCTTGGCCCGCCGTCCACGCAGAGCGCCAACGGCGCAGGCATCCGGAGGCGCTGCGCCTGGTTGTGGAGGTGACTCCAGGCAAAGACCCCAGCACAGGTGGCGGCCTACAATCCGCGCCCCTCCGTGGTCAGGCCCAGGGCGCCCAGCTCCCGAGCGGGCCCGCTGCTTGCTTGGCCCTCGGGCACCGGGTCCGTGGACCGGTGCACGGCCCTCAACACCCCCGTCCTGAGTCGCATCGCCATGTCCTCACCTGAAGAAAAGCGCGCGCAACTGCGCCGCGCCGCGCTGGAGTACCACGAGTTCCCGACGCCAGGCAAGGTGGCGATCGCCGCCACCAAGCAACTGGTCAACCAGCGTGACCTGGCCCTGGCCTACTCGCCCGGCGTGGCGGCGGCCTGCGAAGAGATCGTCAAGGACCCCTCCACCGTCTACCGCTACACCTCAAAAGGCAACCTGGTGGCCGTGGTGTCCAACGGCACGGCCGTGCTGGGCCTGGGTGACATCGGCCCGCTGGCCTCCAAGCCCGTGATGGAGGGCAAGGGGGTGCTCTTCAAGAAGTTCGCCGGCATCGACGTCTTTGACCTGGAGGTCAATGAGCGGGACCTGGACAAGCTCGTCGACATCATCGCGGCGCTGGAGCCCACCTTCGGCGGCGTGAACCTGGAAGACATCAAGGCGCCCGATTGCTTCTACGTCGAGCGCAAGCTGCGCGAACGCATGAAGATCCCCGTCTTCCACGACGACCAGCATGGCACGGCCATCGTGGTGGGTGCGGCGTTGCTCAACGGCTTGAAGGTCACGGGCAAGGACCTCAAGTCCATCAAGCTCGTCACCTCCGGCGCGGGCGCCGCGGCCCTGGCCTGCCTCAACCTGCTGGTCAAGCTGGGCGTGCCCCGGTCCAACATCTGGGTGACCGACCTGGCCGGCGTGGTCTGGAAGGGCCGCACCGAGCTCATGGATCCCGACAAGGCCGAGTTCGCCCAGGACACACCGCTGCGCAACTTGGCCGAAGTCATCGAGGGCGCGGACGTGTTCCTGGGTCTGTCGGCTGCTGGCGTGCTGAAGGCCCCGATGGTGGCGCGCATGGCCGCCAAGCCCCTGATCTTCGCCCTGGCCAACCCCACGCCCGAGATCATGCCCGAGGAGGTGCGCTCGGTGCGCGACGACGCCATCATGGCCACGGGCCGCACCGACTACCCCAACCAGGTCAACAACGTCCTGTGCTTCCCTTACATCTTCCGGGGTGCGCTGGACAGCGGGGCCACCACCATCACGGACGAGATGGAGATCGCTGCGGTGCATGCCATCGCGGAGCTGGCCCAGGCCGAGCAGAGCGAGGTGGTGGCTGCCGCCTACGCAGGCGCCAACTTGAGCTTCGGGCCGGAGTACCTGATCCCCAAACCCTTCGACCCGCGTCTGATGATGAAGATCGCGCCGGCGGTGGCCAAGGCCGCGGCCGATTGCGGCGTGGCGCAGCGTCCGGTGCTGGATTTCGACGCCTATCGCGAGAAGCTGCAGGGTTTTGTCTACGCCTCGGGCTCGATCATGAAGCCCATCTTCAGTCTGGCCAAGCGCGCCACGCACAAGCGGGTGGCTTATGCCGAGGGCGAAGAAGAGCGCGTGCTGCGGGCGGTGCAGGTGGTGGTGGACGAGAACCTCGCCCGCCCGACGCTCATTGGCCGGCCGCCCATCATCGCTCAGCGCATCGAGAAGTTTGGTTTGCGGCTGCAGGAGGGACGTGACTACGACGTGGTCAACACCGAGGACGACCACCGCTACCGCGACTACTGGCAGACCTACCACCAGATGATGGAGCGGCGTGGGGTGACCGAGCAGCTGGCCAAGATCGAGATGCGTCGCCGGCTCACGCTGATTGGCACCATGCTGCTGCACAAGGGCGAGGTGGATGGCCTGATCTGCGGCACATGGGGCACCACCGCCCGGCACCTGGGCTTTGTGAACGATGTCATCGGCAAGCGCGCCGGCGTCAAAACCTTCGCCTGCATGAACGGCTTGTTGTTGCCCGGGCGCCAGGTCTTCCTGGTGGACACCCATGTCAACGCCGACCCGACCGCCGAGCAGATCGCGGAGATCACGGTCATGGCCGCCGAGGAGCTCAAGCGATTTGGCATCGAGCCCAAGGCCGCCCTACTGTCCCACAGCAACTTCGGCTCCAGCGATCTGCCTTCGGCAGTGAAGATGCGTGAAGCCTTGGTCCTGGTGCGCGAGCGGGCCCCGTGGTTGACGGTAGACGGCGAGATGCACGGCGACACGGCCCTGGACGCCGCCTACCGCCAGCAACTGATGCCCCGAAGCACCCTGACGGGCGAGGCCAACCTGCTGGTGCTGCCCAACATCGACGCCGCCAACATCAGCTACAACCTGCTCAAGACGGCCGCGGGCGGGGGCATCGCCATCGGGCCGGTGCTGCTGGGGGCAGCCAAGCCGGTGCACATCCTGACGGCATCGGCTACCGTACGCAGGGTGGTGAACATGACGGCTTTGACCGTGGCTGACGCCAGCGCGGCACGCTGAACCGCGGGTCTCAAGCGCAGCGGTTTCTCGTGATGTGAGTAAACACTGCTGAAGCTCAGAACCGGGGTCGGACATGGCCCCCGGGCTTGAGGTTTTTCCGGGTCTCCGGTAACATTCAAGTCTTGGTTTTGAGGGTTTTCCCGTGCTCTGGCTTGGCCGGTCAAAGGTGAGGCAGTCCCTAGCGAAGTTAGGGCTCGCTCTCGTTCTAGGTGTTCATCTGCTGGGCTCATCCCCGGCAGTCGCCCGGACCGAAGTCCCTGCTGAGAGTATGGCTACGGTGGTTTTGGCCACCTTGCCACCCCAGGCGCGTGAAACCCGTCGATTGATCAGCACAGGCGGTCCTTTTCCTTACGAAAAGGACGGAACGGTGTTCCGCAACCGCGAGCGGTTGCTGCCGGCAGAAGCCCGAGGCTTCTACCGGGAGTACACCGTGAAGACGCCCGGGCTGAAGCATCGCGGAGCCAGAAGAATCGTGTGTGGCGGCCGTGAGCCGACCAGACCAGTGAATTGTTATTACACCGCCGACCACTATGCGAGCTTTCAGCGCATCGTGGAATGAGGTTGGTGACCGTGCCGGAATCCATTGAAAACAGGGGGACAGCGACCATGCAGTTGCAGACCATCCGCTCCAACATCGTCCAGTCGATCCGGGCCTACCGGGTTGAAGACCTGATGGCAGCCGCTGAGGCGGCAGGGCATCATTTCCTCTACGCCAACGTGGCGGCCGCGCAGAGCAAGCAAGACGTGCTCGACGGCATCGCCCAGGCCTTCACCTTTCCTGCGCACTTCGGCAAGAACCTGGATGCGCTGTACGACTGCATGACCGACATCGTCCACAAGTCAGGTGCGCAGCCGGGCTTTGTGGTCGTGCTGGAACAGCTGCCCGACAACCCGCGTTTTGACCGCGAGGCCCGCGAACAGCTGCTGGATGTGTTCCGCGACGCGGCGGACTTCTGGTCCGAGCGCAAGATCCCGTTCCGCTGCTTCTACTCGTTCACGGTCACGCGTTCGCAAGAGCAGGCTGACAAGCCGCTGGACGCGCTGCCGTCCGAGCAACCCATCGTGCCCAAGCCCACGCCCAAGGTATCGGTCTCCAAGACCGGGGTCAACCCCAACTTCGGCATGAACATGCCGATGATGAGCAGCGCTTTCGACACCGCCGCCTGGTTGCGCGCGGCGGCCTGAGCCTCAGCCGCCCAGGCTGCGCGCCAGTTCAACGTACTCACTCACCGGCACTTCTTCGGCGCGCCGTTGCGCGTCGAAGTTGCCGGTGAAGTCTTTCTGGGCCAGCCATCGGCCGAGGGTGTGGCGCAGCAGTTTGCGGCGCTGCGAGAAGGCCACGGTCACCAGCTCTGACAGCAGCTGCGCATCGGCCAGCGGCGGCTGGGCCAGGGGCAGCATGCGCACAACGGCCGAGTCCACCGCGGGCGGTGGGTCAAAAGCCTCTGGAGGCACATCCAGCACGCGCTCCATGGCGTAGCGCCACTGCAGCATCACGCTCAGCCGGCCATAGGCCTTGCCGCCAGGCCCGGCCACCATGCGGTCCACCACCTCGCTCTGCAGCATGAAGTGCTGATCCTGCACGACGTCTGCCGCCTCCAGCAGATGGAACAGGATAGGCGTGGAGATGTTGTAGGGCAGGTTGCCCACCACCCGCAGCAGCGCACCTGAAGAAGCGCTGGCATGTGCGCAGGCTTTCTGCTGGGTGGCCCGCCAGTCCACGCTGAGCACATCCGACTCGATCACCTGCAGGCCCGGCCAGGACCGCAGACGCGCGGCGAGGTCGCGGTCGAGCTCGATCACCGTCAGGCGGCCGCAGCGCTGCACCACGGGGCGGGTCAGCGCGCCCAGCCCGGGCCCGATCTCCACCACCGGCTGCCCGGCGCGGGGGTCGATGGCATCGACGATGGCCTCGATCAACCCGGCATCGGTCAGGAAGTGCTGACCGAAACGCTTGCGGGCGACGTGCTTCATGCGAGGGGCGCGCGGCTGCGCTGCACGCGTGCGCAACTCACCGCAGGCCTGAGACGGTCAAAGTCACAGCGGCGGCTCGCGCATCTCGACGTAAGCCCGGCCACGCAGGTCACGCGCCCACTCCACGTAGGCGTCATCGAAGCGTTGCTCGCGCAGGGCATTGCGCGCCTGCTCACGCAGCTGCCGGGGGTCCACCGCCACGTCGCGGCGCTCCAGCACCTGGATCAGGTGCACGCCAAAGCGCGACACCACGGGCTGCGAGAGGCCGCCCAGCGGTAGCGCGTTCATGGCTTCCTCAAACTCCGGCACCATGGTGCCCGGGGCTGCCCAACCGAGGTCGCCACCCTGCGCGGCAGAGCCATCTTCAGAGAACTCGCGCGCCGTGTCCTCAAATGTGCGGGTGCCCGCCTCGATCAGGCGGCGGTAGCCGGCCAGACGCGCCTGTGCCGCCTCGGCCGTGAGCCGGTTGGACGTGCGCAGCAGGATGTGGCGCGACCGGGTCTGCGTGACCTGGGACTGGGACGCATCGGCGCGCGACAGCACCTTCAGCACGTGAAAGCCAGCCCCGCTGCGCACCAGCGCAGGCGTCACCTCGCCGACCTTGAGCGCGCGCGTGGCCTCGAGGAAGAGATCGGGCAGGCGAGACGCCGGACGGACACCAATCTCGCCGCCCCGCTCGCGCTGCGCGTCCTCAGACACCTGACGTGCGACCGCCTCAAAACGCTCGCCCCCCCGCACCCGGGCCAGGGCAGCCTCGGCCAGGCGGCGGCGCTCGGCCACCACAGCCTCGCTGGCCCCCTCGGGCACGGACACCAGGATCTGCGCCAGGTTCAGCGGCGCATCGGCCGCCGCGGCACGGCGCTGACGCTCCAGGTAGTCTTCCACGTCACTGTCGGTCAGGCGGATGCGCTGGTAAACCTCGCGCTCCCGTGTGCGCTCAACCAGCAGCTGGTCGCGAAGGTTGGCCCGAAAGCGCGTGAGATCGATGCCCTCGGCCGCCAGGCGCTCGCGCAGTTGGGCCACATTGAGCTGGTTCTGCGCAGCCACGGTCTGCACTGCACGGTCCAGCTCCGCATCGTCGACCTTGCCGCCCGTGTCACGCGCATGGGTCAAGATCACGCGCTCCTCGATCAGGGCTTCCACGATCTGGCGCTTCAACTCCTCCTCGGGTGGCACGCGAGCACCCGTGCGCTGGGCTTCTTCCAGCGTACGCGCCAGCCGCCGCGACACCTCCACCGCCGTCACCAGCTCCTGGTTGACGATGGCCACGATGTAATCGCCGCTGCGCACCGCGGCACGGTCGGCCGCCCGGTTGGCCGCCCTGTCGGTGGCCGTGGGCTGGCCTTGGGCCCATGCGCGGGGCGTTGCACAGACGGTGATGCAAATGGCGGCGAGCGCCACCCGCCGGAAGCGGGCTACAAAGTCGGTCATGGAGAGGTCCCCGTCGGGGTCGTGACACTGTCTTCACGCAGGGGGCGGAAGCCTGAGGCATTGTCCTTCAAGACCCGCAACGGGCCGGGCGTCGAGCGGGACAGTCCGGACAGTTCCAGCTGGAAGATCATGCGCGTGGTGGCCTGGCCTTGGCCCGTGGCCTGGCGCTCCACGAAAAAGCGGCTGGTCCAGCAGCCGGCGTCCACCTCCAGGCCGGCCAATACATCGGTCATGCGCTGGTCACGCGTGCTGTAGTTCATGCGGCCCAGGCTGTACCAGCGGCGCTGGCATCCACCGGCAGCAGGCTGGGCGCTGGGGGCTGCCGAGGCTAGCGCGTTCGGCCAGCGCAAAGGCCACTGCCAGCCAAACTCCCACTGCTCCGCCAAGCCCCGGCTGTACCGGTGGGTGACGTTCAGCAGCCGGGACTCGCCCGCGTCATGGCGAGCCGAGACGACTGAACGCACCACCGACTGGTCCTCGGCGTTCCAGCGCAGCGAGCCCTCCAGGCCCCAGCGAGGGATCACGGAGGTGGAACCAAGCAGCAGAAGATCGGAGACCCGGCCGGTGAAGGGTTGGCCGTCGGGCGTGATGCGCTGGTCGGCCAGCAAGATGCGCTGCACCAGGCCCAGGCGCAACAGCTCGGCACCGCTGGCCGCGTCCACCATTCGCGTGACGGCCCCGGCATTGAGCTGGTGGGCGTCCGAGACGCGGTCGACGCCGCTGAACTCGTTGCCCGTGAAGATGGAACTGAAGTTGAAGTCCTTGCCCGCGCTGTCAAACGCCAGGAGGGGGCTCTGTTCACGCCAAGGGGTGCGCACGTAGAGCAGGCGCGGCTCCAGCGTGTGGCGCAAAGCGCGGCCGAACGCGGTGGTGGCCCGCTCAAAGGTAAGACCCCCGTCCAGACTGAACGTGGGGATGGCGCGCGCCAGGCGCGTGCGCCCGTCGGGCAGGGCCTGGTCCAGGTCATAGCCCGCCACATTCAAGGCCAGGCGCGGCGTGAGCCAGCCGCCGGGCTGCCGCCACGGCCGCTCCAGGTGACCGACGAAGTGCAGGCGCTGCCCATTGGGCCGAGTGGCGCTGGCGCCTGCGGAGGCCAGCTCGAAGCGGTTGAACTCCAGTTCAAACTCACCCTGGATAGGGCTCGCCCAGCCCGTCTGGCCCCGCACGCCCGCCTGAAGTACCCGGCTGTAGGGCGACGGGATGGGGTCGGTCAAGGACTGCAGCACCTGCCAGCGGCGCGTTCGCACGTACGACAACAAGTCCATGGACCCCAGGGGCGCCAGCGACCAGGGCTGCTCGACACCGGCCATCATGGGCAGCAGGCGCGGTGTCCAGGACAGCGTGCTGGCCTGAAAGTCCTTCCACCAGGCGTCGTCGGAGACCCGGGTGACGGCCCACTCGTAGCGGCCGGCCGAGGCACTGCCCACCTCGCCCAAGGTCCACGGCAGTTGCCCCTGGTGCGTCGCTTGCAGGGCGTGACGGCTGCGGCCGGCCAGCTTGTCAGCGGGCAGAGCGTCGAGCCAGAGCCGGCCCTGGAAGCCAGGCTCGAGGTAGCGGAACTCGGCGTCCACGCCGGCGCCGCGCCGGGACACCACACGTGGCGAGATGGTGGCATCACGGTTGGGAGCGATGTTCCAGTAGTAGGGCACCCCCAACGTCAGGCCGCTGCGGCTGTCCAGGCGCATGTCCGGCGGCAGCCAGCCCGACTTGCGATCTCCTGTCACCGGGAAACTCAGCCGCGGCAGGGCCAGCAAGGTCACGCCCAGAAAGCGCAGCCGGGCACCCTCGGCCACGCCTTCGTTGGCATCCAGGTCCACGCTGAGCGTGCGTGCCGTGAGCAGCCAATCCGGGCCGCCAGAGCCGTCCAGCGGGCAGCTGGAATACACCGGCTGGGTTGCCTGAAAACGGGCGCTACCGGCAAAGTCGATCCGCTGCGCCCGGCCACCCGTCTTGGTGCGGCCGATGTCGAACTCGGGCTCCAGGAAGAAGCCTTCAAAGGACTGCACCGTCAACTCCAGGCGCGGCCCCCTGAAGGTGGACCCTTCGCGGCTGACGCTCACCCGGCCCTCGGCCACCGCACGGTCACTCTGGCTGCGGTAGGTCAGGCGGTCCGCCTTGAGCAGCAGCCCGCCCTGACGCAACTCGACATCGCCCTCGGCCCGCGCTTCCTCATCGGCCTTGCCACTGAGTGAGCGTGCCTCGATCTTGACCGGCTGTTCGGCGTCTGGCCCTGCCGCCTGGGCACTAGCAGGCCCGAGCAGCAGCGCAGCGCCGGTGAGGACCCAGGGGCTCGAGGAGAGGAATTGCACCGGTCTGGACTGTGGATGGCGAGGCGGGGGCCTGATTGATGCCGGGCAGGCCGGCGGCTGGGCGAGAACGGCCTCCCTAGAATCCATCGATTATCGACCTCGTACTGGCGCCGTTTCTGCACATGACCTCCTCCGCGATCGACTGGCCCACTGCCGAACGCCGGGCTGCCTTCGATCAGTGGCTGACCGCCCTGACGGAAGCCTGGAACCTCCAGCCCGAGACGCTGGCGGCTGCGTCGGCCGACGCGAGTTTTAGACGCTACCTGCGCGTGGCGGGCGCGCGGGACGGTCAGCCCTGCACCTTTGTCATCATGGACGCCCCACCGCCTCTGGAAGATGTGCGTCCCTTTGTGCGCATCGCCGGGCTGATCCGGCAGGCGGGGTTGCACGCGCCCGAGGTGCTGGCCTGCGACGAAGACAACGGATTCCTGCTGCTGGAAGACCTGGGCGGACAGCTGTACCTGAAGGTCATGCAGGCCCAGCCGGCCACCGGGCCGGGCAGCGTGGCGGACGCCTTGATGCGATCGGCCCTCGCGGCCCTGGTGCGTTTTCAGTCTGGCGTGCCCGCGGCTGAGCTGGCGCCTTACGACGAGGCCGTGCTCAAGCGCGAGCTGGAGTTGTTCCCGCAGTGGTGCGTGCAGCAGGAATTCGGCATCACCTGGACCAGCCAGGAACAGACCCACTGGGAGCGCGTCTGCCGGCTGCTGATCGACAGTGCGCTGGCGCAGCCCGTGGTGGCCGTGCACCGCGACTGGATGCCGCGCAACCTGATGGTGGCCGAGCCCGACCCGGGCATCCTGGACTTTCAGGACGCGCTCGCCGGGCCCATCACCTACGACCACGCCTCGCTGCTGCGTGACGCCTTCATCTCCTGGGATGAAGAGCAGGAAATCGACTGGGCCGTGCGCGGCTGGGACCTGGCGCGCAAAGCCGGCCTGCCGGTGGCCGAAGACTTCGGCGAGCACTGGCGCCAGTTGGAGTGGATGGGCCTGCAGCGCCACCTGAAAGTGCTGGGCATCTTCTGCCGCCTCAAGCACCGCGACGGCAAGCCCGCGTATGCGCAAGACCTGCCGCGCTTCTTCGCATACGCCACCAAAGTGGCTTTGCGCTACCGCGAGCTTGCGCCCTTGCTCAAGCTGCTGGAGCCGATGTCGGGCCGGGAGGTGGCGGCAGGGTTCACGTTCTGAACATCTCAGGCCCACCGCAGCCCGGCGCGAGGCTTGGCCACACTGCCGCAGCCAGCTGGGGCGCTGCCAGCACCGGCTTCATCTTGCCGGCGAGCTTGGGTCGGCAGTTCACATTCATCAGTCCGACACCACGAACGGGTTCTCGATCCGCAGACCCTCGATCTCCAGGCCGTGGTGCATGTCCTCGCTGAAGAGCGTCTGGACGCCTGATTGCAGGGCAGAAGCCACCACGTGCGCGTCGTAGAAGGAGAGTTGGTGGCGATGGGCCAGGTCCATGGCCAGGGCGTGTGACTCCACCGTCAAGGGCACGACGCTGGCGTTGGCCCTGAGCGCGGCGATGACCGCCTCAACTTCCGCCCAGGGTAAGCGCAGCTTTCGCAGACACACCGAGGTCAACTCATTGAGCACCTGCACGCTGATGGTGGGCCGTGCACGAAGAAGCGCTTCGGCCCGGTTGGCCTTGTGTGGCTCGCCCGACAGCAGATAGAGCACCACGTTGCTGTCCAGGAAGGTGGTGGCCTTCATGTTCGTGGCGTGGCTGCAGCGGTCATCGCCCCTGAGCTTCTTGCCGGTCGAAGTGAAAGTCCGCCGGCAGGCGCCCACGCAGGGCGCGCAGCCTCTCGAGCATCTGCTCAGGCGTGTCCTTGCGTGCGACGGCCAGGCTGCGCTCACCCAGCAGGTGCAGTTCGATCTCCTCGCCTTCCTTCAGGTTCAAGGCTTGTACCAGGCTCGCCGGAAAGCGCACGGCCAGCGAATTGCCCCATTTGGCGACTTGCATGGACGACCCCCCGGGATAGATATACAAAAACTCAGTGTATATCCAACATCTTCAAGGACAGGCCGCGATCACCTGCGCCACCGAAGCGGTGAGCTTTTTGCCGTAGCCGATGTGCAGGAACTCGTTGGGGCCGTGGGCGTTGCTCTTGGGGCCCAACACGCCGCAGACCATCATCTGCGCCTTGGGGAAGCCCTGCTGCAGCATGCTCATCAGCGGGATGGTGCCGCCCTGCCCGATGTAGCCCACGGGGGCACCGAAGTGGGTGCGTGAGGCAGCGTTGAGCGCATCTTCCAGCCAGGGGGACAGCTCGGGCGCGTTCCAGCCGGTGGCGCCGAGCGCGCCGGCGCGGCCATCGGCCGCGAAGGTGACCTTGGCGTTGTAGGGCGCGTTGTCCTCGAGCAGCGCCTTCAACTGCTGGCTGGCCAGGTGGGCATCCACCAGCGGCGGCGTACGCAGGCTCAGCTTGAAGGCCGTGTAGGGGCGCAGCACGTTGCCCGCGTTGCGCATCTCCGGGAAGCCGTCTGCCCCCGTCACGCTCAGCGTGGGCCGCCAGGTGCGGTTGAGCAGGGCCTCCACGGGGTCGGTGGTGGTGGGCAGGGTCACAGCACCGTCGGCGCCGCAGGCCCAGGGGAAGCGCTTCCAGACCTCCTCGCCGAGGATAGCTGCCGTGGCGCGCGCCTGCTCCAGGCGCGAGGTGGGCACTTCGCAATGAAAGACCTCGGGCAGCAGGTGCCCGCTGGCGCTGTCTTCCAGCCGGTCCAGCACATGGCGAAGGATGCGAAAGCTGGACGGCACCAGGCCGCTGGCATCGCCCGAATGCACGCCTTCGGTGAGGATCTCCACCTTCAGCACGCCGCTGACCATGCCGCGCAGGCTGGTGGTCAGCCAGAGCTGGTCGTAGTTGCCCGCGCCCGAGTCCAGGCACACCACCAAGCCCACATTCCCCAGACGGGGCTTGAGGGCGTCCAGGTAGACCGGCAGGTCGAAGGAGCCGCTCTCTTCGCAGGTCTCGATCACGCCCACGCAGCGCGGGCGTGGGATGCCCTGCGCGTCCAGCGCCATGAGGGCGGTGATGGCAGCGTAGGCCGCGTAGCCGTCGTCGGCGCCGCCGCGGCCGTAGAGCTTGCCGTCCTCGATCTTCGGCGTCCAGGGGCCCAGGTCCTTGCGCCAACCGTTGAACTCCGGCTGCTTGTCCAAGTGGCCGTACATCAGCACCGTGTCGCTGGAACCGGCCTTGGTGGCAGGCACGTCGAAGAAGATCACGGGCGTGCGGCCCTCGATGCGCACCACCTCCAGGGTGAGCCCGGCCACGCCCTGGCGCTCGATCCAAGCCGCGGTGTCGCGCACCACGCGCTCGAGCAGACCGTTTTTGGCCCAGTCAGCGTCGAACATGGGGCTCTTGGACGGGATGGCGATGTAGTCGACCAGGGCCGGCAGGATCTGGTCGTCCCAGGCGCGATCGGCATACGCGGCGATGGCCTGCAGGCTGCCGCCGTCGTCGTCACCAGGGATGGGCATGGAAGGGTCGCGTGCGTTCATGGGGTTCTCAGCTCCTCGCCACAGGGCCCGCGGCCCTGAAAACGCGAAGTCTACGTGCGCCACGTCCATCGTGAGAACACCCCCCACCTCTAGAATCGCCCCCATGGAACAGGCCCGCAAGGCGCTGCTCGTGGCGTTGCGCTCGGCGCTCGCTGAAGTGGCCCCAGACTCCCCGCTCGAACCCGCGTTCGAATCCCCACGCCAGGCCTCGCACGGCGA
>Ga0209985_10002975_pt1 | contig 14834 bp, 11 predicted proteins | sample NOAtaG_FD_187305 | JGI IMG/M metagenome (GOLD analysis project Ga0209985, IMG submission 187305) | Freshwater lake microbial communities from Lake Erie, under a cyanobacterial bloom - NOAA_Erie_Diel6S_1000h metaG (SPAdes) (version 2) | ecosystem: Environmental > Aquatic > Freshwater > Lake ...
GGGCACGCAGTTCCACCGGGTCATCCCCGACTTCATGATCCAGGGCGGCTGCCCGCTCGGTCGCGGCACGGGCGGGCCGGGCTGGAAGTTCGGCGACGAGATCGCGCCGTCGCTGCGCCACGACCGCCCCGGCGTGCTCTCGATGGCGAACGCGGGGCCGAACACCAACGGCTCGCAGTTCTTCCTCTGCGAGGTCCCGACGCCCTGGCTCGACGGCAAGCACGCCGTCTTCGGCTATGTGACGAGCGGGCAGGAACTCATCGCGCGCATCGCGCGGGTGCCGAGCGGCGCGGGCAACCGGCCGCTCACGCCGGTGACCCTGAACCAGGTCGCGGTCTTCCGGGGCTGAGGTGGGTCGCCTGGCCCGCATCGCCGCGGCGGCGCTGCTCGCGGGCTGCGGCGCGGCGAGCGGCAGCCCCGAGGCGAGCCTCGCCGAGCTGCGGAGCGCCCTCGAGCGGCGCGACGCCGCGGCGGCGTACGCGCTCATGTCGAGCAGCTACCGGGCGCGGGTGCCCTTCGATGCGTTCCGCGCGCACGTCGAGGACGAGGACGAGCGCGGGGAGGCGCTGGCGCTGCTCGCCGGCGTCGAGGGCCCGGCGGAGATCGAGGCGCGGCTGGTCCTGCCCGACGGGCAGGAGGTGCTGCTGCGGAGCGAGGGCGGCGCGTTCCGGCTCGAGAGCGAGATCGTCGACTACTACTCGCAGCGCACGCCGCGCGACGCGCTGCGCTCGTTCGTGCGGGCCGCCGATCACCGGCGCTTCGACGTGCTGCTGCGGCTCCTGCCCCGCCGTGACCGGGCCGGCCTCGACGCCGAGACGCTCGCGGCCCGCTGGGCCGCGGACCCCGAGGGGGTGGAGCGCATGGTGGGCGCGCTGCGCACCAGCCTCGACGGGCCGATCGAGACGAGCGCCGACCGCGCCACGCTGACGACCCCGAGCGCCCACGCGACGTTCGTGCTCGAGGCCGACGGCTGGGTGGTCGAGGACCCGGACTGAGCGGCGGCGGGCTCGGCGGTCCGTTTCCTGCCGTCCGCTGCCGCCGGCCGCGGCCTTCAGCGACGGATCTCGTACGTGACGGTCTGCCGGCCGCGGGCGTCGAGGCGGGGGTAGGAGGCGCTGCGGGCGAGGGGCTCGACGCAGCTCTGGATCTCGGGGGGCGAGACGCTGACCATGAGCAGCATGCCGCTCGGGTCGAGGACCAGGACGAGCCGCGCCGAGGCGTGGGTGACGCGCGGGGTCACCAGGCACTCGCGCAGGTCCCGGCGGAAGTCGTAGAGCGCGTCCTCGATCATCGCGGGCGTGACGACGGTCGGCAGGCGCTCGTCGGCTCCCCCGAAGAGGAGGCCCGCGCCACCGCTCGGAGGGTCGTCTTCGGCGGCCGCCGCCTCCGTGACGGCCGGTCGTCCGCGGGCGGCGATGGCCCGCTCGCGCTCTTCTTCCGTGGCCGCGCGTCCGCCCGTCGTCGCGGCTGCGGGGCGCGAGCCCGACCGACCGGCTGAGGCCTCCGAGGCGGGCTCGTCCTCGAGCGTCGTCGGGATCGCCTCGGCCGGCGGCGCGAGCACCTCGCGCGCGCGCTCACGAAGGAGCGCGTTGGTCATCGGATCGTCGATGAGTGGCTGCAGCGTCTCCGCGGTGGTCGGGCCCGCGAGCTGCGCGTAGGTCGAGACCGCGGCCGCGAGTGCTGCGGACAGCTCTGAACCGTCCGGCTCCGCGTGGTAGAGCCGCAGCCAATCGGCGAGGGGCTCGAGGGCGGTCGCGTCACCCAGCGTGGCGACCGCGCCGAGCAGGGCGGGCAGGTCCGCCGCTGCCGTCTCGGGATCGCGCAGGTGCGCGAGCAAGAGCGGCAGCGCGCGTCGCTCGGACATCCCGGCGGCGGCCCGGGCGAGGGCCCCGACCGGCGGCGCGCTCGTGCCCGTGAGGAAGCCGGCGTGCCGGCCGAGCGCGGCGACCACCGCGTCGGCGCCGGTGGTGCGGGCGGCGAGTGCATCGCACGCCGCGGTGTGCACCTGCGGCGCGGCGCTGCGGTCCTCGCAGAGCGAGAGGAGGTTCGTCGTCACCTCGGGCTCGGGCGAGGCGCCGAGCAGGCGCACCGCGAAGGCCCGCGCGGGCACGAGGCGGGTGTCGGTGTCCGAGGCCACCGCGAGCAGCTGATCGCGGAGCGGCAGGACGTCGCCGCCGAAGGGCGTACTCGGGTTGAAGCCGGAGGTGCGGAACGTGACGTAGGACGACGCGATCCCGACCGACGCGCGGAAGCCGGGGCGGCCGTCGCGCTGATCGAGCAGCACGATCTCGCCGGTCTCGTCGGCGAGCAGCAGGCCGCTGGGCTCCACGCTCGCGCCGACCACGTCCGAGCGCACGGTCGTCGCCCAGCGTGCTCGGCCTCCCGGCATCTCGACCGCGAAGATCGTGCGGTAGAAGGTCTCGTAGATCGCGTTGCCCTCGAGCGCGACGCGGAGGTCGCCGTCGCGGACGGTGGGCCCGAGCACGAGCCGCACGTGGTGTGCCGCGCTCACCGCGTTGGGCGGCGGTGCGTAGGCGTCGTCGTAGAGCTCGGCGCCCGACGCGCTCGCGAGGTCGTCGGTGGAGAGCCACCCGGCCCCGCCGGTCAGGTGCCCGCCGAAGCGGCCGAGCGAGGTCTGGCCGACGAAGACGTCGTCGCCGCGCGCGACCGCGTGGCCGACGACGGCGTCGACGCGGAGGCGCGCGATCTCACCGCTGCTCGCGGCGTCGAGCACCGACACGTTCTGGTGGCCCCACGGCACGAAGAGCATCCCGGCGCGCACGGCCGGCTCGCCGAGGGCCTGCTCGACGCGGGTTCGGCTGCCGAGGCTGCCCTCGTTCATCAGCACGAGCACGGACTCGGCCAGCGCGCCCCCGGTCGTCGAGAGCACGAAGGCGCCGAGCGACCCTTCGCCCGCGGCGCCGACGAGCCGCAGCCCCTCTCGGCCCATGCGCGCCGTCTCGCGGCCGTCGCTCAGGCGGCGCACCACCGCGTCCTCGCCCTCCTCGGTGACGAGGAAGTCGCCCGCGACGTGCGGCACGGTACCGAGCGCGGCCTCGATGGAGAAGAGCAGCCGACCGGCCTCGAGGTCGTAGGCCCAGAGCCCGGGAGGCGAGGTCGCGGCGCCGATCGCCACCGCCGCCACCTCGGGCGCGGGCGCCGCACGGAGCCGGTCGTTCACCGCGTCGAGCGCGCTCGCGTCGTTGTCGGCGTAGCGGTGGCTGAACGCCGAGCCGGACCCGCCGCACGCGGGCACCAGGAGAGAGAGCACGAGGAAGAGGAGGGTGCGCATGGTCAGTTCGCGATCCGGGTGGCGGCGTCGTCGGCGGCGCGCCGGACGGGGTCACGTTCCGGCAGGCCGCCGCTTCGCACGAGATCCTCGAGCAGGCCGCGGACCTCGGCGGTCGCGAGCTCCGCGAGCCGGGCCACGATCTCGACGCGGGTGCGCGAGGCGAGGTTGCCGCGGCTCAGCAGCGTGAGCAGCGCGGGCCGCAGCGCGGAGAAAGGCTCGCGTCCCACGTAGCCCGCGAGGCGCGTCGCGCCGGCGGCGTCCACCAGACGGGCGAGCGCGGGGGCGGCCTCGAGGATGTGGTGGTCGAGGGCGAGGAAGAGCGGGTCGATCGAGGCGGCGCTGCCGAGCTCGCCGAGGGTCGTCGCCGCGAGCGCGCGGACCTCGGCGCTCGAGTCGGAGAGCGCGGTCGCGAGGGCCCGGTCGGCGCCGCGCGGGCTGCACGCGGCGATGCCCTGCACCGCGAGGAGGCGCACGTCGGGGCGCCGGTGGCTGAGCATGTCGAAGAAGACCGGGCCCGCCTCGGGCTGCCCGAGCACGGTGAGCGTGTCGAGGGCGACGCGGAGCAGGTCGGGCGGCAGGCCTTCGCGGATGCGCTCGGCGAGCGGCGCGACGGCCTCGGCCGAGCCGATGAGGCCGAAGGACTCGATGCCCTCGCGCACGACCGCGGGGTCGGGCGAGGCGAGCTGGGCGACGGCCTCCTCGAGCGTCTGGGCGCGGGCAGGGGAGGCGAGGGCGGACAGGAGGAGCAAGAAGGCGAGGTGACGCACGCGGGACACCCAAGGGTTCGGGCCGCCGGAGGGCTATCGCGAGCGGGAGGGGGGGCGCAATGCGCCCCGGCGAACGGTCCGCGCGCAGCGCGCAACACAGCGTCGTCGTGGTTGCTGGAAAGGCGGCGGCGGGGGGCGTTCGTGCTACCCGTTGCGGGCGGCGCGCGCCGCCGAACGAGGAGTCAGGGTCATGTGCGGCATCGTCGGTTACGTCGGCAAGGAAGCGGTCGCGCCCATCCTCCTCGACGGGCTCAGGCGCCTCGAGTACCGCGGCTACGACTCGGCGGGCGTGGCGGTGCACGGGCCGGGCGGCGAGCTGAAGATCGTGCGCGCGGTCGGCAAGCTGCGGAACCTCGACGCGGCGCTGGTGGGGCAGCCGGCGCCGGGCTCGGTGGGCATCGGGCACACCCGCTGGGCGACCCACGGCCGGCCCAGCGAGACGAACGCCCACCCGCACGTCGCGGGGCCCATCGTGGTCGTGCACAACGGGATCATCGAGAACCACCTCTCGCTGCGGGCGCGCCTCGTCGAGCGGGGCGCGAAGATCGTCAGCGACACCGACACCGAGATCGTCGCCCACCTCGTCCACGAGAAGGTCCGCGAGGGCCACGCGCTCGAAGACGCGGTGCGCCAGGCGCTCCGCGAGATGCACGGGGCCTACGCGCTCGCGGTGATGAGCCAGCACGAGCCCGACCGCATCGTCGTGGCGAAGTCGAGCTCCCCGCTCGTGCTCGGCATCCTCGACGGGGCGATGATGTGCGGCTCGGACATCCCTGCCCTGTTGCCCTGGACGCGGAAGATGATCTTCCTTGAGGACGGCGACCTCGGCGTGCTCACCGAGGGCGGCGTGCGGCTCTTCCGGCTCGATGGCACGGCGGTCGAGCGCAAGACGGTCGAGGTCGACTGGTCGCCGGTCGCCGCGGAGAAGGCGGGCTTCAAGCACTTCATGCTGAAGGAGATCCACGAGCAGCCGCGGGCCATCGAGGACACGCTGCGCGGTCGGCTGGATCGCGAGCACGGCGACGTGCACGGCCACGAGATCGGGCTGACCGATGCGGACGCACGGGCGATCTCGCGCGTGTACCTGATCGCGTGCGGCACGAGCCACCACGCCGCGATGGTGGGCCGCTACTACCTCGAGTCGATCGCGAAGGTGCCGGCGGTCGTCGAGCTCGCCTCGGAGCTGCGCGGCCGCGATCCGGTGGTCGGGCCGGGGGATCTCGTCGTCGCGGTGAGCCAGTCGGGCGAGACGATCGACACGCTGGTCGCCGCCCGCGAGGCCAAGGAGCGGGGCGCGAAGGTGCTCGCGCTCGCGAACGTGATCGGCAGCGCCATCCCCCGGATGAGCGACGCCGCGCTCTACACCCACGCGGGCCCGGAGATCGGCGTCGCCTCGACGAAGTGCTTCACCACGCAGCTCGCCGCGCTGCTGCTCCTGACGGTGTGGCTCGGCCGGCGGCGCGGCACCCTCGGTGAGGCCGAGGCGCGGGCCATCGTCGAGGGGCTCGCGAAGCTGCCGGTGCAGATGCGCGAGGTGATCCTCGGCACCCGGCAGCTCGTGCAGAACCTCGCCAAGCGCAACCGCGACGCGCGCGACGTGCTCTTCCTCGGCCGGGGGCTCAGCTACCCCATCGCGCTCGAGAGCGCGCTGAAGCTGAAGGAGATCAGCTACGTGCACGCCGAGGGCTACGCGGCGGGCGAGATGAAGCACGGGCCCATCGCCCTCATCGACGAGAGCGTGCCGGTCTTCGTGCTCATGCCGAAGGACCGCTGGCGCGACCGCACCGCCTCGAACCTCGAGGAGGCCAAGGCCCGCGAAGGGCAGGTCGTGGCGATCGCGACCGAGGGCGACGAGCACGCCCACCGCATCGCGCCGGACGTCATCGAACTGCCGGAAGCGCCGGAGGCGATCACGCCGTTCCTCAGCGTGCTGCCGATGCAGCTGTACGCCTACTACGTCGCGGACCTGAAGGGGACCGACGTGGACCAGCCGCGGAACCTGGCGAAGACCGTCACGGTGGAGTGAGGGCTCGGTCCGAGCCCCCGCCGCGATGCGCCGACTCGACCGCGCGCCCGTGGTAGCACCTCGACCATGAGCGTCTTCGATCGAGCGCTCGAGCGCGCGGCACGGTTTCTCGACGAGGTCGGGCTCCTTCCGGACGCGCTGCGCGTGGAGCTGGAGGAGGCGGAGAGGGAGCTCGCGGCAGGCGAGCACGTCGCGGCGGCGGAGACCTTTCGTCGCCTCCTCGATGCGCGGCCGGGGCTGCTTCGGGCGCAGGTGGGCTACGCGCGGGCGCTCGCTGCGCGCGGGGCGCTCGGGGAGGCGACTGCGGTCGTGGCCGAGGCCCGGCAGAGCGCGCCGGACGATCCGGTCCTCGCCCTGCTCGCGGCGCGGCTGGCGCTCGCGGCGGACGATACGGGGCGGGCCATCACCCTGTCGCGGGAAGCCGGTCGACGGCTCGCGCAGGCGGGCGGACCGCTCTTCGCGGAGGCATGCTCGCTCCGTGCTCGTGCCGAGTTGGTTCGCGGCCGACCGGACCGCGCGGCGCGAGAACTGCGCAAGGCGGTGGCTGCGGCGCCGGACGATGTCGAGCACAAGATCGCGCTCGTCGAATCCCTCGGACGGCTCGGAGATGCGACCGCGGCGGGGCGCGTCGCGCGGGCCATTCCCGAGAGCGCGTTGTCGCCGGAGGGCTCGGCGCGTCTGGCGCTCGCGCTCCGCGTCGCGGGAGACACCCGCGCCTACAGCGACCTCCTCGAACGCGCCGGCAAAGCGGGACACACCGGGGCGCTCGTCGCGCTCGCCGAGGACGCACTCGTCCGCCGCGAGCTCGCGGCCGCCGAGGCACACGCCCGCACCGCCATCGCGCGCGGTGGTGGCGCCCCGGCGCTCGAGGTGCTCGCGCGTGCCCTGGCCGCCGGGGACAAGTCCCTGGAGGCTGCCGATGCGCTCCTCGCTGCGGCGGACGGTACTGCGAGCGCCGCCGAGGCCCGCGCCATCGAGGAGCGCGCTGCGGAGCTCGTGCCCCTCGACCTGCCCGGCGCGGACGGACCGCGCCAGCTCACCCGCTTCGCCGATCGGCTCGAGGCCCGCGGAGGCTCGCCGCTCGCGCGTGCGATCCGGGCCCACGCGCTCGTCGCGCTCGGCGAGCACGAGGCGGCCTCCGCGCTCGTCACGGGCGACGAGCTGCCGCCGCGCGCGCTGCTGGCCCGCGCACGCATCGCGCTGCTGGCGCCTGGCCGCGAGCCCGACGCCCTCCTCGCGCTCGACGCGCTGCTCGGTCGCCCGATTTCCTCGGGCGACGCCGCGCTCGTCAGCACGCTCCGCCGCCGCGCGCTCCGCGCGCTCTATCACCGGGGGGGCGAGCTCGATCTGCCCGCCGCGCTCGATCACGTCCGCGCCCTCGGCGAGTCCGAGCGGCTCGCGGAACTCGCGACCGGCGCGCGGGAGCTCCGCGACGAGCTCGATCGGCCGCTCCTGCTCGCCATCCTCGGCGAGTTCAACGCGGGCAAGAGCACGCTGGTCAACGCCTTCGTGGGCGCGGAGGTCGCGCCGACCGGGATCCTGCCGACCACCGCGACGCTGAACCTGCTGCGTGGCGGCGCGGAGCGGCGGGTGCGGGTCGTCCGCAAGGACGGCACGACCCGCGAGGGCGGCTACGAGGAGGCCCGCGCGCTCCTCGAGGCCGCGAGCGCCGAGGGGCACGCGGTCGATCACGTGGAGATCGTGCTGCCCTCCGAGCTGCTCGAGCGGGTGTGGATCCTCGACACGCCGGGCTCGAACGCGCCCGACCCGGATCACGAGCGCCTCGCCCGCGAGGCGATGCGGCGCGCCGACGCGGCGCTGTGGATCTTCGACGCCGGACAGGCGGGCAAGGCGACCGAGGGCTCGGTGCTCGCCGCGGTTCGGAGGTCGCGCCGCGAGGTGCTCGCCGCGCTGAACAAGGTCGACCGGCTCAAGCCCGGCGAGCTCGCCCTCGTGCAGCGTGCGCTGCGCGAGGCGATGCCCGAGCTGAGCCGTGACCCGATCCCGGTCTCGGCGCGGCTCGCGCTCCGGGCCCGGCTCGCCGGTGCGCCGGACGAGGCCCTCGCGGAGAGCGGTTTCCCCGAGCTGCTCGCCGCCCTCGAGGGCGAGGTCTTCTCCCGTTCGCGCGCGCTGAAGCGGCGCGCCTGCGGTGGGCGCCTCCTGGCGCTGCTCGAAGAGACCCTCGCTGGCGAGCCGGCGGCGGTCGGCGCGCTCCTCGACGCGGGCCGCAGCGCGCGGGCCGAGGGCGAGGCGCTCGGCCGGCTCGAGGCGGGGCTCGCCGAGGACGTCGAGGCCGCGGTCGCGGTGCTCGAGGCGGGGCAGGGCGAGGCCTTCGAGGACGCCGCGCGCGAGGTGCTCGCGTTCGTGCGGCCGAGGACGAACCGCTTCAGCACCCACGGCGCCGACGCGGAGGATCGCGCGTTTCTCCAGGAGACGATCCAAGCGCGGCTCGAGGGCGTCGGCGAGGCGGCGGCGACGACGCTCCTCGACGCGGCGGGCCGGCGCATCGGCGCGGTGCTTCCGGCCGGCCGGTCCGGCGAGCTCGCGCTGCGCGTGCGGGCTGCCATCGCGCCGCCCATCGCGGCGTTCGCCGGCTACCAGGCGGGGCTGCTCGCCGGCGGGGGACTTCGACGCTTCTTCGACGAGGTGCTGCCGCACGCCGAGCTCGCGCTGCCGCCGCTCGTCGAGTCGCTCTCGGCCCTCCGAGCCCACCCCCGCGAGGCGCTCAAGCCCGCGCTCGAGGCGGCGCTCGGCGCGCTGGTACGTGCGCTGCGCGAGGAGGCGGCGCACGCGGCGACGCAGGCCTCGGCCGACGAGCTCGCGCTCCGGGCGCGGCGCTACGAGCCGCTGCGCGTGTTGCTCGCCGTGCTCGAGGAACTCGTCGACGGGCCGGGCGGAGCGCGCGGCTGAATCGCGGCTCAGCCGCGGTGCTCGTGCTGCCGCAGCCGCTCGAGCACGAAGAAGCCGACCGGGACGCGCAGCGGGCCGAGCGCGACGTAGGCCTTGCCGAGCAGCAGGTCGCGGTCGTCGGGGTAGACCTGCACGAGGTAGTCGCGGAGCGGCGCACCGAAGAGGCCGTTGCCGCCGAGCCCGTAGTCGAGGAGGAGCGCGTTCGGATACCAGTTGTCGCGGCGCGCCTTGCTGGCGTCGTAGACGCGGTAGTAGTCGTGGCGCTTGGGGGCCTCGGGGCTCGGCCAGAGGCGGTGCGGCTGCTCGTCCGCGTCCTGCACCACTTTCACGTTGTAGCCCTGCAGGAACGGCTCGGGGCCGCTCGCGCGCGGCGGGCCCTCGTAGAAGCCCTTGGCGAAGCGGCGGATGCCCAGCACCTTGGAGATGAAGGTGGTGTTGCCGCCGCGGAACTCCCAGCCCGCGAGGTCCTCGAAGCGGGGCTGCGAGCCCGACAGGAGCAGCGTCTCGCGCACGCCGTCGCCGACGTTCTTCACGAGGTCGAGCCAGGTGTAGCGGGAGCCGTCGCTCTTGAGCAGCGCCGCCTCGGGGCGGGAGACGATGGCGCTCATGGCGCGTGCTTCTCGATCAGCTTGCCGAGGCGCGGGATGGCTGCCTCGACGTGGTTCTTCGCGGTACTCCGGAGGCGCTCGTAGGTGGCCTTCACCAGCGCGAACTTCGTCTTCTCGGCGCGCCGGTCGGTGATGGCGAGGAGCGCGTCCGCGACCCGGCCCTTGTGCGCGAGCAGGTGCTCGGCGATCGGGCGGTTCTGCGCCTTCGCCTCGTCGTAGACCGGCTCGACGCCGCGGGCGAAGTCGGGGAGCAGGTCGTTCACGACCCCCTTCACGAAGCCGGGCTTGACCCCCTGCACCGCCTTGTACCCCGCCTTGAGGGCCATCCCCGAGAGCCCCCCCTTGTCGTCGACCTCCTGGTCGATGAGAACGAGGCAGTCGTCGACCACGCGGGCACGCTTGTCGGGGCTGAGAAGAACGTCGGAGAGCGCCATCGGGCCCGAGGTGTATCACGGCCCCGTGGCGGCGCGTGCGTCTCGCGCGAGGGCGACGCGATCCGTTGCAGGGGCTCGGATGCCGCAGCGGGTCCTCCACGCTACAACCTTCGCGATGCGGGCCCTGCTCCTGGCGCTTCTCCTGTCGGCCACGACTTTCCCCGCCTCCGCGCAGGATGCGGCGTCGAGCGACGGGGCGGAAGCAAGCCCCACGGTCTCGGGCGCGGCCCCTGCTGAGGTCGCCGAGCCGTCTGCCGAGGCGGACCCGGCCGCCGAGCCGCCGCCCGTCGAGCCGGCCGCGGTGCCGGCGACCCCGGCCGAGCTGCGGCGCCTGGTGGTCATCGACGCCGCCGCGTACGGCATCGACCCGGTCGTGGCCCGGGTCGCGACCGACATCATGCGGCGCACCGGGGCGGCGATGGGCTACGCGGTGCTGAGCGGGGAAGAGAGCCTCGCGGCGGCGCGGCGGATTGCGATGCCGTATCCGCCCTCTCCCGCCGACCTCTGGCGGGTGAGCTGGGGGGCGAGCGCCCACCGCGGCGCGTTCGCCCGCGTGTGGGCCGAGGGCGGCGCCTACCACATCGAGATCGCGGTGGCTTCGCTGGACGGGCAGGGGCCCTGGTTCGCGCGCGGGACCGCCGGATCGGATGACCTCCGGGAGGTCGTCGAGCGGTTGCTCCGCAGCGTGCTCTTGCCGCCCGACGTGTGGATGCCGACGCCCGAGGTGCTCGCCTCGTCCGGAGGTGGTGTTGCCCCGGTGCGGACCGTGGCCGAGCCCCGCCGCGAGCGTCCGGTCCGCGAGGCGCTCGGTCATCCGAGTGGACGCGACGGCCGCCGCTGGCGCCGGCCGCTCCCTGAGATCCGCCGCTTCGCCCTCGCGCTGCAGACCGAGGCATCGATCGGCACCAGCGACGGCAGCTTCTACAACCACTACCTCGGCGTGCGCCTCGACGTGCGCATCGTGCGCGAGTTCGCGGTCGGCGCGTACTTCGCGTACACGAACCTGGATGGGCGTGAGCAGCGCGTCTCGAGCTTCCACACCGCGCTCATGGCCGACTACCGCATCCGGCCCATCCGCGAGCTCGACTTCACCATCCCGATCCGGCTCATGGTCGGCTACCTCGGGTTCAATGGGCCGGTCGGCCGGCTCAGCGCCGGGGTCGCGTATGGCCTCACGGAGAACTGGGAGATCGGCGCCGACCTGCTCGTGCCGACCCTGTACTTCTTGCCCGACCGCGTCGCGTTCGCGTTCGATTTCTCCGTCGAGCTCGCCTACCGCTTCTGATCCGCCGGCCGGACCCGGCGCTCGGCGAGCGGGTCGGGCGCCTTCGTGTCCTTCGCTCGTACGAGCGAGAGGCTCGCGCAGGCCGCGTCGCGGATCGCCGCGCGAAGGCGCTCGTCGGCGATCGCGGCGAGGGGCTCCTTCACCTCGTCGGGCAGCTCGCCCTCGGTGAGCGGCACGAAGCGCGGCGGCGGCGGCACGAAAGGCGAGGTTCGCTTCGGGAAGGGACCGACGCGCGCCCGCAGCGAGCTGAGCTCGAGGTCGGGCAGGAGAAAACGAAGCCGCGGCAGCACCTCGTTCTGGAGCAGCACGAGCTCCTGCGCCCACGCCGAGCTCGAGGTGTGCACCTCGAGCACCCCGCCCCGCAGGCGCACCGGGCTCGAGGCGCGAACGAGGCGCGCCGGCAAGGCCCGCTCCCAGGCTGCGCCGAGCCGCAGGACGAGCGCGCTCACCGGCGCGGTGGCCATGAAGCCCTGCACGAGCGCAGAGAGCATCGCCGGCCCGCGGCGCTTTCTGCCGGTGCGGCGGCGCCCCGGCTTCGCGGTGCGAGCAGGCACGCGTCACTCCCTCCGCACGCGCCGCTGCATGAGCGTCTCGAGCGCACGCGGGGCTTCGATGGTTCCATCGACGAGGGCGGCGATGGCGTCGCTGATCGGCATCTCGACCCCGAGGCTCCGTGCCCGGGCCGAGACCCGGTGTGCGATCTGCACGCCCTCGACGTGCGCGCCCGCTTCGCGCGCCGCGTCCACGGCGCGCTGGCCGCGCGCGAGGCTCCGCCCGAGCAGGACCTCGGGCCGCTCGTCGCCGAAGGCGGCGGCGAGGAGATCGCCGAATCCCGCCATGCCGTGGAACGTCGCCTCGTCGGCCCCGCACGCCACCCCGAAGCGGGTCACCTCGGCCAGGCCCCGCGTCATCAGCATGCTCAGCGTGCTCGGTCCGTAGCCCAGCTCCTTCGCGAAGCCGAGCGCGAGCGCGAGGAGCCCGACGAGGGCCGAGGCGAGCTCGACACCGAGCACGTCCTCGGTCTCGTAGAGCCGCAGCGCGGGACCGCCGATCGCCGTCCGCACCGCGTCCGCGACCTCCCCGAACGCGGTGCCGATCACCCCGCCGCCAGGGAGCCCGTCGCGCAAGGTCGCGGCCCCGAGGGGGCCGGCGAGGCAGCCGACGCGCCGCGCTGCGGTCTCGTGCCGCAGGGTGTGCGAGACGGTGTGCAGCCCTTCGCCGACGAGTCCGCGGCTCACGTGCACGACGAGATGCCGTCCCTCGAGGTGCTCCCCAAGCGCGCGCGCGGTGTCGAGGACGTGGCTCGAGGGCACGGCGACGAGCACGAGATCGCTCGCCGCGACATCGGCGAGCTTGCTCGTCGTGAGCAGGCCCGCGGGGCGCTCGTCGATCGGGCGCCGGCTCCAGAGCGTGACGGAGTGGCCGCCGCGGAGCGCCGCGTGCGCCAGGGCCAGCCCGAAGCCGCCGCCTCCCACGACCGACAGCGCGCTCACGAGGCACCCCCGGCCCGGGCCAGGCGCGCGATCTCACGGGCTGCCGGCAGTTGACCGTCGCCTGCGATGCGCTCCGCGTAGGCCACGAGCCGGTTCTGGTAGTAGAGCAGCATCGTCGGGTCCTCGAGGGTGAGCGTGCCGTTCGTCTCGGTGAGGATGGTGCGCTCGTGGTAGCCGGAGAATGCCGCGGCCACCCGATCGAGCAGCTCGTCCGGAGCGGCGGTGCGAGAGAGCCGAGAGAGCCGCACCGCGCCGCGCTGCTCGAGCTCGCGGAGGCGCTCGAGCGTGGCGCCGAGGTCCGCACGGAGCTCTTCGCGGGTGAGCGCGACGTCGCCCCGCAGCCGAAGCCGGCCGAAGAGATCGAGGCCGGGCGAGCGCTGCACGAGCGCGCGGAACAGGACGTGCGAGACGACCTGCGTGGCCATCAGGACGGTCTCCGTCTCGAACCGCTCGGCGAGCAACTGGCCGAGCTCCCGCGTGTAGGCGGCGTCGCGGCGCGGGTCGAGCGTCGCGCGACCTTCGCGGCTCACGTAGCCCGTCGGATCGATGGGCCGACCGTGTGGCCCGATCGAACGCCCCTCGTCGTCGACGACGTTCCCGAAGGGATCGATGGGCCGACCGAAGCGGATCGTGCACGGCGCCTCCATCTCGCCGAGCTTGCGGAAGAACGCGATCCACCGCTCGATCTGGCTGAATTCGTCGTCCTCGATGATGTAGCGGGCCTTGCCCGACTCCTTCAGCCAGTCCTCGATCAGCGTCTCGCCTTCGAGCACGAGCGAGTAGTTGATGGTCGTCGGGACGAAATAGACCGGACGCGTCACGCCGCGCACCGTGTTGCGCGAGAAGGCCTCGACCGCGCTTCCGGCCAGGCCGAGCTTGAGGCGACGCTCGACGAGACCGCTCCGGCTCCGCGTCCCGCCGGGGAAGAACAGCGAGTGGTAGCCGCGCTCGACCATCACGCCGGCGTACGTCTTGAGCACATCCTTGTAGAGCGCCGCGCGGATGCGCCGGTCGACCCGGTACGCCCCGAGGTTGTGCATGAAGAAGCTGACGATGGGGTTCGAGAAGAGGTTCTTTCCCGCGCCGTACACGACCGGCGGCAGTTGCTCGCGCATGAGCGCGTAGCCGAGCGCCACCGAGTCGAGGTTCGACGAGTGCGTCGGGACGAAGACCAGCGTGCCCTTGGTCCACAGCTTCCGCAGCAGATCGAGCTCGCCCTCGGTCCGCATCAGCTCGTCGACCGCGACCGGGCCGAGGCCGAGGCGTCCGAGGTCCGCGGGCACCGACGAGGGCTTGAGGATCGCCGAGAGCCCGTGGGGGATGGCGCGCGTCGCCATCGCGTAGACCCTCGGATCGAAGTTCCCTGCGACGTCGCTCGCGTAGTGCTCGGAGACCTCGCGCAGCGCCTCTGCCTTCTCTGCGTCGTTCATCCGGCCGCAGCGCTTCAGCAGCCCGCGCCAGCGGCCGAGGTGCAGGCGTGCTTCGTCGTCGCGTTGCCCCTCGAGCCGGCGAACCTCGTCGATCGCGACCTCGTTGAGCGCGTACTCGAGCGGTCTGCCCTCGGCCTTCAGCCGGGCCTGCACCCGGGTCACCACCTCGCGGACGATGTCGCCGCGCTCGGAGTTGAAGCCGAAGATGGGAGGCTGTCCGGGCTCGGCGACGAAGGGCGCGAGGTGGGGCAGCCGAAGGGGCTTGGTGAGCAGCTGGCGCAGCGCGCTTGCGACCTTGGACACGGGGACTCCTCGTGCGGGGACGGGGATGATAGCCCTCCGCGCGCCCCCGGCGGGCGCCGCGTTCAGGCCCGCTCGAGGATGCGGACGCCGAGCTCGCCATCGACCGTGGCGAGCTCACCCCGCGCCACGATCCGCGGGCCGACCCGCAACAGCACCGGCCCGAGCGGCACCCCCGTCCCGAGCACGGCCCCAGGCGTCAGGGAGCCCAGCTCGGCGACCGTCAGCACCAGCCGCCCCACTTCGATGGAGATCTCCACCGGTACATCGCTCGCGTCGCTCATCGCTC
>Ga0209985_10002980_pt1 | contig 14815 bp, 14 predicted proteins | sample NOAtaG_FD_187305 | JGI IMG/M metagenome (GOLD analysis project Ga0209985, IMG submission 187305) | Freshwater lake microbial communities from Lake Erie, under a cyanobacterial bloom - NOAA_Erie_Diel6S_1000h metaG (SPAdes) (version 2) | ecosystem: Environmental > Aquatic > Freshwater > Lake ...
GTGGCAATATTCGCACGCTCTGGGGCAAGCTATTCGGACAAGAGAAGAACCTCACAACGTCCGCCATTGCTCGAATGAACTTGTTCCTACACGGAGTGGAAGACTTTCAAGTCATTCGTGGCGATACGTTGCGTCAGCCGGCATTTCATACGGGTGATAGTCTTTCGACGTTCGATTGCGTGATCGCCAATCCGCCATTCTCGCTTGAAAAATGGGGCGATGACGTTTGGAGCAGCGATCCATACGGACGCAACTTTGCGGGTATGCCTCCCGCCAAGAGTGGCGACTATGCCTGGGTGCAGCACATGATTCTTTCGATGGCACCCAAGTCGGGCCGTATGGCTGTTGTATTGCCACACGGCGCATTGTTTCGCATGGCTGCCGAGGGCAAGATTCGAGAGAAACTACTGGGCATGGATATTCTCGATGCAGTAATTGGTCTAGGACCAAATCTATTCTATGGCACGGGTTTAGCCGCTTGCATCCTGGTGTTTCGTCAGAAGAAACCAAAGGATCATCGCAAGAAGGTCCTGATCATGGACGCCTCCAAAGAGTTCAAGAAAGGCCGCGCCCAGAACGAACTCCTGCCCGATCAGGTCGACCGCATCTATCAGTGGTGCTCTGGGCACAAAGACATAGCTGGCATCGCTCGGTTGGTCTCTCTCGATGAAATCCAAGAGAACGATTGGAACCTAAATATTCCGCGCTACGTCGAGCCAGTAGTCGAGGCGGAAACGCTCACGGTGGATGACGCGCTAACTAACCTCAAAACAAGTCTTGATGCGGCTTACGCTGCGGAGGATCGGCTCAAAACCCTTCTGGCGAAAGCTGGGATAATGCAATGAGTACTCGCATCACTCAATCCCAACTCGAATCCTATCTCTGGGGAGCAGCCGTCCTGCTGCGCGGTTACATCGACGCTGGCGATTACAAGCAGTTCATCTTCCCACTGCTATTTTACAAACGGCTGTGCGACGTATTCGACGAAGAGGTTGCGGAGGCTCTCGAAGAATCCGGTGGCGACCAAGAGTTTGCGCACTTTGCGGAGAACCATCGCTTTCAGATTCCCGAGGATGCCCATTGGAAGGTTGTTCGGGAAGCGAGCAAGAACGTCGGCACCAAGTTGCAGAATGCCCTTCGGGCTATCGAGACAGCCAATCCCGATAAACTGTTCGGCATCTTCGGTGACGCGCAGTGGACGAACAAAGATCGTTTGCCCGATCACACGCTCAAGGAATTGATCGAGCACTTTAGCTCGCTCACGTTGTCGGTCGCCAACTGCCCCGAGGATGAACTGGGCGTCGGCTACGAGTATCTGATCAAGAAGTTTGCTGACGATTCAGGTCACACCGCCGCGGAGTTCTATACCAACCGGACGGTGGTTCATCTCATGACCGAAATGCTTGAACCGAAGCCAGGCGAATCGATTTACGATCCAACCTGCGGTTCGGGCGGAATGTTGCTCTCTTCCATTACCCATCTTCGTAAACAAAAGAAAGAATGGAGGACGGTCAAGCTGTTTGGCCAAGAGCGGAACCTGATGACTTCGTCGATCGCTCGGATGAATTGCTTCCTTCACGGTGTTGAGGATTTCCAGATCATTCGCGGCGATACGCTAGCCGAACCCAAGTTCGTGGCAGGCGATCGGTTGCAGCAGTTCGATGTGTGTCTGGCCAATCCGCCTTACTCGATCAAGCAATGGGATCGCGACGCATTTGGTTCTGATCCATGGGGACGCAATATTTATGGCACGCCACCGCAAGGCATTGCTGACTTCGCATTCTTCCAGCACATTGTGTGCAGCCTAAAACCGAAGTCTGGTCGTTGCGCGATTCTCTTTCCGCATGGGGTCCTCTTTCGTGATGCGGAGCAGGAGATGCGACGCAAGCTGATCGAAACCGACCTCATCGAATGCGTAATCGGACTAGGTCCAAACCTGTTCTATAACTCGCCGATGGAGGCATGTATTGTTATCTGCCGTACTCAAAAACTGAAGGCGCGTCGGAACAGTATCTTGTTCATCAATGCGGTCAACGAAGTAACGCGAGAGCGTGCTCAGAGTTTTCTTCACAATGAGCATATTCAGCGTATTGCTGAAACATACCATGGCTACAAGGATGTTCCCAACCTCGCGAGCGTCGAAACGCTGGATAGTGTCAGGTCACATAGTTGGGACCTTCGGTTGCATTACTATGTCACGCCTGAGACTGGAAATCAGGTTCTGGCATCCGAAAACAGCAATGATCTCGGCGAAACAATCGAGGCGTGGGAGACATCATCCGAAGTACTTCGCCAAAGTATGAAGGGCCTTTTCGCAACTCTGAAGGAGGCAACCCTTGGCGAGTAAAACAAAGAATGTGAGAGCGAAACCTTTGCTGACGTTAACGTACGCGAATTGGCAGAAAGTGCGATTCGGTGACGTCGTGCGTGAAGTAAAAGACACGGTCGATCGCGACACAACCGACCTAACAAGGTTCATCGCCGGTGAGCATATGGGTTCCGAAGACCTACATCTCCGTACTTGGGGCGACATCAATGGCGACTATCTCGGTCCTGCCTTTCATCGCATATTTCGGAAGGGCCAAGTTCTGTATGGGTCTCGTCGCACGTATCTAAAGAAGGTCGCAGTCGCCTCATTTGATGGCATTTGTGCCAACACCACTTTCGTACTCGAATCGAGAGATCCTGATGTTTTGCTACCTGAACTTCTGCCGTTTGTTATGTTGACAGATGCCTTCACACAGCATTCGGTTCGAGAATCGAAGGGGTCAGTCAATCCGTATATCAACTGGAAAGATATCGCCAAGTACGAGTTCCTGCTTCCGCCGAAAGACGAGCAACGCCGCATCGCCGACATCCTTTGGGCAGCGGATGAGAGTGTCGAGGCATTCCGCACTGTCCTTGCGAATCTTAAATCGCTCGGCGACACGAAAGCTTTCGCTGTATTTTCAACAGAAAAAGAGGGGTTAGATTCCGCGAAGATCACGATGTCGTTAAGTGAACTAGCGGAAATTCGCTACGGGCTTACCGTAGACGGGACACGACGAAAGTTACAACGAAGTCTGCCCTACTTACGCGTAGCAAACGTGCATCGCGGGAAGCTTGATCTCAGCGAGATAAAAGAGATCGGCGCTGACGATCAGGACTTGCAAGAGTGTGCTTTGCGAAATAATGATGTTCTAGTTGTAGAAGGACACGCTGATCCAACCGAAATTGGTCGAGCCGCTATCTGGCAGGGTGAAATTGACGATTGCCTCCACCAGAATCATATTCTCCGCGTGAGGACCTCCAACGACCTTCTGCCACATTATTTGCTCGCCTTTCTAAACAGTCCCAAAGGTAAATCACACATCCGACGATGTGCAAAGAGTTCAAGCGGACTTTACACAATCAATTCTACAGTTCTGCGTGAAATGCAGATCCCGATTCAGTCCATCGATCACCAGAAGGAGGTTGTCGATAACATTGAAGCAATCCATCGCCGGGTTAGGGAAGTGGAAAAGCATTTAGTGTACGTAACGAACATGAAAAATCGAATCGTTCGCAAATTGTTGGATGGCCATAATGTTCACTGAAGGCGACACCAGCGAACAGTCGACCGTCAACACCTGCGTTTCAATCGGTTGCCGCTTCGTTCCCGCACCTACGCTTCCGCACCAACCATCTGTAGCTTTTGTCGAGTTGCTGCGACGTTTGTTGCTTATGAATGCAAAATTCGATCTCTCTGCGCAATCAGTTCCTGTTCTACAGCGTCAAGGTGGGGTGTGACTAAATTTCGGGTCTTCATCAGCTCGGTTCAAAAGGAACTGGAAAACGAACGCATTGCCGCTCAGGAGATTCTGTGGACAGATCCGTTCCTCAAGAATCTTTGCGATCCGGTGCTTTACGAGTTCGAGCCGGCTTCGCCGAATGACGCATCGAAAGAATGTCTCGAAGAGATCGAAACGTGTCAGTATTTCGCTCTGATCATTGGCAATCAATACGGCTACACAGAAGGTGATTTATCGATCACGCACTTGGAGTATCGCAGGGCCAAAGAACTGAAGCTTCCGTGTTTCGTGTTTATCAAGGGAACCGATGATACGAAACGAGAGCCTGACCTTCGAGACAAGCTACTGAAAGAAATCCGTTCAGACAAACTCAAGTACAAACGCTTTGCTAACTACCGCGAGTTGCAGACAGAGCTACGCGCTGCACTGGTGAAACAACTAAAAGCCGATCAAGGGGTCTCGCCCACTAGCGATGAAGATGAGATCGCTGAATCGACCATTGAAACTGCTTCGAACTTTGGCAAGCAAGCGACCGATGTGTCATGGAATCAACTGGATGTCGCGCAGGTAAAGATACTGGTCGAACGGGCTGAGGGACTTTCGGGGCGACAATTGACCAAGACAGCGATGCAGCAATGCTTGATTTCGCGTGGGCTGTTACGTCCCGATCCAAAAACCGGTTCGCTAAACGCGAGTGGCGCAGGTGTTGTGCTGCTGGCCAAAGATCCCACCGCTGCGTTTCCACAATGTCGCATTCTGGCCGATGCGTTTCATGGCAACGAGCCGACGAGTAAACCCGATGATCAAGAAGACATCCGTCAGCCCATGCCAGTGGCCATCGATCGGGCTCTCGATTTCGTCATGCGAAACACCCGCCATCCGATGCGCGTCGTCGGGCTGAATCGTATCAAGCTGGATGAGTATCCTGTCGAGGCTTTACGGGAAGCGTTGGTGAACGCAGTCGCCCATCGCCGCTATGAGCAGGATGGCCAAAAGATCCTGTTGCGAGTGTTTTCGGATCGAGTCACCATTTCGAGTCCGGGCCTGTTGCCATCACCGCTAAAGCTGACGGATATTCGCAAAGGCAAGTACCACCCTTGCAGCCGCAATCCCTCGATCGCACAGGGACTTTCCTTCTTTCATCGGATCGAAGAGCGCGGGAGTGGCTTTGGGCGGATGCGCGACGAAATGTTGAATCACGGCTTGGATCGTCCCGTGCTGGGTACGCAAGACGGATACTTTGAAGTGACATTCTACGGCCCGGGCGATGATCTGGAGCGACTGAAGGTTCCTGTCGCTGCGGGTGGTGTTTTGATTGAGCCTGCCGTGGAAGCCCAATTGAATGAGCGGCAGAAGGAGATGGTGGCGATGCTAGTGAATGGCGAAATGCTTACCAGCGGCGATTGCCAGGAGAAGTTTGGCATTGTGAAAGATACAGTGAATCGAGATTTTCAATTGCTCGTAAAGCTCAAGATCGCTGTAAGAGAAGGAGGTGGAAGATCGACTCGCTACCGACTCAATCATTAATCGTCCGATATTCGTCCGATTTTTTCGGCTATTCGTCCGATTCGAAAACGTCCGATTTTCGTCCGATCGCATCAGTCGATCGTCCGATTGTGAATCCGACGGAACTCCGAAATCGTAAGGTATTTGTTAAGCCGATGTCGCTAAACGTTAGTTCCCAATTGGCTGACGGTATCGCCGTGCATAGATTTGTCGCTAAAGCCAGCGATAATCTACCGACAAACTTCCGAAATTCGGACTCGAATCTTCCGATCCCGAATCGACAGACCGAGAAGTTCAACGACTACGAAGGGCAACGATGAGTTTTAACGAAGCCAACACCGTCGAGCAAATGGTCCTACATGCTTGCCAAGGTTTGGGATGGAAGTTCATCCCGGGACCGCAGTTGACGCGGCAGCCAGGGGACGTGTTTGTCGAATCAAAGCTTCGCGATGCGCTGATCCGACTCAATCCGGAAATCGCCGCCCAGACCGATCGCGCCGACGAAGTGATCTACATGCTGCGGGCGATACTGCTGACGGTACAGAACGACGGCTTGGTCCGCTCGAACGAAGCGATTACTGCATGGCTACACGGCGACAAGACAATGCCCTTTGGCCTGAATGGCGAACATACCACGATCCGTTTGATTGACTTCGAAAATCCTGCCAACAATGACTTGTTGGTTTGTAACCAATGGACTTATCAGGTTGGCTCGCTCGCCAAAAGATTCGACGTTGTGTTGCTCGTCAACGGACTGCCGATCGTGATTGGTGAAGCGAAGACGCCAGTCCGACCTGCGGTCACTTGGGTCGACGGAGCCGCGCAAGTACACGACGACTACGAACAAAGCGTGCCGGCTATGTTCGTTCCGAATGTGTTTAACTTTGCTACAGAGGGTAAGGCGTTTCGATACGGCTCGGTCCGCATGCCGATCGACATCTGGGGGCCATGGCGCGATGCCGGCAATCAAGGCGAGGGAAGTCTTGCCGACGTGCGTAAGTCGGTTGCGAGTATGTTTCGCCCTGAAGTGGTGCTCGACATTCTGCGAAACTTCACGCTTTTCGCAACGGACAAGAAGCATCGGCGCATCAAGACGATCTGCCGCTATCAGCAGTACGAAGGAACCAATCTGATCGTCGAACGCGTCGTGCAAGCTCGCATCAAGAAGGGGCTCATCTGGCATTTCCAAGGATCGGGTAAGTCTCTGTTGATGGTCTTTACGGCTCAGAAACTGCGAATGCATCCAGCACTTGGAAACCCGACAGTGATGATTGTTGTGGATCGGATTGACCTCGACACTCAAATCACCGCGACATTCAGCGCCGCCGATGTGCCAAACATGATAAAAGCGGAAAGCCGAGAAGAATTGCGTACGTTATTGGGTCAAGACGTGCGCAAAGTGGTCATCACCACGATTCACAAATTCGGGGAGGCAGAAGGTGTTCTCAATGACCGCAAGAATATCATCGTGCTTGTTGACGAAGCTCATCGAACTCAAGAAGGGGATCTCGGTCGTAAGATGCGTTCCGCCCTCCCCAATGCATTCCTGTTTGGGTTGACTGGTACGCCGATCAACCGCGCAGACAAGAACACTTTCTGGGCATTCGGGGCTGACGAAGACGAGAAGGGCTATTTGAGTCGCTATACGTTTCAGGAGTCGATTCGAGATAAAGCGACTCTCCCACTTCATTTCGAATCCCCTGAGATCAAGCTTAAGATCAACAAGGCCGCTATCGACGAAGCGTATAAGCAGATCACAGACAAACTGAGCGAACAGGATCGCGACGATCTGGCCAAGCGGGCGGCCAAGATGGCGGTGCTAGTCAAGACTCCCGAGCGTGTGCGAGGTGTCGTTGAGCACATGGTTAATCACTATCGGGCCAAGGTAGAACCGAATGGCTTCAAGGCCCAGGTAGTTACTTTCGACCGCGAGTGTTGCGTAGCCTATAAAGCGGCCATGGATGAAATCACTGGCGATCCCGAGTGTAGCGCGATCGTGATGCACATTCTCAGCAATGAAACGGAATGGAAAGCTCACGCTCGCGATCGCGACGCCGAGGAAAAATTGCTCGACCGGTTTCGCGATCCAGGGGACCCACTCAAGTTCTTGATCGTGACTTCGAAGTTGCTTACGGGCTTCGACGCGCCGATTTTACAAGTGATGTACCTCGACAAGCCGATGCGAGACCACAACCTTTTGCAGGCAATCTGTCGAACGAACCGTCCCTACACGAAAAAGACTCACGGTTTGATCGTGGACTACATCGGCATCTTCGACGATGTAGCCCAGGCGCTCGACTTCGACGAAAAAGCGGTCCAGCAAGTCATCAGCAACTTAGACGATGTAAAGAAAGAACTACCGAAGCAGGTAGCTGCCTGTCTGATCTTCTTCCCTGGCGTCGACCGTACGGTAGGCGGTTACGAGGGCCTGATCGCGGCACAAGATTGTTTACCGAACAACGAAAAGCGAGATGCTTTTGCTGCAGAGTACTCGGTTCTGGGGCGGATATGGGAGGCACTGTCGCCTGATCCATGTCTTTCGCCCTACGAAACCGACTACCGTTGGCTAACACAGGTCTACGAATCGGTCAGGCCGCCCAGTGGTAACGGAAAGCTGCTCTGGCATGTGCTTGGAGCCAAGACGATTGATTTGGTACACGAGAACACAGAGCTGTATACCATTCGCGATGATCTGGAAACCTTGGTCTTGGATGCTGAGCTTCTTGAAAGCGTAATCGGTGTTCCTGACAAGAAGGGCAAGGCATTGGAAGTTAGCTTGATCGCTCGACTAAGGAAGCACGGTAAAGATCCTAAGTTCGTTGCGTTGGGAGAACGATTGGAGAAGATCAAGGACAAACACGAACAAGGCTTGATCGATAGCAAAGAGTTCCTCAAGCAATTGTTGGAACTGGCCAGGGATGTAGTTGAAGCGGAGAAGAAGGTCGACCCCGTTGAAGAGCAAGACAAAGCGAAAGCAGCGCTTACAGAGTTGTTCCAACAAGTGAAGACTGACGAGACGCCTGTGATCGTCGAGCGCATTGTGGCCGACATCGACGAGATCGTTCGAATGGTCCGTTTTCCAGGTTGGCAGCAGACTTCTGCTGGAGAACGCGAGGTGCAGAAGGCGTTGCGTAAAACTTTGCTGAAGTATCACCTGCATAAGGACCAAGATTTGTTCGACCGGGCTTACGGTTACATTAAGCAGTACTATTGATTGACGTTGCATAACACAAAGGTCGACATCGGCGCATCGGCAAAAGCGCAAGAGATCAATGGCGAGTTCGTCGTCTTCAAAGGCACCACTGCTCGTGTTACTGGACCACAAGGCTGGACGTCCTATCGTGGCCTCCGCGATCAACTCGTCCTCGAGAAGAAGCTAGAGCCCTGCGACTCGCCTGAATTTTATGTGTTCGCAGTGAATATCGCCTTCTCTAGCCCAACCGCGGGAGCAGTGATCGTAAACGCAGGCAACGTCAGCGGTCGCACAGGATCGTGGCGAGTGCAAGGGACCAGCAAAACCTACCAAGATTGGCATGAAGAAAAACTTGCTGCTGCAGGTGGCAGCTGTTCAGTTATTGAGTAATCGACTGAGTGAAGGCTAAACTGGGCAAGCCCTCTGTCAAACAAAGAAGGCCACCCATGGGGGTGGCCTTCTGCTATATTGAGGGAGTGTTTGGCACGGAGAACCTTGCGGTTTCTACCCGGTCGCCCTTAACTCCCTGTGTTGTTTCGTATCAGTTTACTATCGGTCAGCGTCGAGTTGAAGTCAAGAGGACCTAGAGAAAACCGTGCAGATACTGGACCAACGTACGCTAGACAGTGCTAACCTTAACGGTTGTGAGCGACTTTTTGTCGAGACCTGGTACGGTCTAACTCACGTTCGATCGCTGGACTCCTTCCGTGCACGTTGCCTGAATGCACGGACTATTGTTAGGGAAATCCATGATGAACTAGAGATAGGACGAATCAAAGATGAACAGCTTGAAGCACTATTGCATGAAGCAGCTTTTTTACTGGAGCGGGATTTTGTTATCACTTCTGAGTTTGGGGCTACTCTCAAGTGCTTGCAATCGCATTTCAAAAAGAAAACAACGGATCACAACAAGCGCACTTTAACGATTGACATCGCCGATGCCTACCAAGTACTCAGGAAGGGTTATCTGCCGAAGCTTTGTGAGCATTTGCAGAGTGCAGTGTCAGCTGACAACGCGGATCATGTTGAGCAACTGACAGGTTCACTTGTATCAGATCTCATTGATCGCGGTTGGTCTTTGGAAACACTTTTTGGCTGGCATGGGCATTTCCTAAAACAGGCGCACCGAGGATTTTCAAACAACTTAAGCTTCATGCTTAAGCAACTTCAGCAAAAGAAGCAGCCGTTTCGAATTGTGCTCCGAATTGCAGGTTCGTCAAAAGCGAGACAACTCGATGACCATGGAATGTTTTCCATTTCGGAAACCGCTCCCATCACGCCGCAAGGGCAGAAGGAAAGTTCTTATTGCTCGACAAATCCAAATCTTTGCTTTGCGACCTGCGAATTGGAGTCGTTCTATCACGATGATGCCGCACTCACTGCAAGAAATGAGCTGGAAAGCCTGTTGGATCTATTGCAATTCGAATACGAACATTCGTTTGTTGGCGTCGACGAAGAGTGTATGGTCGAAAGAATCGGCGATGCACGACGGGAGTTTGTTCGAATCAAGACACAAATCCCCAACCCGATCGAATCCCTTCAACAGGGTGACTTCCGTTCTTTTGTGAAGCGTCGCAATTCTCTTGTCGAAAACAAGAGAATAGATCAATCGACTAAACGCCTGTTGCTCGCCGCCATTCGCCAATATCGTTTTGGTCGTAACAGCACATCTCTAAACGACAAATTCATCAATTGGTGGATGGGGTTGGAAGCCCTATGTCACGCGCATGGAGATATCGGCAACACGGTAAGTCGCCGAACTGGCCATTGTATCCTTCACGGATATCTATTCCGCATTTGTCGAGACCTCTTGATTTCAGTCAAACACTACGAAGTCAATTGGAGTATAGGTTTTGCAACCGAAGGAGATTCAGAATACCTAGTAGGCTTGAGTGTTGGCGGGTTGATCAAGTTACTTCAGTCAGGCCAAGGGCAAGCGTTTTGCGATTGCCTGAAAGGAAATCTGTTGCTAGAGCGGCATGCGAACAGAGTCCGATATTGGCTCACAGATGCGAAGGCGTGTAGCCTGCAACTCGATGGACATCTATCAAGAGTTCAGTGGCACTTACATCGACTCTATCGCATTCGTTGTTGTATCGTACATGGGTCCCCTGTCAGATTCAAACTGACTTTGGCTGCGGCGAATTTGGAGTATTACTTGAAACAGACAATACTCTTGACAATGGAAGCGTTGGACAGTCACGACCACGTGAATGGGCTTGACGAAGTATATGAACGCGCACAGTTGAGCAACAATCGAATTCTGGAGGCGTTAAGAGAGAAGACTGCGGATCACCAGACGATTCGCAACTCGGTGTTTTCAAATTTGGTGTCGAGATGAATCTGATCACGTCGATGCGCAAGTGCCTCGCAAAGAACTTTCTTCTTTATTCAAAACGCATGAAACAATGCTAACGCCGATGCTAAGCGATGCCGCTCTGCAAGAGTCGGCTAGGGGATCGATCGATCCTCTTGGGATTTATCCGATCGCGGACATATTGGCGTCACGTTTGGTGCCGGTAGTTCGTGAGCGATAACGGTATCCACGCTTTCTAACAGTCGTGGCAGCATCTCTTTCTATTTGCAGCTACTTCGATGACGACTCGGTTGCTAGCGATGGAGTTAGCGAACCTTGGCAGGTATTTGAGTAGAATGTCGTCGAGGGCTTGCGCGTGCGACAAGCGGCTCAAAGTTGCGGCGCGGCCTGCAGGCCGTGATTAAGCTGATAAGGCCCGTGCAGACATGTTCCGTTTTCTGAACGCAGATGTTTGAGAATGCCCGAACTTCCGGGTTTCATGGCATTTATTGCGCATTAGCCCGTGAAATCGGCAGTGGATGGGGCGAGGAGTGCGACGCAGGGTAGGCCGTTGCGGTAGGTCTTTACTTCAATTCGCGAATCAGCATCAATCCACCCGCCGTCAAACGAGACTACCGGATGCTTCCCGCCATCGATGAGTGCATCGCCTCTAGGACGTAATGATGTGATCGTGACTCCTGTCTTGCCTAGAAGCGTCCCTTGTTCTTCTTGCTGAAAGATAGCTGTGGTGTCGCGGCGCGGAGGATGGAGAATGATCTGCGGGAAACCAAAGGCCCATTCACGAACGAAATATGCCGCTGCAAAAAGTCCAAATGCCCAACCCTCAAAGTCTCCGCCAGCAGCCAACGCGATTACGAATCCCACTCCAAGCAATATTGCAAATATCGACCAGACAGCGAGATTGACCGTCCAGCAAAGCAGCAGAATACAAACGAATAGGATGATGACCCGAAGTCGCGCGGCTGGGAGCCTTGCGGGAAGGTCTGCGGTTGTCCCAATATCGCGTCTGTAAGCCCACCGATTGAAGTGCCAAAGGAACGCACCCAACGTGATCGCGACTAACGGTAAGTCGATAAGCGGTGCGAAAACGATTCTGTTCATCTGTTCGTCAGTCGATTTACGTGACTCTAACAACCCACATTAGAGCCAGTAGCGTAGCGACCACTGAAAGTCGTCGCAAGCTTTTAGTCGATTCTCCATTCTGCTTCTGAGTATCGAACACCTTCGCTCACGTGACGGGACGACTTGTTACGCCACGAGCATGCCGTCTTCGACAACCATCTCCATGGTTTGGGAAAACGCTTTAGGCTCGGTCAACTCGCCGCGCAGAATCTTTACATTGGAAGGGGCGACGATGCCGAGCGAAATTCGGTTGCCAGAGATCTTGACGACCTCCACAGTGATGTTGCCATCGATTACCAATTTGTCACCAACTTTGCGACTTAGAACTAGCATTGTGAGTCTTCCTTGAGTTCGATTGCTGCGGCGATTTGGATGTTGCTGGATTACCGCGTCCCAACACAATCAATATCAGCCCCAGCAGTGACAACTTAGGTCACTGCTGACGGGAATCTGCAAATTCCTATCGAATTCCTTCCTTCGCCGGCCTCAAGTCTCGTCGATCGAAACATGAATCGATGGTTTGTCAGGTCTTCCAGTAAGCGCTGTCATCGACCAGGTCCCGGAGAGGAACCTGGACCAACTGTGCTCCATTGGGATAACGAAGGGTAGCAACCGTTCCCTCCACGGAAACGAGAATGGGCCGAGGGCCACGGACGTATCGATTGCTCAATGGGACCTCTTGTCCTATTCGCGATTTGATCGCTTCCAATTGGGCTTCTTCTTCCTTGCGAAAGTCAATTTCCTTCGGCTTCTTCGACATAGCAAACACTCCTTTGCCACGAGTGTGCCAGAGGAATTGACTAGTTAGGTCAATCGGGATCAGATTCTTGCCAGATTTTGGCTAGCGACTTCAGTTGCCATCCATAGACCGGGCAATCACCCACAGTCCAGCCCGCATCCATTCCTAGAAAAACGACGACATGTTCATTTACGGCATGTCATTCGAGCATCCATCCGACAATCTACCATGTTTCGATGTATGGTTTAACATCGATGCCTGTTATTGCGCCGGGAAACTTCGAGTACTCCACGATTGCCTCTTCGAGAGTTGAGACAACCGCGTTTCGAATTTTTTCTTCCAGGAGGAATTGCGGGAGTCGCTCAAACCACCGTTGACATTCAAAGTGGTCGCCTCCCAAGTTCTCGGTGTAGACCGGCAATCGACTTGATTCATGTATTTTTCGATTGTAGTAGTCGAGACACACGCAGATTTGCTCCACGCTGTGGAACATAAAGGTAAAACCTTTGACCGTCACGAGACAAACCGAGTAAGGGATCAACTTCGGTGCTCGGTCATGATGCTGGCGCTGGGTGTCGTCAATCCAACGCATCGGATTTGGATGGCGAGTCGAGTCGAATGGCTCGAAAACAATTTGCGGCATCAACAATGTCCAGAATGTAGGAACGCCATGCGTAACCGGGTACGCGAGAAAGACTCTCAACCTCAAAACAGCCCGACTCGCATACTCGGGCGCACACGATTGTTACCCGTCGTTTGGGTCACGCCATGAGTGTCCACAAGCGACACACATTCTAGCAAGCGGAGTGCGACACAGGGCTGAGCATTTCGGGCAGTAGTTTAAGAAGATATCAGCTGCATGATCGCGAAGCAAGCGTTTTTGAATTGCAAGCCGGGTCGGAACGCGTCCGGCAGCAACCAGACGCTGGACTTCTGGTGTAAGTTCCAGTCCTCGGTGCTCCGCAAGCTTTCGTTGAATATCGGGGTTCTGCGCATGCTCTGCTTTCAAACGCATGTTGAGCACTCGCAGCGCCAGATCTTCTGACTCCGTGCAGTATCGGCCATAGTGAGCCAGAACGTATCGCGTCAATTCGTCGTCAAGTGATGAGTCGGATTCAAACATGACTCTGTCGGGTAACGAATAAATTCAGTCAGTGCGAGTCGGAGACTCAACGCAAGTCACAATGGCCGACCGAGCAATCGGCTGCAATTTTTATTCATTGTTATTTTGTCTTTAGACTGTCATTGAGTCAATGTTCGAAATCTAAACGCTTCGCGGACAATGGGTCGATTGAGTGCCACGATCGCCCAGATGCATATCGCCCAACCCAGCGGAAGGAACAGAACTACAGATAGTACTGCCCCCAAATACGAGAGTCGGCGAGATTCGACTCGTTTCAATTGCAGTCCGCACCAAACAAGTAATGGTGCAAGCAGAAACGTTAGGTAAATCACGTTTTGAGGTGATGCAAAATTGGGCACGCCACGTGAATAAATATCGATACCACTAGCTACGGTAAACACACCTGACAGTATCAGCCCCTGAGCAATCATTAATCCAGCGGGCCAGCGGGTGACTCGCCTTGCCTCTTCTAAAATCAAAGAGGGTATTGTGGAAGTGTCTTGAGTCGAAGGCGGGGAATAGGGATTGTTGTCAATCATGACTGTCGGGACGAACGAATAACAATCTATCCAAACTGGAGTAAAGCGGAACGGACGGATAGATTGCGTGTTGGGCTATGTGGGTTAATTGTGGCTTCCATCCGCTGTCAGGCTTAAGCGGATTCTACGCTTTCAGCATATTTGGAGATTAGTCTAATCGATAGGGTGGGGTAACTGCAACAAGTTGATATTCAATGACTGGTTGCAAGACGGATCGTCATCCTTCTGAAAGCAGTCGCTTGGGCTTCTTGAGCATTGGTTTAGATTTTGGCTAACCTCTGCGGCCGACCAATATTGATTGGGCAATCACCTGGATACCAGACGACATCCACCCCTGAGACAATGATGCTAAATCTATCCCTTTACATGTTCGAGTCTGCGCTACTTGGGTTTCTGGCGGCCAAGCTCATATCCGCAGGCTAAACAACTCCGACGATACTCGGGGCAAAGGGCATTGCAGTTTGGACACTTTCTTGTAGTAATGTTCTCCCATCGCTGATTAGCAT
>Ga0209985_10002982_pt1 | contig 14813 bp, 9 predicted proteins | sample NOAtaG_FD_187305 | JGI IMG/M metagenome (GOLD analysis project Ga0209985, IMG submission 187305) | Freshwater lake microbial communities from Lake Erie, under a cyanobacterial bloom - NOAA_Erie_Diel6S_1000h metaG (SPAdes) (version 2) | ecosystem: Environmental > Aquatic > Freshwater > Lake ...
GAAGCGATCGTAGTAAATAGCTGTGTCAAGCATCAACCTCAACGAAATCACTATATGAAGCAGCAGTTCTAATTATGAAACCAATTTTGAGCTTTTGTGCAATGTGGGCAATAAAAAACAAAATATAGCAGCACAAAGAGATAGCTAGGCAAATCAAAACCCCAAATAAAAGCGGCTACGCGAAGCGCAACTACTTTTATTTGGGGTTTTATGCCCCAAGCAAACTTTTTATCCCAATCCATAAAAGTGTGGCGACATTTCTGTGAATTAAAAACTAAACCCTGTAAGGGTTTTAAAAACATAAAATGGCTAATCTATTTTGTGTTTTGGTATAGCCTTAGCCACTTTTATCAAGACAAATCAAAACCCAAATAGTGTGAGGCGGAGCAAAGCTCCGCCTCACACTATTTGGGTTTTATGCCCTAACAAGAATGGCGACAGCTATATTTGTTGCTATAGGTTTTGAAGAAAGATGATTGTGGCGATAAATAATATAGCCATAAAAAATAAGAGAGTCTGGGGCTTCTCTCCAGACTCTCTTATAACAATTCACAAAAGTGTGGCAACACTTCTGTGAATTAAAAACTAAACCCTGTAAGGGTTTTAAAAGCACAAAATGGCGTAGCCATTTTGTGCTTTAGTATTATTTGGGTGAAAGGTAAAAGAGAAAAACCTTTGATTTCTCCTTGATCTTTCGTTTGATTTATTTAGACAATACCTCAAGTCTAACTGGAGCAACTCCAGAAGAAATTAAACCAATTACATTAGCAGCCGCAGTAGAAATATCAATCACTCGACCATGGACATATGGACCACGATCATTGATGCGAACTACTACAGACTGATTATTATCCATATTTACAACTCGTACCATAGTACCAAAAGGCAAACTAGGATGAGCCGCTGTTAACTCACTAGCATTAAAGATTTCGCCACTAGCACTGTAATTTCCATCAAAGCCAGGACCATACCATGAAGCCATACCAGACATCACACCTACAATGCGACTATTTAAAGCTGGGCTAGAAGAGCTAGCAGTATATTTAGGCTTTGGAGAATTGGCGACTTCTAAGACAGGGCTAGCACCACCGAGCAGACGACGCAATAAATTTGCGGATTCCAAAACATCTTGGGTTTGATTTTGTAAAGACTCGGAGAAAACAGCTTGCTGATCAAACTTCAACATGGCGCGATCGCCCAATTTGATCACATAGTTGCCATTTTTCCAAGCAGGGATAATCTTGTTTGCATCGAGACCATCACGATTAAGTTGGTTAATCAATGCAGCGGCGGCGGTGGCGCGTTCGATGGGATTTGATGACGTTAGCAGGTTCTCAGAACTATCATTCGCTGATTTTGCTGGACTATCAGCTGAATTGGTAGGTTCTAAGGTAGTAGTGTTTGATGGTAGCTTTACTGATTCAGAGTTCTTTTTAGTTTCGCCTTTAGGTTCACTTTTAGTTTTTGATGAATCTAAAACAGTATTTTCTTGGACTGATTTTGGAGATTCTTTAGCTTCAATATAAGTAACTACAGGAATGCCACGGACATAGACTGTAGCGGCATTTTTGCCATTTAGTTTATGAGTATGGATACGAGCGATCGCTTCGTCTTTAGTTCTAATCAAGGATTGCGATCTGGTTTCACCAACTTTTAGAGAAGTTGATGCATTAGAAGATTTAGCTTCTAGTTTAGATCCTGATTGAGCCTGTGCGCTATGGCTAGCAAGACTTGATACGATAGCAAGAGCTACTACTGAGGTAGATAGAGTGCAGCTCCAGTTCCAATTAAGCATAGGTAAAACAGAAAATGAAGTAAACGACTAAGTTATCGATAGAGACTTGTCTGGGAATGACTTGTAAATGAAATCGCCGACTGCAAGTTTCTCAAACTGGGAACAAAACTTTAAATAGTTTCGTTCATGTGATTTAGATTAACATGGTTATTTAAAATGATGATAACTTAGCCGTCAAACCCTTACTGTAAAAAGATTTTAGCTCTTCTTTTTTGTCAAAAATCAAAATTTTGCTTCTCTCTCATTAGAATCCTTTATAAAAATGGAACTTTGTACTAAAGAACACAAAAAAAACTCCACAAAAGTATATCTTTAGGCGTAGGTAATTTTGCTCTCAAATAAGTTTTGTATGCTTAAGGGTTAAACCTACAAGAAAATTTCAGTTTTAAATATGTTCTATATTGAGTTTTGTTCATTTGTAAACCTTATGAAGACATGCTCTCAGAATGAAAATATCAGAAATTGCAATAAATCAGTCTTAGGATAGATACAAAAAAGAGATTTATAGCAACTATTTAGAAGCATTTTGATAAACATGTTTGATATAGACTAATTTTAGATTTTCGCGTTTAAAAAAGTCGTCACTAAAGCAACATAATCAAGAAGTTAAGCAAAACATTTAAGAACAACACATAAGAATTTCTAATCAATTGACAGAAACTTTTTCAAAAGTCTTGAAAAAATCAGATAATAAATAAAGAAAAAGAAGCTACACATTGTGTAGCTTCTTTTTCTTTATTTATTGATTTATTGCGCGATCGCGTCATTTAGCTTTCCGCTCCGAAATCCTTCCAAGTCTAAAGTAATTAGACTGAATCCATATTCACGAAAGGTTTTAGTCAAATCTGCAATCGCCATAAAGTTCATAAATTCGAGCAGCCGATCGCTTGACACTTCGATTTTCGCCGTATCACCCATTGATCGCACACGGATATCGCCTTTCCAGCCGCGATCTCGTAGATACTGTTCGGCATTGCCTACGCGACGTAATTTCTCGATTGTAATCTCTTCACCATAGGGAAATCGCGAACTGAGGCATGGTTGCGAAGGCTTATCCCACCAAGGCATTCCGAGATATTGAGATAACATACGGACTTCGAGTTTGCTAATCCCCACTTCGGCAAGAGGCGATCGCACGCCGCGTTCTTTTGCTGCTTGAATTCCTGGGCGATAATCTTGCAAATCATCAGCATTTAAGCCATCGACGACATAGCTATAGCCCATGCTTTTGGCTAGTGGTTTGAGGGTGTCGTGTAGTTCACTTTTGCAGAAATAGCAACGATTAATTGGATTAGAGGTGTAGTTAGGGTTATTCATCTCATCGGTTTGGACGATTTGATGTTTGAGTCCCATAAATTCCGCTTGTACTTGAGCCGCAGCAAGATCGGCGGGTAGTAATGATGGTGAGTTTGCCGTAATCGCTAAAGCGCGATCGCCTAAAACATCAAAGGCAACCTTGGCAACAAGAGTACTATCAATACCGCCTGAGTAAGCTACCAGTACTCGCGATGACTCATTAAATATTTGACGTAAGTGATCGAGCTTGTCGGATAGGGTAGCGTTTAACATCTCAATAAATTAATTATTACTTGCAGTTGCTGAGAGATTGAGGTCTCCGACTTTTTCTTTGACTAACACAAGTAATCTTTGGCTGCAAAGAAAAAGTCGGAGATCTGGGCAGGCAGATCTAGGGAATCCTAATTTACTTTTGCAACTGAGCTAGACGTGCTTTGAGAATCTCTTGTTGCTTCAGGGATTCTTCCAGTTCTGCACTGGCAGTTGCCACCACGTCAGGGGGAGCTTTTTTGACATAGCCTTCATTGTTTAAACGACCTTGACTAGAAGCGATCGCCACTTCTAGTTTCTTGAGACTGCGCTCTAGCTTGGCAACCAGTTGAGCGATATCGACAACACCGACTAATGACACGATCGCCTGTACCGTTCCAACTACACCTGCGATCGCCTCTTCGGTCACTGATTCATCAACAGTTGCCAAAATTGCCAAATCTTCGACCCTTGCCAAATCGAGAATATAGCTTTGTCCTGCTTCTAGTAATGATCTTTCGCGATCGCTGTCGGATTGTAAAATCACTTTCACCTTCAGACTAGGCTTAATCTCAGCTTCAGCCCGAAGATTGCGAATGGTGCGGATTGTCCCAATGATTAACTTGAATTGTTCTTCTAACTCTTCATTAATGTGGGTGGTGTCAACTTCGGGATAGGGTTGAATCGCAAGTACTGGGCGATCGCTGGATGGCTCACTCGTGCCATAGGTAAGTAGTTGCCAGATTTCCTCAGTGACGTGGGGCATGAATGGGTGTAATAAGCGCAAAATCCCATTGAGGACAAAGGCAAGGGTTTGCTGCACGGTGGCGCGCGAGGTAGGGGCGGCAGTTTCCTGTAAACGTGACTTAACTAGCTCAATGTACCAATCGCAGAAATCACCCCAGAAGAACTCATACAGGCTCTTGGTTGCTTCGCCCATGCTGTAGGCATCAAGCTGTTCGCGCACTTGTAAAACTGTTTGATAGTAACGCGACAAAATCCAGCGATCGGCAAGTTCTAAATTCTCAACTTGGAGCATGGCTCCGCCACGCTCCAAGTTGAGATTCATCATCACAAATCGTGAAGCATTCCAAAGCTTATTGGCAAAGTTGCGGGCTGTCTCTACGGTAGTCGATTCGTCAGTTTTGCGATTGTAATCAAGGCGGATGTCTTGTCCTGCGCCTGTTACTTCTTTAACGAGTGAATAGCGCAACGCATCAGTTCCATATTTATTAATGAGAACTAATGGATCGATACCATTGTTTTTGGACTTAGACATCTTCTGATTGTTTTCATCACGCACCAGTCCATGAATATAGACCGTGTGGAAAGGCATCTTGCCCGTGAAATAGCCTGCCATCATCGTCATCCGTGCCACCCAGAAGAAAATAATGTCAAACCCAGTGACTAGAACACTTGTGGGATAAAAAGTCTCAAAGTCCTGTGTTTGCTCTGGCCAGCCCAAAGTCGAGAATGGCCATAAACCCGATGAGAACCATGTATCAAGTACATCTGGATCACGTTCTAAAGTTACATCTTCACCAAATTTCGCCTTAGCTTGCTCGTAAGCCTTCGCTTCTGTATGGGCGACAAAAATTGTGCCATCGGGAGCATACCATGCAGGAATTTGATGTCCCCACCATAGTTGACGGGAAATACACCAATCCTTCAGACGAATTAGCCAATCACGGTAAACCTTTCCCCAGCGATCAGGTACGAAGGTGGGCGAGTTTTGCTTATCAAATTGTTCAAGCGCAAAGTCTGAAAGAGACTTGATATTCACAAACCACTGAATTGAAAGCAATGGTTCGACAGGTACTTTGCCCCGTTCTGAATAGGGAACAGTATGGGTATAGTCTTCAATTTTTTCTAATAAGCCCAATTGATCAAGCTTTGCTACCACGTTTTTACGCACTACAAAGCGATCTTGTCCTTGGAACTCGCCTCCATTCTCATTGATCGAGCCATCTTTATTGAGAATATTGATCAGTGGAAGCTGATGACGTTTACCCATCTCAAAGTCATTAGGGTCATGGGCAGGCGTAATCTTAACGCAACCACTACCAAAGGCTTTATCGACATATTGATCGCCAATAATCGGAATTTCGCGATTCATGATTGGTAACATGATCGTCTTGCCAATTAGATGCTTGTAGCGATCGTCTTCAGGATTGACAGCCACAGCCGTATCACCCAACATTGTCTCTGGTCTGGTAGTAGCAACTACTAGATGTCCAGAGCGATCGGCTAATGGGTAGCGAAAATGCCAGAGATGACCATTTACTTCTTTACTATCAACTTCTAGATCGGATACGGCGGATTGCGATTCGGGACACCAGTTAACTAGATATTCGCCTCGATAAATCAAACCAGCCTCGTAAAGTTTGACAAAAGCTTCGGTTACCGAATTCGATAAGCCTTCATCCATCGTAAAGCGTTCGCGAGTCCAGTCAGCGGATACACCTAAACGCCGCAACTGCGAAACAATCGTACCGCCCGATTCCGCTTTCCATTTCCATGCTCTCTCTAAAAACTGCTCGCGCCCAATCTCTTGATTGGTTTTGCCTTCAGCCTTGATCTGTTTATCGAGAATCGTCTGTACAGCAATGCTGGCATGATCTGTGCCTGGTAACCACAGGGCATTAAACCCACGCATCCGATGATAGCGAATCAGGATATCGATTAATACTTCTTGAAAAGCATGACCCATGTGCAAACTACCCGTGACATTGGGGGGTGGAATCATGATGCAGTAAGGTTCTTTATCGCTTTGACTAGCTGCTACAAATACACCACTTTCCTCCCAATATTTTTGCCACTTGGCTTCAGATTCGAGAGGATTGTATTGTTTGGGAAGTTCGGTCGTACTCATAGCAGGTTACTGAAAATTTAGACAAAAGTAATAGGTCAACTCACAGCGCTTTGCGTTCAGACTCGAACCAAGAGATTTTTAGAAAGTGTTGCAAAGCAACACTTTCTAAAAATCTCTTGGTTCGTCTGCTCGGAAATCGTTGTAATTAAAGTTTATATTTAGTTTATATCTTATAGTGTTTTTCAGCCCATAGAAAAGCCCCTGATGGTATTGCCTAAGACCTTAGTGATGCGGCGCGAAGCGCCGCATCACTAAGGTCTAGTTGTAGACTGGGAAGAGAGTAGCTAAATTTTCCCTAAGACTATTCATGTAGAATTTATAACCAAAAAATCCAATGAGGCAATATGACTCAAGCAATTGCACCATCATTATCTTTGTATGATCGCGATCTCGATCTATGGCTAGAGACTGCGATCGCGCAATTGAAGGCGGGTGACTTTCACAATCTTGATGTCGAAAATTTAATAGAGGAGTTAGAGGGTTTGTCAGGCAGTAACAAGCGTGAGGTAGAAACTAGGCTCAAAAGGTTGCTCGAACATATTCTGAAACGATGCTATGTTGATATGCCTGACTGTTATCGAGGCTGGTTGTTAACAATATTCGAGCAACGCGATGAACTAAAAATGCTGCTAAGACAGTCACCTAGCCTCAAGCGTCACTTCTTGAAAATGTTTGATGATTGCTTTGAAAATTCTTTAAAACGGCTCAAGATTGAATATCCTGAATACCAATTCCCTGATATATGGCAATTTGGACGAGATATCGACACGATGCTCAATGCTGATTTTTGGGATTAATTTTTGGGAATAGCGATCGCATTGAGTAGACACTAGTTGTTATCACGTTGTTATAAGCGGCTTTTATGATTTTGGCTTGAGATGAAAGCTTAAAGTAAGCTAAAATTTTAGCTCAGACTGAAATTGTCAAATAAATTTGCTAGCTGCTGGTGATCGCTATATTTTTATTGGCAGTAACTCAAGATAATTAAGCAATACCATTTTGTTAGGAGTAACCGCTTTGGAAGTCGCGCAACTGTTGGAACTATATAGGCAGGGACAACGTAACTTTTTTAACATAGATCTCAGTAACGCTCAACTACGCAGTGTTGTTTTGATTGGTATTGATTTGCGTGGCTCGACATTAAATAAAGCTGATTTGAGTAGTGCTAATTTAATTGAGGCAAATTTGACAGGGGCAAATTTGATTGAGACCAATTTGAGGGGAGCTTTACTCAGGGGAGCCAATTTTTCAGATGCAGATCTAAGCTGGGCAAATTTAACTTGGTCAAACTCTTCAAATAGTAAATTTATTAGGGCTAATCTCAGTGTCACTAATTTTAGTGGTGCAAATTTGATAGAGGCTGATTTTACAGGCGCAATTATGAAGGGTTCTAATCTACGGGGTACAAATTTGCGGGGTACAATTTTCAAGAATTTGCGAACCTGTGCGGATACAGAGTTTACGGGTGTTCGGAACTTAGACGATCGCACTCGCCTATATCTTTGTATGATCGCGAGTGGTACGCATCCATTCACAAAAAATGACAGCCGTCAAACTTTAGGTTGTTCAATTTAATTTAATTATGGGCGGCGCGAAGCGCCGCCCATAATGGTTTTATGGTTGTTCGGTAAGTTGCAGTAGATAAGGAAAAGAGGTGTTTTCTTCGTAGGAGCCAACCCATACTTCATAGGTTCCTTCTAGCCAGTCGCCGCTAATCTCTGGGTTGCGATCGCTGACATCATCACTACACCAACTGCCCCCTGGTCCGCGTACTAGCAAAATAGTATCGCCAGAGCTTTTGACTTGCATTTTTAGAGAGCGAAATGGTTCTGTCAGGGTAATTTTGTGATCGGGTTCTGCGTCAACAAACCCAATGCAGTCTCCTGTCTCGGTAACTTTGCGTCCTGATTTTGTTTGAGTTTCGACTCCGCCACCACTAATGCCCCGTAGTTCGATTTCCTTGGGTGTAAATTTCGGGGCGATCGCAATATCTTCAAACATTTTGACAAAACTAGCTTTTTTGCCTGAAGGAAGTGTTGGGTTTGCTGGTCGCGAGATCTCGACTGACGTTGTTGTGTTTGGTGTTGTGGGCTTGGGCTGCGATCGCACTGCTGTAGGCACTGCTAACATTGTGGTGGTCATAGCTGCAAGGGTAATTAGCGATCGCGTTGCAAATTTTCTCATGACACAAATATATTGGTTCTAAGATGTAGATTTTAGCATTCTGTACCAAAGGATCAAGGGTGGCACTTTGTGACATCTTTAAGATCCTTTGGTTTTCGATATAATCACAGTGAATGAGAAAAGAAAGAGCTTAGATAAAAACATGGCAGCGATAGGCATCATGACCGCACAGGTGCGTCCCGAACGTGAGATCGGACAAATCCATGTTTACGACGGAACAGGCAAAGGCAAATCACAGGCTGCATTGGGCGTAGTCCTGCGATCGCTTGGCTTGGGCATGTCCGATTCATCACCTTTTGGCACAAGGATTTTATTACTGCGATTTCTTAAAGGCTCCGAGCGTGAATATTCAGAAGATGCCGCAATTTCCGCATTGCAACAAGGATTTCCTCACTTAATCGATCATGTGCGGACTGGTCGCTCTGAGTTTTTTGATGCTGAACATGTCACACCCTTTGATCGCCAAGAAGCCGAACGAGGTTGGGCGATCGCTAAAGGTGCAATGGCTTCAGGGCTTTACTCAGTAGTGGTTTTAGATGAAATTAACCCCGTTCTTGATTTAGGGTTAATCCCCGTCGATCGCGTTGTCAAAGATTTAAAGCATAAATCACCCCATCTCGAAGTAATCTGTACAGGACGCGGTGCACCTCAAGCATTAATTGATATCGCCGATTTACATTCAGAAATGCGATCGCATAATGATGCCCATGCCGAAAAATATGATGTGACGGGAATTGAGATTTATACGGGTGCAGGTAAAGGGAAAAGCACTTCGGCTTTAGGTCGGTCACTCAAGGCGATCGGTACAGGCATTAGTCGCGATTTATCGCACCGTGTTTTGATTATGCAATGGCTCAAGGGCGGTGCGGGCTATACCGAAGATGCGGCGATCGCTGCCCTTAAACGTGGCTATCCCCATGTGATCGATCATCAGCGCTGTGGACGTGATGCGATCGTCTGGCGTGGTCAACAACAGGAAATGGACTGCATTGAGGCTCAACGTGGTTGGGAAATTGCTCAAGCAGCGATCGCGTCGGGACTTTACAAAACGATCATCCTTGACGAATTAAATCCCACAGTTGATCTAGATTTATTGCCCGTTGAGCCAATCTGCCAAGCATTGCTCAAAAAATCTCGCGACACCGAAATAATCATCACGGGTAGATGTTTCAATCAGCCTGCTTATTTTGACCTTGCATCTGTACATTCTGAAATGGTCTGCCACAAGCACTATGCCGAAAAAGGTGTAGATCTTAAACGTGGCGTAGATTTTTAATCAAAAGAGAGTGTCGGCGCTTCGCACCGCCACTCTCTTTTTTGTTGATATGGCACTGGTTACTAAAGAAGTGATAAATGGATGCAAGGCTTATCCAGAAAGGATTTATGGTGATTGGCTGCAAAACCGTGAAAAGCTTGACCAGAAATACTTTGAGCGACTCATCCTTCTTTAACAGACCAGTGTCCAATCTTTGAATCATGATTCTTCAGAAATTTCAATATTTCGTTTTGCAATTATCTCTTTCATTGCTATACATACAGATCATCCCCCCTTCCAAGTGAATAATTAGGTGTGCGTAGCTTCGCCACGCACACCTAATTATTCACTTGGAAGGGGGAGATTCCTTGACATTGATTTAACCTAAATCTCATTAATCAATTGCAGTAACGCATCAGTCGTCACCTTTCCGCTCATATCCGTACCTTCCAGCAAGCTATCCGCCAGATCTCGCTTATGAGTGTGTAAATCGACAATCTTCTCCTCGATCGTACCCTTAGCAACAAGGCGATAAATCGTGACAGGTCGCTTTTGACCGATGCGATGGGCGCGATCGCTAGCTTGATCTTCCACCGCAGGATTCCACCAAGGATCCATGTGAATCACATAATCAGCAGCCGTGAGGTTTAGTCCCGTACCGCCAGCTTTGAGGCTGATTAGGAAGACATTGCCTTCACCCGCTTGGAAGGCTTCTACACGCTTTTTACGGTCTTTGGCAGGAGTACTGCCATCGAGATATTGATAGCTGATCTTTTGGGAATCGAGATAATCACGAATGATATGTAGATGATCGACGAATTGGCTAAATACGAGAGCCTTGTGCTTATTGTCCAGAAGCTCGTTGACCACTTCGCCGAAAAGCTGAAGTTTAGAACTAGGAAGAGGAATATCGGGTCTGACCAGCTTTGTATTGCAGCAGGCGCGACGCAATTTCATGATTTCTGCGAGAACTTGTAAATGCTTCTGTCCTGCATTTGCCTCGGTACTAGTTAATTTTGCGACTGCCTCACGACGCAGTGCTTCATAAAAGGCGAGTTCCTCTTTAGTAAGTTCCACTTGCAGAGTTACTTCCGTGCGCGATGGCAACTCTTGCAGTACTTGGTTTTTGGTGCGACGGAGAATAAAGGGCTGAATTAACTTTTTGAGTTGATTGCGGGCTTCTCTGTCCTGCGATCGCTCGATCGGATTGGCATAGTTCGTATTGAAATTATCAAGGGAACCTAGTAGCCCTGGGTTAATAAACCGAAATAGATTCCAAAGTTCGCCGAGATGGTTCTCGATTGGCGTGCCAGTAGTGATTAGTTTGAAACCACTTTGGAGATTCATTGCGGCTTGCGATCGTTTAGTTGCTGTGTTCTTAATTGCTTGCGCTTCATCCAGCACAACCGTTTGCCATTGCACTTTGGCTAGCATTTCCCCAACTTCTTCTTGCTGAAGCAATCCATAGCTACAAATCACCATGTCAAAGGGTTGGAGATTGTCAAGCACCTTTTGGCGATCGCCTGTACCAAACACAATCACATTCAGTGTTGGCGCAAATTTAGCGGCTTCACCGATCCAGTTCATACAGACAGAAGTTGGCGCGACAATCATCGTAGCTCCTTGTGGAGCACGAGTGAGGATCAAGGCGAGAGATTGTAAGGTTTTACCTAAGCCCATGTCATCGGCTAAGCAAGCACCAACACCCCAATGCGCCAGCCTTGCTAACCAAGCGAATCCATCAAGTTGGTAATCCCGTAAATCGGCTAGCAATGTCGATGGTAACTGCGGCTCGAAGTTCCGCATCTCCTTGATTCTTTTGACATGGGCTTTCCAATGCTTATCAGCTTTAAGATCATCAATTTCATCCACAAAATCTTCGAGAGCCAAGGCTGCGAGAGGATGGAATCTTGTGCCTTTGCCATGTTTCTCAGATAGGCGGCGGAACTCATCTAGACGATTGCGAAATTGTTGAGTCAAAGCAATAAACTGACCATCACCAAGGGGAATAAAACGACTAGGAGTTTTATCTAGTAGTTCTAATAGGCGTTGCATATCTATCACTTTGTCATCGCCCAAGCGCAATTCGCCTTCAGCCGAAAACCAATCACGACTTTGGTTGATCGACATCCTGAAATCACCAAAGCCAGCACGATGACTAATTTTCATCTTCTCGCCTTCTGGCCATTCCAAGACAATGCGATCGCCTAATGCTTGCAGTTCTAGTAATAGTTCTAAACAGAATTCAGGATCATCAATTGTCCATTCACTCTCATGCTCTTCAAAGTTTTCTAATGTCACACAAGCTGCGATCACTTCATTGGCAAGTTTTTTTTCTTCTTTTAAATTGCGCGTTGCTTGCAAGCGTTTCCCATCAATTTCTGCGAGCACCGTTGCACCACCAGCTCCTGGGCGATAGTATGCACCTGCATTAGCAAAGGGACGTGCTAATATAGCTACTTTCAATCCATTTCCCGCAGGCAAAATATGGACATGGGGTTTACTATCCGATGGCACTTCCTCAGCGTCACTTACGCCGCCACCAATATCCGAATGCACCGTCACAATCGAAGAAATCCCATGAATAGCAGCAAGCACTTTATCCTTGGCTGCTACTGGAATCTCTAGGCGATTTTTTCTGCCAATAATTTCGGTGATGCGGCGATGTGATTCATTCACCTGCGTGACTTTTAGGCGCGTGGGGCTTTCTTTAATGACGACAAAATTCTGCCCATCTTTTAATTGCGGCGAAAACTCTAAAAATAGGCGATCGCCTTTTCCTGCCTTAACTAGTAACTCTGGCTCACCTTTGACAATATCGACACGAGTAGTTGGTGAATCTTCCCAAAATACTAACGGATGTCCAATCAAGGCGCAGATAGTATCTTCGTCAAATTCATACTGGCTCTGTCCATAATATCCGTGATAGGAATAGACCTGCACATGGGAGCAAACGATAATATCTTGCGGAGTCATGTAGGGGAACTCATGTACCGACTCCTTCAAACGCTTGACTGCAATATTTCTCCCTGCACTCCATACGCCTTTGGCATTGATTTTCTGTTCTCTTGGTTGGATTGTGCATAAACCCTTATTAAAGGTAATAAACCATACTAAACGTTGTGGTGAATTGTTGGCTGATTTTGTTTGATCCTGTGGAGACTTGCTGAGATTCAGTAAGGCATTTAGACTCAGTTCCCAGGTCTCTTGAGGTCGAATCAGATTGACAATCGTGGGAATTTGGTTCCCTTGTCGTAATTTTTGGGCATGTTTCTGATGAATAGAATTGGTTGACAGATCTCCCAATAATTCTGCTGTTTCCATTGATAGCCAATGATATCCAGCATTAACTGATTGCTTTAGCAATGGCTCAAGGATTTTTGGCAGTTCAACTCGCGCTTTCTCAGGGTTTACCCAATAGAGACAGAGCGCACTAAAAAATGCTTCTAGACAATGACTTTCGGTATGATTGTGGATATATTCACTGCTGAGCAAATCCTTTTGTGGAATATCGCCTAATTGGAACTTTAAAACCTTTTGCAACCTGCTATAGGAGACTTGTAACCAATGGTTTGTCTGCTTTGCCATGATGGCGGTATAGCCCTCGGCTTCTCGCATACTCTCAGCAGTACCTTCCTGAATCAACGCAAGGATAAAAAATAGCCCTGGTTCACCACTAAAGTAGATTTGACGTTTGCCTGTGGCTTTTTTGATCATCTTCAGAGATTGGCGGAACTGAACGATCGCCAACTCGCGATCGCCTTTCAGAAAGTTTAGCCATGCTAATAAGGCATTCCCCGCTTCTTTATAATCAAGGGATAAGCGATCGTAGGCAGCTTGAGTAGTTTCTAAGTCCCCTCGTAAAAGTCCCTGCTCCATTAAAATCAATAGCAAAGCATCCGCAAAGTTATGTTCTTGATCTTCAACCTGCGGTGGAACATCTTTTTGAAGATTCTTAAGTATTAATGTCCAAGCCTCATCGGTTTGCTTTAGCTTGAGCATTCCATTCGTCAAAATTGTTGCCAAAGCGATTTCATAAAATTCTGGCTTTAGCGACTGAAACCAATTGGAATCAAAGGGATTATTACAGACCTGATATAAAATCATGTCTAGAGTGATTCTCTGTTGGGGATATCCATATCGATAAAAGTCTTCAAATTGCTTCGTGACAAATTTCATGTCTTGGCGATAAATGCCAATCCTAACTTCGCGAATAAACTGTGATTCACTGCGAAAACTACGCGAGTCAACTCGGCCGTAGGATGGTACAGGAATTTGCAATTCGATCGCATTGACAATCTTCTCGAACCCCCCTGACTGCACAGCATCGCGCACAGCAATATCGATTAAATTGGTATTGCATTGTGTCCCTTGAGATCGGTCTTGCGTGAGTAAATTTAATTTTAAAAAGCGATCAACATATCCCTTTAAACTGATGCCAGTAAAGTGCTTATTTTCTTTATCTTTAAGTCCAAGCTGAAGCAAGCAATCAAAATATACGCTGCGATTGATTGGTTCATAGGCGATCGCAAATACTTGGATCATCTGCTGTTCTAATGCTGACAACTTACGATAGATTCCTGTTAAAGGTTCATAGAGTTTGGCAGAATCAACTTGGAGATCAGGCATATTTGAAGTTGGTGTTATGGGAATTGTTGCTACAGAGATTGTGAAACGTTAATTGTAGCAAAGATCTTAGGTTTCACAATACAGAGATTGTAACAACAGATATTTTAGTTAATCCTAGTGGCAGTTTAATGCGTACAATACTAGATCTAGTATTAAACCAAGCATTACAAGATTTCGACTCATGGAAGATAAGTTGATGTTGATGATTCCAGGCCCGACACCTGTGCCTGAACAGGCGCTGTTGGCTCTGGCAAAAGCGCCCATCGGACACCGTAGCGGTGATTTTAGCAAGGTCATGGCAGATGTGACCGCCAAGCTCAAGTGGCTACACCAAACCACTAATGATGTATTAATTCTCACCGTAAGCGGTACGGGCGCGATGGAAGCAGGCATCATTAATTTCCTCAGCAAAGGCGATCGCGTCCTTGTTGGCGATAATGGCAAGTTTGGCGAACGCTGGGTCGAAGTCTGTCAAGCCTATGGTGTCAATGCTGAAGTAATCAAAGCAGAATGGGGCAAGGCACTTGATCCCG
>Ga0209985_10002986_pt1 | contig 14801 bp, 12 predicted proteins | sample NOAtaG_FD_187305 | JGI IMG/M metagenome (GOLD analysis project Ga0209985, IMG submission 187305) | Freshwater lake microbial communities from Lake Erie, under a cyanobacterial bloom - NOAA_Erie_Diel6S_1000h metaG (SPAdes) (version 2) | ecosystem: Environmental > Aquatic > Freshwater > Lake ...
GTGCGACGAACTTGGAAGAACTACTACCCAAAGAGGTCAACTGTAAACCCAGGTCAGGACGAACAAACAACCGTAAACCTATCTTCGGACATCAACCCAAAACTGTAAATCTGTTTTAGGACGGGTCGCACCATCGAAGCCGCTCCCCGCAACCCCCATTGGCCCTATTTTCGCTGCATCGCGATCATGCCGACCCTACGGTTCCCCCTCTTCCTGATGGCCACGCTGCTGGCGCTGGCCCCTGTATCCGCCCAATCCGGTTCCGCCTTTTTCAAGGAAGGGGAGAAGCTGCGGGCCCAGCAACAACTGGAGCCGGCGCTGGAGAAGTACGGCCTGGCCATCCAGGTGGACCCCAAGCTCACCAAGGCCTACGTGGCCCGCGCGGAGGTGTATGGGCTGCTGGGACGCAAGGCCGAGCGCGCCGCCGACCTGGCCGCCGCCCATGTGGCCGACCCCGGCGATGCCGATGCGGCGGCCACCGCGGCCATGGCCTACCTGGAGATCGACAGTGCGCGGAAGGCATTGACGCTCGCGGAGGATGCATTGCGCGTGAACGGCAAGCACATGCAGGCCATGCAGGCCAAAGTGCGCGCCTGCCTGGCCCTGAACGACCTGGATTGCGCCAGCTCCGCGGCCGATGCCGCCCTGGCGCTGAAGGCCACCACCGACACCTACTACCTGCACGGGCTGGTGCGCACCGCCACGCGCGACTACAAGACCGCCGAGTTCGACCTGGACAAGGTGGTGGAGTGGAACCCCATGTACGAGGCGGCCTACGTGGCCCAGTCGGAGGTGCAGCTGAAGCTCTACGAGCAGTACACCGGTCCCACCATGCAGATGCGCACCCTGGAGAAGGCGATCGAGAAGTGTACCCGGGCGCTGGAACTGAACCCCCAGAGCACCGATGCGCTCTTTTCGCGCAGCAAGGCGCTGGCCCTGCAGAAGGAGTACGCCAAGGCCATTGACGATGTGAGCCGGTGCATCGCCCTGGGCCGCACGGACCGCGCCGTGTACTTGCAGCGCGCACGCTACTACCACGGCTACGGCCAGCACCAGAACGCCGTGAACGACCTGAACAAGCCCCTGCTGGCCGACCCCCGCGACCTGGAGCTGCTGCTGTTCCGCGCCGAATGCCGCGAGGCCAACCTGGACCTGGAGGGCGCCATCAACGACCTGGACGCCGCCAAGAAGGTGATGGACGGCAACGCGGCCTACGGTGCCGACCAGCGCCGCAAGGTGCAGGAACAGCGCGACCGCGTGGACCGGCAGCTGTTCGAGATGAACCGCGAGAGCGATCCGCCGGTGATCACCGTGGTGGACCCCGTGCACCGCGCAGGGGTGGCCCAGATCAGTTCGGTGCTCACCCGCGTGAAGGTGGACGGCCACGTGCGCGACCGCAACAAGCTGAAGCGCATCACGGTGAACGGCGTGGAGGCGGACTTTGCGCGCGACGAGCGCGATCCGGAGTTCTTCGTGGCCATCCCCATCGGGGTCAACGACAAGGAACTGGTGGTGACGGCCGTGGACGTGTACGACAACGAGAGCAGCGTGAGCCTGCGCGTGGAACGCAACGAAGGGGTGGCGCCGGTGGTGGCCCTCACTTCACCCGACCCCGGCAACGACCGCATCATCCAGATCTCCGCTTCGCGCGAGGACCTCTTCATTGAAGGCACGGTGAGCGATGCGAGCAACATCCGGTCCATCACGGTGGACGGCATCCTGGCGAGCTATGTGCCCGACACCAACCGCACCGACTTCAGCATGAAGCTGGTGATCGCCGGCAAGGACCGGTTCACGGTGCGGGCCGAGGACCAGTTCGGCAACGGCACCGATGTGGTGTACCAGCTGCAGCGCAAGGCCGAGGCGGTGGCCGTGGTGAAGCCCGTGGAGACCACATCACCGGACACCAGGACCGCGGAGAAGCCGGCCGAGAAGCCCGTGGCGGGCGCAGCGGTGTCCTCGGGCACCACGTGGGTGATCTACATCGAGAACAGTGACTACAAGAGCTTCCCGGCGTTGCAGGGATCGGGCAGCGATGTGGCCAAGATGCAGAAGGCCTTCGCCAAGTACAACGTGCAGAAGACCATCACCAAGAAGAACCTGAGCAAGCAGCAGCTGGAGCGCTTCTTCAGCAGCGAACTGCGCGACCTGGTGCGCACCAACAAGGTGAACACCGTGCTGGTGTGGTACGCCGGGCACGGGCGCACCGTGGGCGGCAAGAGCTATTGGATACCCGTGGACGGGAAGAAGGACGACATCTACTCCTTTTACAACTACGGCCCGCTGAAGAACCTGATCCAGAACTACAGCGAGAGCGTCAACAACGCCCTGGTGGTGAGCGACGCCGCCGGATCGGAGGCCAGCTTCTACGACCTTTCACGCTGAACCGTACACCTCGATGATGAACCGCCTTGCGGCATTCCTGATGGCCAGCCTGCTCTCTGCAGGCATGCCGGCCCAACGCTTCTACTTCGAGCGGCTCGATGTGCAGAACGGCCTGCCCACGAGCAACGTGTACGCTGTACTGCAGGACAGCACGGGGCTGGTGTGGCTGGGCACCGAGGATGGCCTGGTGAGCTTCGATGGCCGCGACCGCGTGGGCCTGCAGACCTTCGGCCCCGATGAGGGCCTGGCGCCCAAAGGGGCCCGCCAGCTGATGCTGGACCGCGAGGGTCGCCTCTGGGTGGGCCACTCGGGCGGGGGGCTCTCCCTGCGCATGGGGCAGCGCTTCATCGCGCTAAGGCTCGGCGAGGGGGCCATCACCGCCGACATCACCGGCCTGGAGCAGGATGCCGATGGCACCTACTGGATCACTACCATGGGACAGGGCGTGCTGCATGTGAGCGCCGTGGCGACCGATGGCCTGCTCACCGTGCAACGCTACGGGGGCAACGAGGGCCTGGTGGACCACCTGCTGGATGTGCGGCGGCTGCGCGATGGCACCATCGCCTTCCTGGAGGATGGCGGTACGCTGAAGAAATGGGACCCAACGGCCAAGCGATTCTCATCACTGGAATGGAGCGGCCTGCAGGACGTGCTCGGGGTGAACGCCGTGTTCGAGGATGGCGATGGCCGGCTCTGGCTGGGCACCATCTCCAGCGGTGCCTTCTGCCGCGATCCGCGCACCGGCCAGGTGGTGAACTACAACGTGTCCAATGGCCTGCCGAGCAACCTGGTCTCGTGCTTTGGCGAGGATGCCGCCGGGCAGGTGTGGGTGGGCACCTGGGGCGGTGGTGCCGCAGTGATCGGATTGAACGGGGTGCGTCGCCACTACCACCCGGCCAACGGTCTGGAGAGCCTGCTCATACGCCGCATTACCCGCGACCGCGAAGGCAACATGCTGCTGGCCACCGGCGACTATGGCCTGCAGATCTTCAAGGGCGAACGCTTTTTGAACCTGCTGGAGCAGGACGGCCTGCTGGACCAACAGGTGTGGGCCGTGATGGAGGATCGCAGCGGCCGGCTGTGGTTCGGTACCGATGGCGGCATCTCCATATTGGACCCCAAGGTGCAGGGCACCGGCATGGTGAAGACCCTGCAGACCGTTAAGACCACCCGCGTGCGCAGCATTGTGGAGGACGCCCGGGGCAACGTGTGGGTGGGCTCGGAGACCAATGGCATCATGGAGCTCGAACCCAATTCGTTCCAGCAGATACCCCATCCGGACCTCGACATCCTGATCCCGCGCGGCAAGGTGACGGCCCTGGCCGTGGGACAGCCCGGCGAGCTGTGGATCGGCACGGTGACGGGCCTGCGCCGCTACTCGGCCGGTGCGCCGCCCATGGTGTACGGCGATGATGATGGCGTGCCCACCACACCGGTGACCGCCCTGTTCCGCGATGACAAAGGCACCATCTGGGTGGGCAGCAAGGACAAGGGCATCACGCGCATCGACAATGGCAAGGCCACCCCGGTGGCCCTGGACCGCGCGCTGTCGCCGTCGTGCTTCGTGCAGGACACCGAAGGGCGCCTGTGGGTGGGCTCACGCAGCCAGGGCGTGTTCGTGCTGAAGAACGGCAAGCAGGAACACGTATACTCCAAGGAGGACGGCCTGCTGGACAACACGATCCGTTCGCTGATGCGTGACGAGGATGGCAACATCTGGATCGGTACCGTGAGCGGCCTGAACAGCTGGCGCCCGGGGCAGGAGGGCTTCCTGGCCTACACCGAGCGGTCCGGGTTCATCGGCATCGAGGCCAAGCCCAACGCGGTGTGTCTGGCCCGCAAGGGCGACCTGTGGTTCGGCACGGCGCGTGGGGCCACACGCGTGGTGCCCGAGAAGAGCGGCGTGGCCGCATTGCCTCCGCTGGTGGCCCTGCGCGGCCTCAACATCAACCTCGAGGACCGTCCGCTGGAGCAGGACCTGCGGCTCGGTCACAGCGAGCGCAGTATCCGCATCTACTACGGCACGGTGAGCCTGAGCGACCCCGGCGCCGTGCGCTATGCCTACATGCTCGAAGGCCTGGACAAGGCGTGGCAGCCGCTCACCACCGAGACCGATGCCTACTACCCGGCACTGCCGCCCGGCTCGTACACCTTCAAGGTGAAGAGCATGAACAGGGCCGGGCTGTGGAGCGAAAAGCCCGCGGAGCTGGAGTTCGCCATCCTGCCGCCATGGTGGCAGTCGTGGTGGTTCTACACCGCGCTGGCCCTGGTGATCGCCATTTCCGTGGTGAGCTGGATCAAGTTCCGCGAACGGCAACTACGCCTGCGCAACCAGGTACTGGAGCGTAAAGTGGCGGAGCGCACCGCCGAAGTGGTTGCCCAGAGCCGCGAGATCGAAGGGCAGAAGGTGCGCATCGAGGACCTGCTGCTGAACATCCTGCCCAAGGAGATCAGCGAGGAGTTGAAGGACAAGGGCAAGGCCACCGCCCGGCGCCACGATGCCGTTACGGTGATGTTCACCGATATGAAGGGCTTCACCAAGGCTGCTGAAAAGATGACGCCGGAGGAACTCGTGAGCGAGCTGGACGAGTGCTTCATCAAGTTCGATGAGATCATCGGGCGCTACGGCATCGAGAAGATCAAGACCATCGGCGACAGCTACATGTGTGCGAGCGGCGTGCCGTCCAGCGTTCCGAACCACGCCACCCGGTCCGTGATGGCCGCGTTGGAGGTGCGCGAGATGATGGATTCCTGGCGCAAGGAGCACGAGGCGAACGGGAAGGAGCCATGGATCCTCCGCATCGGCCTGCACTCGGGTCCCGTGGTGGCGGGCGTGGTGGGGAAGCGCAAGTTCGCCTACGACATCTGGGGCGATGCCGTGAACACCGCCAGCCGCATGGAGAGCAGCGGGGAGCCCGGCGAGGTGAATGTGAGCGGCGCCACCCATGCGCTGATCAAGGACCACTTCGTGTGCGAGCACCGTGGGCAGGTGGAGGCCAAGAACAAAGGCAAGATCGACATGTACTTCGTGAAGCGCATCAAGCCCGAGTACAGCGCCGATGACCGTGGCCTGGTCCCCAACGCGCGCTTCCGCAAGGAATGCGGACTACCGGAGCCCGTGCAGGAGCTCGCGTAGTTCGGCCAGCATCATGGCCGTGGCACCCCACACCACATGGCCGTGCACATCGAAGTAGGGGATCTCCACGCTGCGCCCCAGCACGTTGATGAACTGCTCGCGGCGTTTCAGGATATCGTCGCGATGCAGCAGTTCAAGCGGTAGTTGGATCAGTTCGGCCACCTCGCGCGGGTCGGGGGCCACGGGAGCCAGCGCGTGCGCCACACCCACGAACGGGGTCACCAAGGAACGGCTCGGCGGGATATACACCGGGCTGAGCTGCCCCAGCACTTCAATGCGGGTGTCCAGCGCACCGGTCTCTTCCATGAACTCGCGCAGGGCCGTGTGCTCCAGCGAAGCATCCTGCGGCTCCCAGCGCCCGCCGGGGAACGAGATCTGCCCGCCATGCACGCCTTCGTAATCGGGCCGGCGCATCAGCAGCGTGCGCCACTGGCCGTCCTGCGGAAAGAGGAGCGCCAGCACAGCGCTTTCGCGGGGCGGGGGATCGGCCGCGCGGGCCCGTTCGAGGTCCGGTCGTTTGTAACCCGAGAGCTCCAGGAAATGGTCGTGTCCAGGCAACGGACCATTGAGCGCATCACGGAGCCTGTCCAACGGGAACGCGTCCATCACTGCAGGGCCTTCACCAGTGCTTCGGCCTCCTTAGCGTAGGTGTGACGGGGCTTCGCCGCGATGCCTTGGGCCCCTTCGAGCGCGCGGTCGCGCTGGTCGCTGCACAGCCAGCAGATCACCGTGTACCATTCGGTCTGGTCCCTGAAGTCCTTCAGGTGGCTGCGTTCCAAGTGGTCCAATTCAAGCTCCGCCTCGAAGGGTTCGCCCGTGGCCAGCAGGCAGCAGGCCAGGTAGAGGTGCGCTCCGTCGTGCGCATCGCGGGCGTTCAGGTAGCTCCGCAACAAGGGTGCGGCCTCGGCATAGCGGCCTTCGCGGTAATGCGCCATGGCATCGAGGTACTCGGCGCTCTTCGCCGTGCGCACGCGGCCGGTGATCAGGTCGGGGTAGGGCTCGAAGAACCGATCGCAGGTGGTCCCGGTGGAACCACAACCGCTGCCCACGAGCAGCGCGGTGAGCAGGAGAACGAATGCTGGACGAATGCGGAAGGATGCCATGAGGGTGGGGCGAAATTACCCGCTATGGAACTACCATCCAGCGGCCGCTGCGCAAGCCATCGGGACCTTTGCTCAAGAGCACCAGCGAGGCCCGGCCCACGATATGGTCATCGGGCAGGAAGCCCCAGTAGCGCGAATCGGCGCTGTGGTGGCGGCTGTCGCCGAGCACGAAGTAGTGGTCCCGCTCGAACACGTAGGTGGTCAATGGCCGGTCGTCGATCGTTAGTTCGCGCCCACTAACGCCGAGCCGGTGTCCTTCGTACACACTGATCAGCCGGTCGTACAGCGGCAGGTTGGCCACATCGATGCGCACCGTGTCGCCCTCGCGCGGCACCGTGATCGGCCCATAGTCGTCGCTGTTCCAGGGAAAGTAGGGGCTGAAGGGGAAGATGTGGCGCGGTGCCCCGGTGGCCGGTCCCGTGCGTTCCACGCTCACCACATCATCGTGCTTCCGCAGGTGCTCCGCGATCGCTTCGTTCAACGGCACCTCCACCACACGCCGTTCCTGGCCCAGGTAGGCGGGGGGGAGTCCAATGGTACCCAGCAGGCTATCCACGGGGCTTCCTGTACGGAAACGTACCAGGTAGCTGTGCGTGGTGGCCGGGGCATCGGCTACCGGTTGTCCGTTCACGTAGGTGCGTCCATCGCGCAGTTCCACCACATCGCCGGGCATGCCCACGATGCGTTTCACCAGCAGGGGTCTGCGGGAAGCAGGCACATCATCCTTCAACGGATCGCGGAACACCACGATGTCGTTGCGCTCCATTCCGGTCCACGTGCGCCAGCGTTCCACCAGCACCAGATCACCGGGAAATAGCGTGGCCATCATGCTGGTGCTCTGCACGCTCACGAAGCGCAGCAGGAACAGGTGCACGAGACCCAACAGCACCACGGCCAGCAGGAAGGCCCGCAGCCAGTCGTTCAGCGCGGACCAGCGTTGCTTCAGCGTGCGGAGCAGCTTCATGGGCGCGCGCAGTGGTCGGTCAGTGAAGGCACACGTCGGACTTGTCCGTTGTGGTGTTCGGCGGGGTTCCTGGAGTGCCGTTCACCATGGGCCCTACTTCACCCCGGAGAACAGGCGCTTCCAGCGGATGCCGGTATAGGGGTCCTTGGAGAACCATACCAGCACGGCCTTGCCCACGATGTGGTCCTGCGGCACGAAGCCCCAGAAACGGCTGTCCTGCGAGCGGTGCCGGTTGTCGCCCATCATCCAGTAGTAGTCCTGTTTGAAGGTGTAGGTGCTGGTGGCCTCGCCGTTGATCAGGATGGTGCCGTCCTTCACTTCCAGCGTGTTGCCCTCATACACGCGAATGGCGCGGGCATAGAGCGGCAGGTTCTGCAGGGTCAAGGTGAGCTGCGCGCCGGCCTTGGGGACCCAGAGGGGGCCGAAGTTGTCCTCGGTCCAGTGGAAGTCCGGGTGGTTGGGGAAGATGGGCCACACACCGAAGCTGTCGTAGTAGCCTTCAGGATGGTCCTGGCGGGTCATGCTCACCACGTTGTCGAACTTGGCCAACTGCTCGGCCGTGGTCATGGATGTGGGGATGATCGCCATCTGTCCGTTGTCCTGCACATCGCTCTCGCTGATGTCGAAGCGCTTCTTCAAATTGTCCTTGCGGAAGGAGGAGCGCAGCACGAACTCGTAGCTGTACTGGCCGGTGCTGGAGAGGGGGCTCTCCTGGCCGTTCACGTACACCTTGCCGCTCACGATGCGCAGGCTGTCGCCGGCCACGGCCACGCAGCGCTTGATGTAGTTCTCGCGCTTGTCCACCGGGCGCACCAGCAATCCGCCCGTAGGGATCAGCACGGGGCGGCCGGTCTCATCGTAGCTGCGCACCCTGAACTCGGGGTTGGCGAGCTTGGCGCGCGGGTACTGGCGGGCCAGTTGGTAGTAGCTCTGGTTCTGCAGGTTGGCCACCACGGTATCGCCCTCGGGGAAGTTGAACACCACGGCATCCCCACGTTGCGGCGTGCCGAAGCCGGGCAGGCGGCGGTAGTCATGCTTGAACCACTCCACGAAGGAGGGGGTGCTGGTGGTGAGGGGCAGGGTGTGGTGTGTGAACGGGAAGGTGATGGGCGTCATCGGCATGCGCGGCCCGTAGCTCAGCTTGCTCACGAAGAGGTAGTCGCCCACCAGCAGGCTTTTCTCCATGGACGGCGTGGGAATGGTGAAGGCCTCGAAGGTGTAGGTGCGGAACACCGTGGCCACGATCACGGCGAACAGCACGGCATCGCCCCACTGGCCCAAGGTGCCCCGCTTGCGCTGTGCCACCGGCACCGGACCCACATAGGCATTGTCCGAATAGCAGAGCTGCGGCACCTTCCACCAGGGCAGGAAGGTCATCAGCACGTGGTCCTTGAACTCGCGTTCGCCGAGCACGATGCTGATGTTCACGTTCATGATGATGAACATGAGCAGGTTCACGCCCGGCACGATGAACAGGAAGATCCACCACCAGGGCTTGCCGGTGATCTGCAGCCAGACAAGGATGTTGTACCCGGGAACAAAGCCGGCCCACGCGGGCTTGCCTGCCTTCTGGAAGAGTTTCCACAGGCTGGCCATGACCACAGCGAAGTAGGCGAAGAGGAAGAGGTAAGGTATCAAGGCGGTTGGTTGTATGATAGCGGTTATGCGTCCTCAGGCATCGTCGACCCTCCGGGTCGACTTACAGGTTCTTCATGATGGGTTCAAGTCCAGCACATCGTCCATGGTGAAAAGGCCTTTGCGCGGGCCTGTCGAAGCGCCACCCAACAGCCACTCGGCGGCCACCACGGCGCCCGTGGCGAAGCCGGTGCGCCCGAAGGCCTCGTGGGTGATGGTGATGCGGTCATCGGGTCCGGCCCAGGTCACCGAGTGCTTGCCGGGCACTTCGCCGATGCGTTCGCTGTTGATGGGGACAGGGGAGGGCGTGGTGTTGGCGTCCGGCGCCAAGGCCCAGCCGGTGTATCCCTTGTGCCGAAGGTCGATGTCGCGCGCCAGGGTGATGGCCGTGCCGCTCGGTGCATCCAGCTTGTGCACGTGGTGGATCTCGTCGATGTGCACGCCATACTGCGGCTGCTGGTCCATCAGCGCGGCCAGTTGCCGGTTGATGCGGAAGAACAGGTTGACACCGATACTGAAGTTGCTGGCCCACAGCAGGGTGCCTTGGTGTTCCTGCACCAGTGCTCGAACCTCGTTCAGGTGGTCGTACCAGCCGGTGGTGCCCACCACCACGGGCACGCCCTGCGCCAGGCAGCGCTCCATGTTCGCCAGGGCCTGTTCGGGGCGACTGAACTCAATGGCCACATCGGCACCTGTGGGCGGTGCGTCGGCATTTTCGGCCGTTACGCGCAACACCACCTCATGCCCGCGGGAAATGGCCACCTGTTCGATGGCCTTGCCCATTTTGCCGTAGCCGTAAAGTGCGATGCGCATCTCGTGTGGGTCGTTCAGTCCAGGCCGCACCGGGGTCCGGTCGGCGCAAGCGGTGCCGAAGTTAACGGACCGTCCCATGGCAAGTGGTGCCATGCCGATGAACGGCAGCAGGGCATTACCGCTGGCCGATCACTTGAGGGTGAGCGCGAGGCAAAGGCCGGTACTGCGGTTGGCGCCCAGGTCCAGGGCGGGGGAGATGCCGAGGCTCAGGTCGCGCCCCACATCGAAGCGTACGAAGTTGGCGTCCACACCGGCGTCCACCACGTTCAGGAGGTACACGGCCGCCAGGGCCAGGTAGCTCAGGTCGCGCCAACGGCGGTAGGTGTCGGTCACGTCAAGTACGCTCTCCGGGCTGAACGCTCCATTGAACTCGTCCACCGTGTTCGGGTCGCCGTCCACCAGGGCGATGTAGGCGGTCTTGTAGCGCTGGTACTCGCTGTTGTTCTCGCGGATGAAGTACAGGCAGGTGCCCAGTCCGGCCCACACGACGGGGGCCTTCCAGTACTTCCGGTTGTAGATCTGCCCCGCGCCCGGTAGCACGGCGCTGAGGAGGGAGGCCTTGCGCGGGGAGTGGTGGTAGCGCCAGTTGGTGCTGTCCACCGGCTGGCCTTGCGCGCACACGAGCGTGTTCACGCCCAGCAGCAGACCGATCAGCACGGCACGGACCCCGTTCATGCCACAAAGGTGGGGACTCCTTCACCACCTTGTTGCAGCTCCCACCGGAGGCGATGCACCTTCAACGCATGGCGCAGGGCTCCTTTGCTGATGCCCAGGGACCCGATCTCTAGGTCCGATCGGGTGTCGCCATGGTGCACCTCCAGCATGTGCCGGGTGGACCGCCCGGAGCCCCGCTGCACCAGTCGGGTCTTGTGGACCTCTGCCCAAGGGATGCGCGGTCCGTCGTTGAGCATGATCCCTTCGCTGCTGATCACCAGCACCGGCCGATCGCGCAGGAGCTTGCGCGCGCCATCCACGGTCACCCATACACCCATGGCCGCGATCAGCAGTGTTACCAGCGGCGATCCGTCGGTGGTGAACAAGTACGCGGCAAAGCCGATCATCGCGATCCCCCACGCGAGGAGGAAGGCCATTTGGAGACGGGAGTACAGCACCACGGTCCGCGCCGGGACCGCCGGGTCATCCATCTGCTCATCCGGGGTGGCGAACCGTGCTTCGAGCTGTAGCAGCAGTTCACGCTGGGCCTTGGTGCGGACCTCGGTGCGCTCGAAGAAGCTGCCCTTGGGCCAGATGAGCTTCTCGTTCACGGCCATCTCCATCAGCTCGTGGATGTTGCGCACGTGTTCATAGGCCCAGATGCGCCAATTGGTGACAGCGAAGGACCACCACAGCCAGCCCACCACGAACCCACCGATGAAGCCGGTGGCGAAGAGCCAGCCTATGTGGACTTCGACCAGCTCGGACACCACGAATGGTGCCACCATGAAGAGGAGCATGAGCGCGACGGGCACCACCTTCAGCTGGATGTTGCCCTTGCGCAGCGCCACATCCACCGTCACCTGCTCCATGGCGCTTATCCCAAGGCGTTCACCAAGCGCTGCAGTTCCTCCTCGCTGCGGAATCGGATCTCGATGCGGCCGGCGCCCTCGGGGGTCTGTTTCACCAACACGCGGCTGCCCAGCCGGTCGGCCAGCCGCTTGCCCAGTTCCTTGTTGGCCCTTGGCGCCATGGCGGCGGTGCGCTTGCCCTTGCTGCCATGGGTGCGTGCCAGGTCCTCCACGGCCCGTACGCTCAACTGGCTCTCCACGATCTTGTGGTACAGTTCCACCTGACGTGCAGGGTCGCTGATGCTGATCAGGGCGCGGGCATGGCCCATGCCGATGGTGCGCTGGCGCAGCCCGAGCTGGATCTCTGCGGGCAGCTTCAACAGGCGCAGGTAGTTGGCCACGGTCGCGCGGTCCTTGCCCACCTTTTCGCTCAGCTGTTCCTGGGTCAGCTTCACCTCGTCGATGAGGCGCTGGAAACTGATGGCCACTTCAATGGCGTCCAGTTCCTCGCGCTGGATGTTCTCCACCAGCGCCATCTCCAGCATGGCCTCGTCGTTGGCGATGCGGATGTAGGCGGGCACTTCGTCCAGGCCGGCCAGTTGCGAGGCCCGGAAACGACGTTCGCCGCTGATGAGCTGGTAACGGTCGTAGCCCACCTTGCGTACCGTAACGGGCTGGATGACACCCAGTTCACTGATGCTCTGGGCCAGTTCGGCCAGGGCCTCATCGCTGAAGTAAACGCGCGGCTGGAACGGGTTCGGTTCGATCTGCGCCACCGGAATGGTGCCGATGGGACCCGCACTGCGCGGCGCGCCCACTGGTTCGTTGCGCGTGGTGATGTCCGTGGTAGGGTCTTCCAACAGGGCGCTCAAGCCGCGCCCCAGGCCTTTCTTCTTCGTCATTGTTCGTCGGGGATGGCCAGGGTGCGCTCGCTGTCGGGAATGCGCGTCAGGCTGTTCTTCTGCAGGATCTCACGCGCCAGGTTCAGGTAGTTGGTGGCACCCTTGCTGCTGGCATCGTGCATGATGATGGTCTGTCCGTGGCTCGGTGCCTCGCCCAGCGCCACGTTGCGGTGGATCACCGTGTCGAACACCAGTTGTTGGAAGTGGGTCTTTACTTCCTCCACCACCTGGTTGGCCAGGCGCAGACGGCTGTCGTACATGGTCAGCAACATGCCCTCGATCACCAGTTCGGGGTTCAGGCGCTGCTGCACGATCTTGATGGTGTTCAGCAATTTGCCGAGGCCTTCCAACGCGAAGTATTCGCACTGCACGGGCACGATCACGCTGTCGCTGGCCGTCAGGCTGTTCACCGTCACCAGGCCCAGCGAAGGGGAGCAGTCGATGATGATGAAGTCGTACTGTTCGCGAAGCGGCTCCAGCACGGCCTTCATCTGCTGCTCGCGCTCGCGCATGTCGATCATCTCGATCTCGGCACCCACCAGGTCGATGTGGCCGGGGAGGAGGTCCAGGTTCGGGTTGTCGGTGCCCAGGATCACCTCGCTGGCCGGCGTGTTGTTGATGATGCACTCGTAGATGCTGGCCTTCACGTTGCGCGGGTCGTAGCCCACACCGCTGGTGGCGTTGGCCTGCGGGTCGGCGTCCACCAGCAGGGTGCGACGCTCCAGCACGCCCAGGCTGGCGGCCAGGTTGATGGCCGTGGTGGTCTTGCCCACACCGCCTTTCTGGTTCACAATGGAAATGATCTTGGCCATGCTTGGTCGCCGTTGGCCCGGCGGAGGCGTTTGGTTCTGTCCAGTTCGCTAATCGTTGGGTCAACGCTTAGCCGATGGCGCAAAGTACCGGCACACGACCCGTTCGGTCGTGTTGATAAGTCGGTGAGTTTTGAACAGCCTTGGGTGCGGCGAAGGATCAGATGTCCTTCCGGTCGAGGTCCTCGAAGTTCACATCCGTGTAGGGTGAGCTTCCGTTCTCCGATGGGCGCGGTGCTTGTTCGTCGTGGCGGGTGTAGTCGCCGGATGAACGAAGACGATCGATCTCGTCGAACGCATCCCGCAGTCCGTCCAGGAACTTGTCGAAGTCCTCCTTGTAGAGGAAGATCTTGTGCTTGTCATACGTGGCCGTGCCGTCCTCGTGGGTGTGCTTCTTGCTTTCCGTGATGGTGAGGTAGAGGTCCCGCCCACGGGTGCTCTTCACGTCAAAGAAATAGGTGCGCTTCCCGGCACGAACGGCCTTGGAATAAACGTCCTCGCGATCGTCCACCATGTGAATTCAGGCCTTCGCTTAGTGCGTGACGAATTCAAATATAAACGGATGTTCGACATGTGCAAAACCACTGGGTATCAGGGTAGGGAGGCAGGATGGTCCCAGCCCGATCGCACCTTGCCGGTCATCGTGCCGCCAGCACGGTGTACCGTACTACGCGCTCTTGGCCTCTTCCAACAGCTGCTCTTCGTGCAACAGGGCATAGGGGCCGTTGCGCTTCAGCAGCTCCGCGTGTGTGCCTTCCTCCACCAGCCGGCCGTGGTCAAGCACAATGATGTGGTCCGCATCGCGCACCGCGCTGATCCGGTGGCTGATGATCACCGTGGTACGGCCTTTCATCACCCCGCGTAGTTCGCGCAGAATGGCCTCTTCCGTGGCGGTATCCACGGCGCTCAGGGCATCGTCGAACAGCAGGATCCGCGGCCGACCGATGATGGCGCGGGCAATGCTCACGCGCTGTTTCTGGCCGCCGCTCAGGGTGATGCCGCGCTCGCCCAGCAGGGTGTCGTAGCCATTGGGGAAGTCCACGATGTTGTCGTGCACCTGGGCTGCTCGTGCGGCCTGCTCCACGCGTTCGTTCAGGTCGTCGGCGGGTTCCAGGCGGAAGGCGATGTTGTTGCAGATGCTGTCGCTGAACAGGAACACGTCCTGCGGCACGAAACCGAGCCTGCTGCGGAGCGTCTCCAACTTCACACGCTGGATGGGTACGCCATCGATCAGCACCGTTCCGCTGGTCACATCGAACATGCGGCCGATCAGCTCGGCGATGGTGCTCTTGCCGCTGCCGGTGTGGCCTACAATGGCCAGCGTACCTCCTGCGGGGATCTTGAACGAGACGTTGCTCAAGGCCGTGATACCCGTGTCCGGATAGGTGAAGCTGACGTTCCGGAACTCGATGGCCCCCTGGACCTCGCGCAGGTCATCGGCCTCGTCCACGATCGCCGGCGGGGTGTCGAGGAACTCGTTGATCCGCACCATGCTGGCACTGGCCTGTTGGATCAGCGAGGTGACCCAGCCCACCGACGCGAAGGGCCA
>Ga0209985_10002988_pt1 | contig 14796 bp, 16 predicted proteins | sample NOAtaG_FD_187305 | JGI IMG/M metagenome (GOLD analysis project Ga0209985, IMG submission 187305) | Freshwater lake microbial communities from Lake Erie, under a cyanobacterial bloom - NOAA_Erie_Diel6S_1000h metaG (SPAdes) (version 2) | ecosystem: Environmental > Aquatic > Freshwater > Lake ...
CCTGCGCGGGACCGTCGGACGGGAGGACGCCCCCGTCCTGATCGACCAGGAGGGCGGACGGGTCCAGCGTTTCGGCCCACCCCACTGGCGCAAGTACCCGGCTGCCCGGACGCTGGCCCGGCTTTCCGGAGGACGGGTCGTCCAGCGCGAAGCGGTCCGGCTGGGCGCACGCCTGATGGCCGATGACCTTTTCTCCCTGGGCGTAAACGTGGACTGCGCGCCGGTCCTGGACGTTCCCCAGCCGGGGGCCCATGACATCATTGGGGACCGCGCCTACGGCGAGACCCCGGAGGCCGTGGCGGTTCTGGGCCGGGCGGCGGCGGAGGGGCTCCTGGCGGGCGGGGTCCTGCCGGTGATCAAGCACGTTCCGGGACACGGCCGCGCGACTTCCGACAGCCATCTTGATCTGCCGGTTGTCGAGGCCTCGATTGAGGCGCTTCGCGCGACGGATTTCCCGCCCTTCCAGGCGCTCTCCGACATGCCCCTGGCGATGACCGCCCACGTTCTTTACCAGGCCCTGGATTCCCGCCGCCCCGCCACGACATCGCGCCGGGTGATTGAGGATGTATTTCGCGGGGAACTCGGCTTCACCGGGCTGATCATGAGCGATGACCTCTCGATGCAGGCGCTTGAGGGGGACATGACCCTTAGGGCCCGCCAGAGCCTGGCTGCAGGCTGCGATGTGGTCCTCCACTGCAACGGGAACATGGCCGAGATGGTGGCCGTCGCTGCTGGCGTCCGGACGCTCTCAGGCCGCGCCGCCCGCCGGGCTGAGGCGGCGTTGGCGCGGTTACCCAAGCGTCCTGAGCCCTTCGACCGCCGGGAGGCCGAGGCCCGCTTCGACGCGCTTCTGGAAGGGGCGTCTGCATGAGCGAGACGTCTGAATTCCAGCCCCGCCTCGACTTCGAGGCCGCCGAGGACGCCGCCCAGGACGGCGAAGCCCTCATCGTCGACGTCGACGGCTACGAGGGACCGCTACATGTCCTTCTCGCCCTTGCCCGGAGCCAGAAGGTCGATCTTCTGCGCATTTCCATCACCCGGCTGGCTGATCAGTACCTGGCTTTCGTGCAGCAGGCCCGAAGGCGCAGCTTCGCCCTGGCCGCCGACTACCTGGTGATGGCCTCCTGGCTGACCTTCCTGAAGTCCCGGCTTCTCCTGCCCCGTCCTGAACGCCCCCAGCCTGAGGAGGCGCCGGCGGAGGAGGTGGCCGCCCAGTTGGCCTTCCGCCTGGCCAAGCTCGACGCCATGCGGCGCGCCTCGGAGTCCCTCCGCGCCCGACCCCAATTGGGCCGAGACGTCTTTGTCCGCGGCGATCCGGACGCGATCCGGATCCTGCCTTCGACGCGGCTGGAGGGAGACCTTTACGCCCTCATGCAGGCCTATGTGGATCAACGTCGGCGCTCGGACTCCCGCAGTTACCGGCCAGAGCCGATGAAGGCCTATGCTCTGGAAGCCGCCCGGGACCGACTGCGCAGCCTGCTGCCTGAGTTGTCGCGCTGGACCGCCCTGACCGGTGTCGCCCCTTATCCGGCCTCAAGCTCAGAGTCGTCCCCCAGTCGGGCGTCCTATGTCGCCTCGACCCTCTCCGCCAGCCTGGAGCTGGTCCGCGAGGGCGCACTGGAGGCGCGGCAGCTCGAGGCCTTCGCCGACATCTATCTCCGCAGCCGGAGGGGAGGGGTGGTGTGACCGCGCCGGTGGACTCTCCCTCAATGCCCAACCCGGCGGAAACGGAGCGGCGGGTCGAGGCGCTATTGTTCGCCGCCGCCGGTCCCCTTAGCCTCGATGACCTGGCCCGGCGGCTGCCGGAGGGATCTGACGTCGACCGTGCGGTCGCCGACCTCCAAACCCGGTACGCCGGACGCGGTGTTGAGCTGGTCTGCGTCGCGGACCGCTGGCGCTTCCAGACCGCCGCCGATCTCGCCTTCCTCATGACCGTGGAGCGCGAGGAGCCCCGCAGGCTGTCGCGCGCAGCCCAGGAGACCCTCGCCATCATCGCCTATCACCAGCCGGTGACCCGGGCCGAGATCGAGGCGGTGAGGGGAGTGCAGGCCAGCCGCGGTACGCTGGACGTCCTTCTGGAACTGCGTCTGGTGCGGATGCGCGGCCGGCGTCGGACCCCGGGTCGGCCGGTGACCTACGGCACCACGGACGCCTTCCTTGAGCACTTCGGCCTTTCTAGCCTCGCCGATCTTCCCGGCGCCGCCGACATGCGCGCCGCAGGTCTCTTGAGCCTCGACCTGCCGGCGGATTTCAGCGTCCCGACTCCCGGGCTCTCCATGCCTGAGGAGGACCCGATCGAGCCGGGAGAAGAGGCGCCGGAGTTTCACATGGATTTCCTCGGTGACCCGGGCGACGAGGGCAAAGGCGCGACGGGCGACGTCTGACCCTTGGCGGTGCCGGGGGGCGGCGTCTATATATGGGGCCATGGGAGGCCCGAGGGCCCACCCCGAACCCGATCAGGAGCTTGCAAATGGGCGGATTGTCGCCGATCCACTGGATAATTGTCGCGGTGGTTGTCCTCGTGCTCTTTGGCGGGCGGGGGAAACTTTCGGGCCTGCTGGGCGATGCCGGCAAGGGCATCCGGGCCTTCCGTGACGGCCTGAAGGACAGCGGCAAGCCCGAGTCGTCCGAAGAGACGTCGGCGGCCAAGGTGGATGCGCCCAAGGAAGACGCCCGGGGCTGATCCCGAGCGACCCGAACCACCCCAGGCCTTGGCATGGGGACAGTGCTAGGACCTGGCCATGCTTCCCGAAGTCGGCGGGCTTGAATACCTCCTGATCGCCGCTGTCGCCCTCATCGTGGTCGGCCCCAAGGACCTGCCCGTGATGCTGCGGAAGCTGGGCGAGTGGGTGGGCCGCCTGCGGGGCATGGCTGCAGAGTTCCGCGCCAGCTTCGACGACATGGCCCGGCAATCGGAGCTCGACGAACTGCGTCGCGAGGTGGAGGCCATGCGACAGTCCCAGGGCGCGCTGCTGTCCAGCGAGACCGCGGAGGTCAACCAGGTCCTGCGGGAGATCGGCGACAGCCTTCAGACCTCGGATGTCCAGTTCCATCCTCCCTTCGACGGCGGCGCCCCGGAGGCGACCTCCGTCGAGGAGGCCGATGCGGCGGATGCGACTCCGCCCCCGGAGACGGCTTCGCCGCCGCCAAAGCCCCGAAGGCGCCGTAAGGCCGCGGAGCAGGCGGAATGACCGAAGCCCACGAACCTGAGGACGAGATCGAGGCGTCCCGCGCACCGCTTCTGGACCATCTGGTTGAGCTCCGGCAGCGTCTGATCCGCTCGCTGGTCGCCGTGGTCCTGGCCTTTGTCGTCTGTTTCGCCTTCGCGGATGTCCTGTACGGCCTCCTCCTGCGACCCTACGAAGCCGCGGCCGGGATTCTGGCGGCCCAGAAGGCGGCGGCTGCATCGGCGTCGCAGACGGGATTCGTGGACGGGGTCCTGCAGGCCCTCCACCTCAAGCCCTCGACACATACCGGTGGCGGAGGACCCTTTGACCTGCTTCTGGTGCTGGTGGGGCTGAAGGAGCTACCGCCCCTGCAGGGGCAGGAACTCAAGCTCATCTACACCGCCCCGCTCGAGTTCTTCTTCACCAAGCTCAAACTGGCCGGTTTCGGGGCCGTGGTCCTGTCGTTCCCGGTCCTCGCCAGCCAGGTGTACGGCTTCGTCGCGCCCGGGCTCTACAAGCGTGAACGCAGGGCGTTCCTGCCCTTTCTGATCGCCTCTCCGGTTCTCTTCACCCTTGGGGGAGCTCTGGTCTACTTCTTCATCTTTCCGTTCGTCCTCTGGTTCTCCCTCTCCCAGCAGATTACCGGCGCCGGGGCGATCACCGTGGAGCTCCTGCCCAAGGTCTCGGACTACCTGACCCTGGTCACCACCCTGCTGATGGCTTTCGGGCTCTGTTTCCAGCTTCCGGTCATCCTGACCCTCCTGGGCCTGGCCGGCATGGTCAGTTCCTCGGCATTGCGGGAGTTCCGGCGCTACGCCATCGTCGCCATCTTCGTTGTGGCGGCGGTGGTCACGCCGCCAGACCCCATCAGCCAGCTCATGCTCGCCCTGCCGATCATCCTGCTCTACGAAATCTCCATCTGGTGCGTGCGCATCATCGAATTCCGGCGTCGGCGGGAGCTCGACGAGGACGTGATCGTCTGAATACGCCCCGGAGACGGTTGGCGCCCCCGGCGACGCGGACTAGAGAAGTCGGCCAATCCCTGGACCTCCCGCCATGCACGACATCCGAGCCCTTCGCGACACACCCGACCTCTACGAAAAGGCCTGGGCGGCGAAGGGCCGGTCCGGAGCCGCTGCGGAGGCGCTGGCGCTAGACCAGCAGGTCCGCGCCGCCCGGACCGCCTCCGAGGCGGCGCAAGCCCGGCGCAATGAACTCTCCCGACGGATCGGTCAGGCCAAGGCGGCCAAGGATGAAACAGAGGCGGCTCGCCTGCTCGCCGAAGTCGAGGCCCTGAAGACAGAGGCCGCCGGCGACGCGGAACGGGAGAAGGCTGCGGAGGAAACCCTCAGGGACCTCCTGGCCAGCCTGCCCAACCTGCCGGCGCCCGAGACGCCAGAAGGCGAAGACGAGTCCGGCAATGTCGAGGTCCGCCGGTGGGGCGAACCCTTCGCCCTCGCCGCCCCCCGCAACCACGCCGACCTCGGCGAGGCCCTCGACCTGATGGACTTCGAGGCCGCCGCCCGCATGAGCGGCGCCCGGTTCGTCGTGCTAAAGGGCCGGCTGGCGCGCCTGGAGCGGGCCCTCGGGCAGTTCATGCTCGACATGCAGACCCTCGAGCACGGCTATACCGAGGTTTCGCCGCCCCTTCTGGTCCGCGACGCCGCAGCCTTCGGCACCGGCCAGCTGCCGAAGTTTTCGGAGGATCTCTTCCGAACTACGGACGGCCGGTGGCTGATCCCGACCGCCGAGGTCTCCCTGACCAACCTGGTTCGCGAGCAGATCCTGCCCGCCGAGGTCCTGCCCCTGCGCCTGACGGCGCTCACCCCTTGCTTCCGCTCTGAGGCCGGCGCCTCGGGCCGGGACACCCGCGGCATGATCCGGCAGCACCAGTTCTACAAAGTCGAACTGGTCTCGATCACCGAGCCCGACCAGTCCGATGCCGAGCACGAACGGATGGTGACCTGCGCCGAGGCGGTGCTGAAGCGCCTCGACCTGCCCTTCCGCACCATGCTGCTGTGCCGTGGAGACATGGGTTTCAGCGCCCGCCGCACCTACGACCTTGAGGTCTGGCTGCCCAGCGAGGGACGCTACCGGGAGATCAGCTCCTGCTCGAACTGCGGGGATTTCCAGGCCCGCCGCATGGACGCCCGCACCAAGTCGAGCGGAGAGAAGGGCACGCGCTATGTCCACACCTTGAATGGCTCCGGCCTTGCGGTGGGCCGCACCCTGGTCGCCATTCTCGAGAACTACCAGGATGAGGGGGGCCGGATCGCCATTCCCCAGGTTCTTCAGCCCTACATGGGCGGCGTCACACACATCGATGGAAACGCCTGACCCCGTGCGTATCCTTCTGACCAATGACGACGGGATTCACGCGGAGGGGCTGGTGTCGCTCGAGCGGATCGCCCGGGTCCTCAGCGACGACATCTGGATCTGCGCTCCCGAGTATGAGCAATCGGGCGCCAGCCGGTCCCTGACCCTCGCCGAGCCCCTGCGCGTGCGCCGTCTCGACGAGCGCAGGTTCGCCACCACCGGGACCCCGACCGACTGCGTGATGCTGGCGGTCACGGAGCTTATGGGCGACCTGCGGCCGGACCTGGTGCTCTCAGGGGTGAACCGGGGCGCCAACCTGGCCGAGGACGTGACCATGTCGGGCACGGTCGCAGGGGCTATCGAGGGGATGGCCCTCGGTATTCCGGCCATCGCCCTCTCGCAGATGAGCTGGCCAACTCCGGGAGAGGAACTGGCGGACCAGCCCGTCTTCCTGCCGTCGGAGCACTTCGGTCCCGGGATCATCCGGCGCCTGGTCGAGATCGGCTGGCCGTCGGACGTGGTGATGAATGTCAATTTCCCCTCCCGTCCACTGGCGGAGATCCGTGAGGTTGAGGTCACGCGCCAGACCTTCCGCGACCTGCACGTCCGCCAGGCCGTGCAGCGCACCGATCCCCGGGGCGAGACCTACTACTGGATGGGCTTCCGGCGGGAGTTGTCCGCCCCCGCTGCAGGTACGGACCTGCGGGCCATCTATGACGGGCGCATTTCCGTCACGCCGCTGCATATCGACCTGACCCACCAGGAAACCGTCCACAGGATGCGGGCGGTCCTGGGCGGCGCCCCGCCGAGGGCCTGAGGGTGGTGCGTCGTCCCCATACGCCCGAGGATCCGCGGCACGCCCGACTGATGGAGGGGCTCCGGGAACAGGGTGTTTCGGATCCGGCGGTGCTGACCGCCATCGCCACGACCCCAAGGGATCTCTTCACGCCTGACCTCTTCCAGGAAAGGGCCTTCGAGGACCAGGCCCTGCCTATCGCGTGCGGTCAGACCATCAGCCAGCCTTACATCGTGGGCCTGATGACCCAGGCCCTGCGGATCGAGAAGCGCTCCCGAGTTCTCGAGATCGGGACGGGGTCCGGCTACCAGACCACCATCCTGTCCAAGCTGGCGCGGCTGGTCTACTCGGTGGAACGATACCGGACCCTGCTGTCCGCTGCGGAGGCCCGGTTCCGCCAAATCGGCTTGACCAATGTGATCACCCGCTTTGGGGACGGGGGCCAGGGCTGGCCTGAACAGGCGCCCTTCGACCGGATCATGGTCACCGCTGCGGCTCCGGAAGATCCGCGCGCGCTTCTGGCGCAATTGAAGCCAAAAGGGGTATTGGTGGCGCCTGTAGGTCGAGGGCCCGTCCAGAAGCTGAACCGCTATGTCGGGGACGGGGAGGGCGGGTTCACGGTGGAGACCCTGATGGAAGTCAGGTTTGTACCCTTGTTGGACGGTGTCGCGAAGGACTCCTGAGCGCGCCAAATTAGTGACGATTTCTTGGGGCTGAGAATGCGGGTCGCGTCGACGATCCAATTCGCGGCGCCACACTGGGTAAACAGAGCCGGAGCGGCGATGAGCAGTTTTCTCAACCGGACCGTCCTGATGCTTGCGGCGACGACCGCCTTCGTCAGCGTGGCCAGCCCTTCTGCGGCCCGCGAACCCGTTGGCGGAGAGGCCGCGCCGGTTCAGCTGGCCCTGCTCCAGGCTTCTGGCGACACCTACACCGTCCAGAGGGGCGATACCCTCTACGGCATCGGTCGAAAACTCGGAGTGTCTCCGGAGGCCATCGCCGAGGCTAACGACCTGGGCTCCGGCGCCCGGATCGATGCGGGAATGAAGCTCAGGTTGCCTGGCCCTCAGGGTGGCGAAGGTTCGGCTGGAAGAGCCCAGGCCGCCGGCCGCGTCGTGAACGTCTCCAGCGGACCTTCAACCTACATCGTGCGCAGCGGCGACACCGTCGACGAGATTGCGAACCGATTGGGCATGACCCGAAAGGCCTTCGCTGACCTCAACGGTCTGAAGCCGCCCTACGCCTTGAGCGTGGGTCGCGTACTCAAGGGGCCGCCCGAGACCCGCAAGGCTTATGTGGTCGCCGAGGGCGACAGTCTTGAGGTTGTCGCCCGGCGTTTCTCAGTGTCCACCCGGGCGCTGGCCGGCGAGAACGGGCTGCGCAGTACAGCCGCCCTCAGGGCGGGACAGAGACTGACCCTCCCCCAGGGCTACAGGGACCGTGGGCCCATCCGGTCCGCCACCGCGCCGACCCGCCCGCCGCCGCCTGCCGCCACCCGCCCGGCCCGCCCTGATGAGAATCCCCCTGCCGAGGCGGCGCCGGTCGCACCTCAGGGGGCCGCCACTGTCCGTGTCCTGGCCGGCGGCCGGGTGATTTCGGTCAAGGGCAAGCCCGCCGCCTACACAGTTCGCAAGGGTGACACCGTCGACGGGATCGCCGACCGCATGGGGCTGTCCCGGAAAGAGCTTTCGAGCCTCAACGGCCTCAAGCCGCCCTACACACTGCGCCCCGGTCAGGTTCTCAAGGGGCCGGCGGAAACCCAGAGGGCCTACGTGGCCGTCGCCGGCGATACTCTTTCCGTCATTGCGCGCCGGTTTAGCGTGACCCCGAGGGCCCTGGCCGCGGCCAACGGCCTGCGCACGTCGGCCACGATCCGGTCCGGCCAGCGCCTCATCCTGCCCGACGAAGCGCGGGACCGCGGACCGATCCGTGAAACCATCCGCGTCCCAGCGCCTGCGCCCCGGCCCTCGCCTGAGGCGGTCGCCCCCGCGACGGTGGCTCCCGAGACGGATGCGCCGTTGGAGGATCCTTCCGCCGCCGGCCCACCTGAACTGAGGACCGAGCCCGGACAGCCGGCGGTGACCCGTCCGGCCACGCCAGCCCAAGCTCCGCCCTCGGGTCCGACGACGCCGGTCGCGCCGCAGGCGACACCCCCGACGCCGGCCCCCGCGCCGCCGCCGCCGCAGACCCGCCCGGAGCCCCCGCGGACCACCCCGCAGACACCAGTGGTCGCGCCGCCCGCGCCGCGTCCTCTTCCGCCGCCTCCCAGGGTCGCGCCGGCTCCGACGCCCCCAGTCCCCGCGAGGCCGCCCTCTGGCGGTTTCACACCGCCTCCCACGGCCTCGACCACACCCCTGACCGACGCCCAGATCGCCACCCTCGGCAAGGGACGCTTCCTCTGGCCGCTACGAGGGGAGATTCTCTCGGACTTCGGCCCCAAAGGCACCGGCCAGCGGAACGACGGGATCAACATCCGGGCCGCCCGCGGGGCCCCGGTGAGGGCGTCCGCCGCCGGCGAGGTGGTCTATGCCGGGGACCAGGTGCCCGGCTTCGGCAACCTGGTGCTGATCAAGCATCCAGACGGCTGGGTCACGGCCTACGCTCACCTGTCCAACGTGGACGTGAAGATCCAGCAGAAGGTCCTGCAGGGACAACAGATCGGTGAAGCGGGCGATACGGGCGGGGTCGCGGAACCCCAGCTCCACTTTGAAATCCGCTACGCACCGACGCCCACAGAGCGGGCGCGACCCGTGTCGCCGTCCCTGCTCCTGCCGCGCTGAGGCGTCAGACGGGCAGGGCGATCCCCTTCGATCCGGCGAGGTCGAGGATGAACTGCCAGGCGACGCGGCCCGAGCGGCCCCCGCGCGCCTGCGCCCACTGCAGGGCCCGTCGGTCCAGCCCCCTTACGGGCAGGCCGTACCGCCGCGCATAGGCCCGCACGGCGGCGAGGTAGGTCGGCTGGTCCATGGGCGGGAAGCCGATCCAGAGGCCGAAACGGTCGGAGACGCTCACCTCTTCCTCGGCGTCCTCTGCAGCGGCGATCAGTCCCCGGTCCTCGACGTGGCCCCGGGGCATGAGGTGACGCCGGTTCGAGGTGGCCAGGAAGAGTACGGTCGACGGGGGGCCTGACACACCGCCCTCCAGGGCCGACTTCAGCGCCTTGGCGGCTTCCGCGCCATCCTCGAAGGACAGATCGTCGCAGAGCACGATGAAGCGTTCCGGGCGTTCCCGGAGGATGTCAAAGAGCCGGGGCAGGGCGGTGATCTCGTCCCGGTCCACTTCGATGAGTTTGAGGTCCTCCCGGTCCCGGGCGCAGGCCATGAAGGCCGCCTTGGCCATGGAACTCTTGCCCGCGCCCCGCACCCCCCACAGGAGAACATGATTGCAGGGCAGACCAGCAGCAAACCGGGAGAGGTTTGCGGACAGGGCCTCCTTCTGGCGATCGACGCCGAGGAGAGCATCCAGGGGCAGGGGATAGTCGGGCGCCGCGATGAAAAGCCCCCGTCCGGCATCGTGCCGGAACAGCCGCGCGCCTGAGAAGTCCGGCGTCGGCGACGCTGGTGGAGCGAGCCTTTCCAGGGCTTCAGCGATGCGGAGCAGAAGGGGAGAAAGATCCTGGGTCATGGAGCGTGATTAGCCATCCCGACCCTCCATTGCAAAAGGTCGGTCAAGCGCATAGCTTCCGGCGACCCTGAACTCGGGCGCAGACTGCACCCGTCCCCCTCGGAGAGGCCATGTTCGCCACCCCCGCCTACGCCCAGACCGCCGCCGGAGCTCCCGCCGGAGGCGGAATCGAGGCCATGCTCCTGCAGATCGCCCCGCTGATCGGTCTGTTTGTCCTCTTCTACTTCCTGCTGATCCGTCCTCAGCAGAAGCGGATGAAGCAGCACCAGGAAATGCTCGCCGCCCTGAAGCGCAATGACGTGGTCGTCCTGGCGTCCGGCGTGGTCGGCAAGATCGTGCGGGTTGAGGACGGCGAGGTCGGCGTGGAGATCGCCCAGGGCGTCACTGTCAAGGTCGTGAAGTCCATGATCTCGTCGGTCCGCTCGAAAGGCGACGGCGCCGCTAACGACGCCAAGGCCTAGGCCTGGACGCATGCTCGCTCCCTCGCGCTGGCGGCTGATCTCCGTCGTCGCCGCCCTGATCTTCGGCGTGCTGTTCACGCTGCCCAACCTGCTGCCCGCGAGCGTACGGGAGCAGCTTCCTGCCTTCTTGCCAAAGCAGACCCTGAACCTGGGCCTGGACCTCCAGGGCGGATCCTACCTCAAGCTCTCCGTGGATACCCGCGCGCTTCGCGTGGAGAAGACGACCAACCTTATCGAGGATGTCCGCACCACACTGCGGGCCGAGGATATCGCCTTCACGGACCTCGGCCAGGTCGGTTCCGACGTGACCGTCCGCATCACCGACCCCGCCCGGTCGAACGAGGCCCTCAACCTGCTGCGGACCCGGCTCGGCGGCGATATCGCCACAGGCGGCAGCGGGCTGGAGCTCTCGTCCCAGGCCGATCAGCGCATCCGGATGGGCTGGTCGGCGCAGGCTCTCAACGCGGAAGCCAGCCGGGCGGTCGACCAGTCCATCGAGATCATCCGCCGGCGGATCGACGCCCTGGGCACCCGTGAGCCCGCCATCCAGCGGCAGGGATTTGACCAGATCGTCGTGCAGGCTCCCGGCGAGAGCGATCCGGAGCGACTGAAGTCCATCATCGGCCAGACCGCCAAGCTGACCTTCCAGATGGTGGACGACTCCGTCTCGGTCGCCGAAGCCCTGCAAGGACGCGTTCCGCCGGGTTCGGTGGTCCTGCCGAGCCAGGATGAGGGGCCGCTCCTTCTGAAGAAGCGCGCCGTCGTAACCGGGGAGATGCTGACGGAGGCTTCTCAGGGCTTCGACGGACAGACCGGACAGCCGGTCGTCAACTTCCGCTTCAATGGCCAGGGCGCCTCCCGCTTTGGGGAAACGACGGCCAACAACATCGGCAAGCGGTTCGCGATCGTCCTGGACGGCAAGATCATTTCGGCCCCGGTGATCCAAAGCGCCATCATGGGCGGCTCTGGACAGATCTCTGGGAACTTCACGGCGGAAAGCGCCAATGACCTGGCGGTGCTGTTGCGCGCCGGCGCCCTTCCGGCGCCCCTGAAGGTCGAGCAGCAGAATACGGTCGGCGCTGAACTGGGCGCAGACGCCGTGCGGGCCGGGGCGATCTCCATGGCGATCGGCGCCGCATCCATGTTCGCCTTCATCGTCTTCGCCTACGGGACATTCGGCGTCTTCGCCGCCCTTGCTCTGGCGTTGAATGTCCTTCTGATCGTGGGCGCCATGTCCATGACACAGGCCACTCTGACCTTTCCGGGGATCGCAGGCATCATTCTCACCCTCGCGGTGGCTGTGGACGCCAACGTCCTGATCTACGAACGGGTCCGGGACGAGGCGCACCTCGGGCGATCGCCCCTGCAGGCGCTGGAGCACGGCTATGAGCGGGCGTTGGTGTCCATCTTTGACGCCAACATCACCAGTGCGATTTCGGCCATCATCATGTTCATGTTCGGCGCCGGGGCGGTCCGCGGCTTCGCCTGGACACTTCTGATCGGGGTCATCACGTCCGTCTTCACGGCGGTGGTGGTCACCCAGCTCCTGATTGGCTGGTGGTACCGGGCGAAGAAGCCCAAGACCCTGCCCATCGTCTAGAGGCTCTCATGCGCTGGCCCCTCATCACCAATCTGCCCCGCGAGTTCAACTTCGACTTTGTGAAGCTGGCGCCCATGGCGGCGGTCTTCTCCGCCCTCCTGATTGCGATTTCTTTGGGCTCCATCGCCTTCAGGGGCCTGAATTTCGGAATCGACTTCGTCGGCGGCGCCTTGATCGAGGTCGAAACAGAGAAGCCCCTCGACATCGGCGGGCTGCGCCGGGTGATGACGGAGGCCGGCGGTGAAGACGCTCAGGTCCAGTCGCTGGGGCAGGGGAATGGCGCTATCCTGCGTTTCCGGGTGGCGGACGACGCCGACCTCAACGCCAGCACCCAGGTGGTCAAGGGCGCGCTCCAGAAGGCCTTTCCCGGCATCGAGATCCGGCGCGCAGAGACTGTGGGCGGAAAGGTGTCCGGGGAACTTGCACGGTCCGGGGCCCTCGCCCTCGCCCTCGCCATGGTCCTGATGCTGCTCTACATCTGGTTTCGCTTCCAGCTTCAGTTCGGCATGGGGGCCATCGCGGCCATCCTGCATGACGTGATCCTCACCATGGGGGTTCTGTCACTCGCGCAACTGGAAGTGTCGATGACCTCGATCGCCGCCTTGTTGACCGTCATCGGCTACTCGATGAACGAGAAGGTCATCACCTTCGACCGGCTGCGTGAGAACCTGCGCAAGTACAAGACGACGCCGCTGCGGGACATCATCAACCGGTCCGAGAATGAACGTCTGTCGCGCAATCTGATCACGGGCACGACCGCCATCATCGCCCTTTCCGGCGCCCTCTTCTTCGGCGGACCGGTTCTCTTCCCGCTGGTGTTCACGATGGTTTTCGGGGTGATCGTCGGCACGTACTCCTCGATCTATGTCGCCCTGCCGATCATCCTGCTCTGGGGGGTTCGGCGCGACGACGACGAGGCGGCCCCGCTCAAGGCCGCAGGCGCACGTCCAGGATGAGCCGGTCGGCGCCGCAGGTCGACGCCTTCGGCGGCGGCGGCTTCCGTCTTTCCGGAGAGTGGCGTCCCGGATCGGTCCTCATCCTTGATGACGTCGCCCAGGATTGGGATCTGACGTCGCAGACCGACCTCTCCGTCCAGAGCCTTTCTGCGGTGCTGCACGCGGGCCCCGGGAACTGCGAGTTGCTTGTCCTCGGCATGGGCGCAACCAACAGCCTGCCCCCGCGAGCGGTCCGAGAGGCCTTCCTGCAGGCAGGGATCGGGCTTGAGTTCCTCGATACCCCTGCTGCGGCCCGACTCTACAATCTCCTCACCTCCGAGGGCCGAAGGGTCGCCGCCGCCCTGATCGCGATTTGATCCAGATCAAGCCACGGCTTCCCGCGGCCGGCGAATGCCCTTAAGAACGAGGGCAGGGGAAGACACACAGAGGGCTAAACATGTCGAATCTTGTCTCAGGACTCCTGTCCAACCTCCGCAATACGGTGATCCTGAGCTCGATCATCACGCTTGTGGTGGTGGGCGGTTACATGCAGCACGCCGGGGGGGTGGACGCCACCTTCGTCCAGGCTGTGCTCCGATTCCTCCATCTGGTGTTTGGCATCATGTGGATCGGGCTGCTGTATTATTTCAACTTCGTCCAGCTCCGGAAAATGCCGGAAATCCCGGCTGAGCTGAAGCCGGCGGTCTCCAAGTACATCGCGCCGGAGGCTCTTTTCTGGTTCCGCTGGGCGGCGCTGCTCACCTGGGTGGCCGGTGTTCTCCTGGCCTACAACCGCGGCTATCTCGTCGACGCTTTCGCCCTGGGCCTGACCAGCGGCATTCCGCAGCACAGCTTCATTGGCCTGGGCATGTGGCTCGCCACGGTCATGTTCTTCAATGTCTGGGTCTTCATCTGGCCGAACCAGAAGATCGCTCTGGGTATCGTCGAGGCCGACGCCGACGCCAAAGCCAAGGCGGCGAAGACCGCCATGCTGTTCTCGCGCCTCAACACCTTCCTTTCCATCCCCATGCTCGCCACCATGGGCATGAACCAGACCATCTTCGGCTGATCCCCGGATTCCGGTCGAGGAGGCGGGCCCGCAGTCCCTGCGGGCCCGTTTTCATGAGAGGCCAGCTTGTCCACCGAACCTTCTCCCGAGACCGATCCTTCGTTCCCGGACAATGTCGAGGCGGGGCTGTCCCGCACCGATCCCGACCGCTGGCTTTCGAGCCGTTTTGCCCCCGGCCCCGCGGTGCGGCGCGCCCTTGTCGCCCTCTACGCCTTTGACAATGAACTCGGCCGGGCGCCGAGGGCCGCCTCCAACCCCCTCGTGGCGGAGATGCGCCTCGCCTGGTGGCGGGAGGTGCTGGAGGAGATCGCCTCGGGGCGCGCCGTCCGGCGACATCCCGTGGCCCTGGCTCTGGCCGACGTCGTACGCACCCACGGGCTCGAGCGGGGGATCCTGGAGGCGCTCGTGGACGCCCGCCTGCGCGAGCTGGACCCGAGGCCGATGGTCCTGGAGGAGGCCCTGGAATGGGCCGACGGTACGGGCGGGGCCTGCGCCCGGCTGGCGGCCGCCGTCCTCGACCCGGCCTGTGATCCGGCGGCAGCCGGGGCCGGCGGCGCCGCCTGGTCGATCGGTCGCCTCATCCTCACGGCGGGGCTGTCCCCGGAGGCCGCCCGGGAGGCTCTTGAGTCGAGGCTCCTCGCCGCCCGGGGGGTCACGGCGGCGGCCTTCCCCGCCGTCGCCCACGCCGCCCTGGCGAGGGCCCGGGCGAAGGGGCGGCCTCCCTCACCCCTCGGTGACCGCCTCCGCCTGATGGGAGCGGTGCTGACCGGGCGCGTCTGAGGCCCAGTCCGACAGGTCCGAAAGCGCCCGCTCGCCCATGGCCAGCTT
>Ga0209985_10002990_pt1 | contig 14795 bp, 10 predicted proteins | sample NOAtaG_FD_187305 | JGI IMG/M metagenome (GOLD analysis project Ga0209985, IMG submission 187305) | Freshwater lake microbial communities from Lake Erie, under a cyanobacterial bloom - NOAA_Erie_Diel6S_1000h metaG (SPAdes) (version 2) | ecosystem: Environmental > Aquatic > Freshwater > Lake ...
ATCGGCGCGGGCCTCGGCCTCGGCCTCGGCGCGGGCCTTGGCCTCGGCCTCGGCCTCGGCCTCGGCGCGGGCCTTGGCTTCGGCTTCGGCGCGGGCCTTGGCTTCGGCTTCGGCGCGGGCCTTGGCCTCTGCCTCGGCGCGGGCCTTGGCTTCGGCCTCGGCGCGGGCCTTGGCTTCGGCCTCGGCGCGGGCCTTGGCTTCGGCCTCGGCGCGGGCCTTGGCTTCGGCCTCGGCGCGGGCCTTGGCTTCGGCTTCGGCGCGGGCCTTGGCTTCGGCATCGGCGCGCGCAGCCGCCTCGGCGTCGGCGCGCGCAGCCGCCTCGGCGTCGGCGCGCGCAGCCGCCTCGGCGTCGGCGCGCGCAGCCTCCTGGGCCTCGACGTCCCGGTGGGACTCTGGTTCGAGGATCAGCTCGAGCTCCTCTTCGGGTGCGGGGCGGATCGTCTCGAACGGTGCGCTGGCCGGAGCAGGCATGCCCGCTTCCCCGAGCCACGACGCGAGCGGAGGCGGAGCGGGACGCTTCCGCGATTCGATCTTGCCGAGCAGGTCGTGCAGGCGTTCGACGCTCATGCCGCGTCTCCTCGGACTGCGAGCGCCCCGACGACCTCGGCGATCGACCGGCCGTGCCGGGACCAGCTCCAGACCTCCTCGGCGATGTGCGGGTCGCACATCAGGAACGCGCCGTCTCCGTCGAGCGGCACGCATGCGGCCTCGCGCTGCGCCAGCGAGCTCATCAGGCCTCCGAGCAGGGCGGCGAGCGCGAGGTGATCGGGGTCGAGGCTGGGCGCATGCGAGAGCCGGAGCACGAGCGCCCCGCCCCAGCGCTCGACCTCGAGCGCACCCCAGCCGAAGAGCGAGACCACCGAGCGCGCGTGCGCGAGGACCACCTCGGCCGGCAGGCCGTCCGGGGCGCCGGCGAGCCCCGTGCGCACCACCTCGCCCATGTGTCGCCCGAGCCTCCGCACCGCGGTCAGATCGCCGTTCTGCACCGCGGTCGCGACGAGCGGCGCGACGACCGCGTCGGACAGCAAGAGGACGCGGGCGCCGCCGCGCACGTGCGCCTCGCCCGCGACGGGATCGAGCTCGAGGAACCCCGCGGGGTCGAACGTGGACGGCTCGCTCATGGGCCGGTAGTAAAGAGGGGGCGGGGGCAGGGTGTCAACTTCGGCCGCGGGCGCACGCGACCGGATGCGGTGGACGAGCGCGACCTGTCGCGGCGCGGCGTGGTTGTGCCGCGCCGCGTGCGCCGCTACCTTCCCGCTCCCATGCGGTACCGCGTCGTCATCGAAGGTCGAGAGCGCGAGGTCGATGTCGTCATCGCTTCGTCGGGCGCCATCTCGGTGAGCCTCGATGGCCAGCCCTTTCCGGGAGAGGTTCGTCCCGTGCCGGGGGGAATCAGCCTGCGCTCGGCGGGCACCGTGCGGGACGTGCTGGTCGCGTCGGCGGCGCCGGGCGAGGTCCAGCTCGCGGCGGGTCCGTTCCGGGCACGCGCCGAGGTCGGCAGCGACCGCGAGAAGAAGTCCCGCGCTTCGGCGGCGGGCGGCGCGAAGAAAGAGCTGCGGGCGCCGATGCCGGGTCGGGTCGTGCGGGTGCTCGCCAAGAAGGGCGAGAGCGTCGCGGCCGGGCAGGCCGTCCTCGTGATCGAGGCGATGAAGATGGAGAACGAATTGCGGGCCGGCGGCGCGGCCGTCGTCGCCGACGTGCATGTGGTCGAAGGCACGAGCGTCGAGGCGCGTGCGCTCCTCATGACCTTCGCCTGAGGCGGTCGGCCCCCGGGCGCGTCCCGCGGCGGACAGGGACGGGCCCGCGTCGTCGCCGACCATCGCGCCGAGCGCCGATCCCACCGTGGGCCAGGAGCTGGCGCGTCCCTCGACGCGGCGCCGGCGGGACGCTATGCGACCGCCGTGTCCGGTCGGAGGATGCTCGTCGGTTCGGCGCTCTACGCGGCGATGGCGCTCGCGGCCGCGGGGATCGCGGCGTGGCGGGGTGCGCCGCTCCTCGGATCCGAGCCGGCGCTCGCCGCCATCGCGGGCCCCCTCCCTTCGCTCGTGCTCGGCCTCTTGGTGGCCGCGCTCACCGTCCTCTCGACCCGCGTGCTCACCGAGCGCACGGGGTGGGCGAGGGCGCTGCGGGTCGAGTTCCGTGCGCTGCTTCGCGGTGCGCGGCCGATCGACCTCGTGGTCCTCGCGCTCGCCTCAGGAACGGCCGAGGAGCTGCTGTTTCGCGGGGCCTTGCAGCCATGGTGGGGCGTCGTGCCGACCTCCCTCGCGTTCGGCCTCGTGCATGTCGGGCCGCGCCGGGTCTTCCTCCCCTGGACGCTCTGGGCGCTCGCGCTCGGGTTCGTGCTCGGCGCACTGACCTGGGCGACCGGATCGATCGTCGGCGCGATCCTGGCGCATGTCGTCATCAACGCCGTGAACCTGCACCACATCCTCGCCTTCGACGGCGGCCTGGACGCCGCGTCGGATGCAAGCGAGAGCGGCGAGGTGCCGACGATGCGGCTCGTCGGGGCCGGACGCCGCCGCGTCCTCGCCGGGAACCGCGCCGCTCGCTGAGGGGCGGCCCTGGGCCGCTCACGAGGTCGATCGTCGCGCCAGGGCAGCGAGTGCCTCGACCCGCTCCCGCTCCACGGGCACGAGAACCGGCGCGAGCTCGCGCATCCGCGCGACATAAGCGTCGAGGGCCACGGGGTCCACGTCGAGCACCTCGGGTAGTAGGCGGACGAGGACCTCGGAACTCTCGGCATCGATCGGGGTCTCGGCCGCGGTGTGCAGGGCGAAGACCCAGTCGAGCCACGCAGCGTGGTTCCGGGCTTGGGCGACGCGCAGCGCGATGCTGGATGCGTGGGCGAGGGACGAACGTCCGAGCCTGCGCTTCTGCGCGCGCTCGAGCATCGCGTCCCGCACGAGGCGCAGCGTGCGCTCGGCTTCCTCGGGCCCGGAGAAATCCCACGCACGCTCGGCGAGCGCGAGGAGCGTTGCCATCGAGGTCGTCTCTTCCGCGTCGTGCTGCCCGCGCCGGTCCCGCGGGCCCGGCAGCGTGACGGTGATCGCGAGCGGGGTCGGCTCGGTGGACGGCCCCCGCACCTTCGATGGGGCGATGTCGACGAGCACGAGTTGGTGGCCGCCGATCGTGACCCGGTCGAGGTCACGCAGGGCCACGACGCCCGCGGCGCGTACATCGTTCACGAGCACACCGTTGCGCGAGCCGAGGTCCTCGACGCGGACCGACTCCGCATCGATCTCGAAGCGCGCGTGCCGCCGCGACACGAGGCGATCGTCGAGGACCAGGTCGCATTCCGAGCTGCGACCGACGACGAAATCACCGGGCCTCAGCTCGATGTCCAGCCCCCGATGCCGCAACCGAAAATGCCTCATCTCTCGCCCGCGCAGTATCGCGGAACAGACCGCGAGGCGGAAAGCGCTTTCGACGAATGCGCAGCCTCTGTGCGCTGGCGCCCGATCCTCACCGGCCCGCGGCCGCTGCCCCCGAGCGCGCGGTCGCCCGTGGCCGAGGGGCGATCCGTCATCTAGGGTCCGGGCGTGAAGCGTCTCAGCCTCGTGCTCGGCCTCTCCTCGGTCCTCTCCTTCGCGCTCGCGATCGCCTGCGGCGGCGAGGAGAGCCCGCCGCCTCCCGCTGCTGCGCCTTCTCTGGCGCCCGCCGCGGCGCCTGCGGGTCCTGCTCCCTCTGGACCCGCGCCCGCGCCGGAGGGAGCGGAGCGCCTCCGCTACGACCTCGCCGCGCACCTCGCGCGCGCCGAGCTCCGCCACGGCACATCACCCGTCATCGATCTCGGTACCCCGGGCGGCCACAAGTACACGCTCGGCGGTTGGCGCACGCGCGTCGCGGTCGAGTCGGTCCTCGAGGGCGACGCGAGCGCCAGCGCGATCACGGGCGTCACGGGCTTCGTGCTGGTCCCCGCCGATGCGCCCGGTGCCCAGCGCCTGACCCTCCGCGCCCGGGCCGTCGCGGACGGCCGCCTCACCGTGTACCTCGACGGCGAGACGATCGGCTTCGCGACGCTGCCCACCGACGGCACCTACGCGACCGTCTCGGTGAGCGTGCCGGCCGAGCGCCTGCGGGTCGGCGAGAACACCTTTCAGTTCCGCGTGCCCGCGAGCGGAGCGGTCGCGGGCGTGGGCAGCGCGGGCCTCCTGATCGACTGGATCCGCCTCGATCCGGCCCCGGCCGAGGCCACCGAGGCGCCGCCGGTCCCGCCGCCGCCGGCTCCCGCGTTGCTCGCGCCCCGCGAGGGCGACGAGGGCGCGCTGGCGATCCCCGACGGCTGGTCGCTCGGCTACGCGATGGAGCTCTGGCCGGGCGCGCGTCTCCGCGGCACGGCGCGCGGGACCGGCTCGATCGAGGTCGTCGCGCACGAGGACGGTGCGGCGCCCCACGCGCTCGGCAGCGTCAATGCCAGCGACGTCGGCGCGCCGATCGACGTCGACCTCTCGTCCCTCTCCGGCCACCTCGTGCGGCTCGAGCTCGTCGCCCACGGCAGCGTGCGTCTGGTCTCGCCGCGCATCGTCACGCTCGACGGCGCGCCGATCGCAGCCCGCCCGACCATCCGGAACGTCGTCGTGTACCTCACCGACACCCTGCGCGCCGACAAGCTCCGGCCCTACCGCGCCGCATCGCGCGTCCGAACTCCGGCGCTCGAGAGCTGGGTGGAGCGCGCGGCCGTCGCGCTCCGCGGCCACACCCAAGAGAACTGGACGAAGCCTTCGGTCGCCACGCTGCTCAGCGGGCTCTTTCCGTGGGAGCACCACGCGACGACGGAGGAAGCCGTCGTGCCGGGGGCGGTCGATCTGCTCAGCGAGCGCCTCGGCCGAGAAGGGTTCCAGACCGGTGCGTTCATCGCGAACGGCTTCTGCTCGGATCGATTCGGGTTCCGTCAGGGCTGGGGTTCTTTCCGCAACTACATCCGCGAGGGCCTGCGGAGCCAGGCCGAGTTCGTCGCCCACGACGTCCTCGCGTGGCTCGATGCGCGCGACGCCGAGCGGCCGTTCTTCCTCTACGTGCACACGATCGACCCGCACGTGCCGTACCTGCCGCCCTCCGAGATGCTCGCGCTCTACGATCCCGACCCCTACGAAGGAATCGTCGACTTCCACCGGGATCGCGAGCTGCTCGAGGGGGTCAAGAGCGGCCGCATCGACCTGAACGCGCGGGACCGCGCCCACCTCGAGGCCCTCTACGACGGCGAAATCAGCTACCACGACACGCACTTCGGCGCGATCATGGAGGGCCTCGAGCGACGGGGGCTCGCCGGCGAGACGATGGTGGTCTTCACCGCCGACCACGGCGAGGAGTTCTGGGATCACGGCTCGGTCGGCCACGGCCACAGCGTCTTCGAGGAGCTCGTGCGGGTGCCCCTCATCGTGCGCGTCCCCGGTCTCACCGATCGGCCCATGCAGCTCACCGAGGCGCTCGGCCTCGTCGACGTCGCGCCGACGATCTTCGAGACCCTCGGGCTGCCGATCCCCGAGGACCTGAGCGGGCGCTCGTTCCTCGACCAGCTCCGCGGCGCCGTCCCGGACGCGCCGCTCGCGTCGGTGAACGGGTTCATGGACGGCTGGCGCGCCATCGAGCTCGGCTCGCTGAAGCTGATCCACCGCACCGATCGGGTCGTCATGCTCTACGACCTCGGCCGCGATCCCGGCGAGACGAGCGACGTCGCGGGCAGCCGGCCCATCGCGGTGCGCTACCTCCGCGGCATGCTCGGGCTGACCCTCGCGGGGGCGGAGCGGGGCCACCACACCGCCTCCATCGAGGCCGAGGCCCTCGCGATCGACGCGACCCTGCGCGATCAGCTCGAGGAGCTCGGGTATGCGGGCGCGTCGCGCGCGGGCGTCGATCCGGAGGCGGACGATGAGTGAGCCCTTCGATCTCGGCCGGATTGGCGGCGAGCCGGCGCTCGAGGCGCTCGTCGAGGCGGTCCGCGACGCGGGGGCCGAGGCCCGTCGCCTCTTCTCGCTCGGCCGGGCGCACGTCGAGCTCAAGCCCGACCGGAGCCCGGTCACCGCCGCGGACCGCGCGGTCGAGGAGCGCCTCTCCGCCTTCACCGCGGCCCGGCATCCTGGGCTGCCCTTCCTCGGCGAGGAGACCGGGCTGCGCCCCGGATCGAGCGAGCTGTCGTGGCTGGTCGATCCGATCGATGGCACGCGCGCGTTCGTCCGCGGCATGCCGACCTGGTCGGTGCTCGTCGCGCTGCTCGAGCGGGGCGAGCCGGCGCTGGCGATCGGCTATTTCCCCGCAGACGAGGACCTCTACGTCGCGGTGCGCGGCCACGGGGCGCGGCGCAACGGGGAGCGCCTCTCGGTGTCGGCGGTCGCGTCGCTCTCGGACGCGGCGGTGAGCCATGGCTCACTCGTGCAGTTCGGCGGCGCGCGCGGACTCGGCCTGCTCGGCGCCCTGAGGGACCGGACGCACACGCAGCGCGGCTATGCGGACCTCGACGGGCACCGCAACGTGCTGCTCGCGCGGGCCGACGCGATGATCGACCCGGCGGTGCAGCCGTGGGATGCGGCCGTCCCGATGCTCCTCGTTCGCGAGGCAGGCGGGGCGGCGACCGGTCTCTTGGGCGGGGCCTCGCTCGCCCAGGTCGCGGTCGAGGGAGGCCTCGTGACGTCGAACGGCGCCGTGCACGACGAGTTGCTCGCCCTGCTCGCCGCAGACCTCTGACCGCCCCGACCCTCGAGCGAGCGGTCGTGGATCGAACTCAGAGCTCGAGCTCTTCCCGGATGTAGGCCGGCAGCGACGGCGGGCCTTCGCGGAAGCGACGACCGTTGATGAACAGCGTCGGCGTGCCGTCCACGTCGAGCTCGTGACCGAGGTCGCGGTCCGCGTCGACCGAGGCCTGCACCTCCGGGCTCCGGAGGTCGGCGTGGAAGCGCTCCATGTCGAGCCCGATCGACTCCGCATACCGGTCGAGGTCCTCGTCGGTGAGCTGGGTCTGGTGGTCGAACAGGAGATCGTGCATTTCCCAGAACTTGCCCTGCAGTCCGGCGGCCACGGCGGCCCGTGCCGCAGGCATCGCGTGCGTGTGCGAGGGCAGCGGATAGTTCATGAAGACCAGCCGAACCTCGCCCGGGTACTCCTCGAGGAGGCGCTCGACGATGGGCGTAGCGCGGCCGCAGTAGGGGCACTCGAAGTCGCTGAACTCCACGATGGTGACCCGCGCCATCGGCGCGCCGCGGGTCGGGTGTCCTTCGATGTCGATCTCGACCGTCGTGTCACGGCCGTAGCGCGACTCGTAGGCCTCCTCGATCTCGCTTCGCTCCCAGCCTTCGCCGATCAGCCGCGCGACGTAGCGCGCCGCCGGGACGCAGGTCCGGCACCCCGACTCGGCCGAGGTCGCGCACCGGGCGACGCTGACCGGCTCGCCGCAGGGCGAGAGCAGATCGTTCACCAAGCTTACCCAGATGCGCCGCTCGCCGGTCGTCAGGTCGGTGAGCTCCACGCCCGGTACGGAGGTGACCTCGGGGGCACGGTCGCCGCCGCTGCCGGAACTGCCGCTGTTCTCGCCGCCCCCTTCGCTGCCGCCGCTGCAGCTCGCGCCGGTCGACACGAAAGCCAGAAGAGCGAGGGTGAGGATCCAGGTCCGGTCGGTCATGGCCCGGCGGCTATGTAGCAGGGAGCAGCGTCCGGGCCACGCCGAGCAGGGCCTCCCGGCGGTTGTCCTCGGGCCGCTCGAGGCAGTGCTCGAGCAGCTGCCCGAGCAGCACGCCCAGCCCCCGCCCCGGCGGCAGTCCGAGCTCGGTCATGAGATCGTGCCCGGTCACCGCGAGGTCGGCGATGGCGAGCGGCAGCCCAGCCGCGAGCTCGGCGCGTGCCCGCGCCTCGAGCCCAACGACGTCATCGGGCTCGCCGGCCGCCGCAGCGTCGGCACGCCGCAGCGCGAAGGCCCGCTCGAGCTCGGCCCGACCGACCCGACGGAGGTGCCGCCGGAACGCGAGCGATCCGCCCAGCGGACCGCGCTCGAAGGTCCGCACGAGGTGCACGATCGCCTCGCGGTCCCGCGTGCTCGCCCGGAGTTCCGAGAGCATCCGTGAGAGGGCCTTGCGGTCGTGCTCGGGGTCGACCTCGAGGCAGAGCGCGGCCAGCCGGGGCACGAGGCCGGGCGGCGATGCGTCCATGCGCCGAAGCCCCTCCTCGAAGCGCGGCGCAGGCAGCCCGTCGAGCGGCGCTGCGACCACGCCGAGCATGCCGGTCCGCCGCATCACCGCGAAGGCCCGCGAGGGCTGACGCGCCTTCGCGCAGGCCTTCTCCCACTCGGCGAGGACCCGTTCCCGCGAGACCTTGCCGAAGACCTCGAGGTTCGGCCGGATCGCGGCCTCGGTCTCGGGATCGAGTTCCATGTCGAGGGTCGCGACGAAGCGCGCGGCGCGGAGCACGCGGAGGCCGTCCTCGGCGAAGCGCTCCATCGGGTCGCGCACGGCGCGCAGGCGGTGCTTGGCGAGGTCCTCCGTGCCGCCCCAGGGATCGATCGTCGTGCCGCTCACCGGGTCGAACGCGATGGCGTTCACCGTGAAGTCGCGTCGCCCGAGGTCCTCCTCGATCGCGGACACGAAGACCACCTGATCGGGCCGACGTCCATCGCTGTACGTCCCCTCGCCGCGCAGGGTCGTCACCTCGTAGGCCTCCCCCTGCTCGAGCACCGTGACCGTGCCGTGCTGGATCCCGGTGGGGATCGTGCGACGAAAGAGGCGCTGGACGTCCCGCGGTGTCGCCGAGGTCGCGATGTCCCAGTCCGCGACCGGCACGCCGCGGAGGAGGTCCCGCACGCAGCCGCCGACGATCCAGGCGCCGTGTCCGTGGCTCCGGAGGCGCCCGGCGATCGCCAGCACCGCAGGCGGAACGACGTCGCGGCTCAGGGGCGAAGGCACGCCCGCCCGCTCCGGGTCCCGCGGCCCTCTGGGGCAGCCGCTCGGCTCACGCGCCCTCCGGCTCGATGCCCGGATGCGTGCGTTCGTTCTCCAGCGGCGCGGCGCCCTCGTCGACCGTCGATTCCCCCGCGGGGGCCTCTTCAGCGGGCTCGATGCGCACGTCGATGCCGAGGTCCCGCCCCGCGAGCTTGCCGTCCACCTCGTCGGCCCGCGCCCGGAGGCGCTGGATCTCGTGGGCGCGGATCGGATCGGTCGCGGCGGCGGGATCGCTCGCGAGGAAGGACGCATACGCCGTCGCGGTGCGGGCCAGCTCCACCTGATTGCCCAGCTCCTCGAAGAGCGCGAGGGCCTCGGCGAAGTGGGCACGCGCTCGCTTCGGTGCCTCGCCCGCGTCGGTGCTCCACCCGCCGGCGGCCTCGATCTCGCCCGCCGTCCGCAGCGCCACGCCGAGGAACGGCTTGCCCTTGGCTTCGGTGAAGCGCTGGATCGACCGCTCGATGAGCCCCTTCGCAACCGCGTAATGCTTGGTGAGCATGTGCGCCTTCGCGAGGCCGCGGAGGATCTCCCCCTCGAGGATCCGATCCCCGAGCGTGGCCGAGGTCGCCTCGGCCTCGCGGAGCACTTCGATCGCGCGCTCGGGCTGGCCCTGCCGATAGAACGACTCGCCGAGGTTCGTGAGAATGACCGCGGTCCGCATGCGGTCGCCGACTTGCCGGCTCAGCTCGAGCGCTTCGTTCCACAGCACGGTCGCACGCGCATGATCCCCGGTGTCCTGGTGGGTGCTCGCGAGGTTGTTGAGGGTCTGGCTCAGGCCCGGACGATCGCCGATCTCGCGGCGGATCGAGAGGGCCTCCTCCCACGCGGCCTGCGCCTCGGTGAAGCGGCCACTGTCCTGGTAGACGAGGCCCAGGTTGTTGAGCGAGAGCGCGATGGAGCGGGCATCGCCGAGCTCTCGCCGGATGTCGAGTCCCTTCAGCGCGAAGCGCTCGGCCGCCTCGTAGGCGCCGCGCATCCAGTGCACCTTGCCCACGTCGTCGAGCGAGCTCGCGATCCCCCGCTGGTCGCCCGCGGCGTCGAAGAGCGCGTGCCCGGTTCCGAGGTGGCGCATCGCCTCGTCGAGACGACCGACGGCGCGGTGCACGCGCCCGATGCGGTTGTGCGCGACACCGCCTTTCGTCTTCAGATCGAGGCGCCAGGCGAGCGCCTTCATGCGCGCGAAGACCTCGATGGCCTTCTCGTTCTGACCGGCGAGCTGGAGCACGTCGCCCCAGTTGTGCAGGGCCTCGATCCGGCGCACGACGCTCGAGCCGCGGCGCGCGTCGTCGGGCTCGCCGTGCGCCTCGTCGAGGACGCCGAGCTGGGTCAGGCCGCGCTCGTAGAGGGCAGCGGCCTTCACGTTCGCGTAACGCTCGCGCGCCCGGTCGGCGGCGTGCACGAAGAAGTCGGCGGCCCGCCGGGGCGCGCCGCCCTTCTCGTAGTGCTCGGCGACGAGCTCCGCCATCTCCTCCGAGGCCGCGAGCGCGAAGTCGCTCGTCGGGGCCCGGGGGGACAAGCGCGCGTCGAGCCACTCCGCGATGGCGAGGTGCAGGCGCTGACGCTGCGAGGCGCCGAGCAAGCGGTGCAGCGACTCGCGCTCGAGGTTGTGCTTGAAGGCGTACTCGGTCTCTCCGGGGATCGACGCGTCGGGCATCGCCAGCACGTAGTCGCGGTCGGCGAGCGACTGAAGAAGATCCCGGGCCTGCGCGGCGACGTCTTCGGCGCCGCCCCAGAGCGACGGCGGCGTGCGCTCGAGGCGATCGATCGAGACCAGCGCGCCCAGCCAGAACACGCTGCCCATCACCGCGGCGCGCTCGAGGAGCGCGCGCTCGGCGGGGGCGAGCGAGGCGATGCGCGCGGCGATCGCGTCGTCGATCGAGAGCGGCAGGTCGGCGCCCTCGAGGCGGTCGAGGTGCGCGGCCCAGCGTCCGTCGGGGAGCACCTCGAGCGTGCCCTTCTCGAAGTAGATCCGGACCATCTGCTCGAGGAGCTGCGGCGAGCCGGCGGCCAGATCCACCGCCGCCTCGACGAGCGCCTCGGGCGCATCCCCGGTGCGGTCGAGCAGGTGCAGCATGAGCTGCGCGGCCTCCTCGGCGCCGAGCGGCGCGAGCTCGATGCGGAGATGACGGGCCGCGGTCGAGGGGGCGTGATCGAACCAATCGGGGCGCCGCTGCAAGAGCTCGGGGCGGGCCGTGAGGATGACGAGGCAGGGCGCGTCGTGCATCGACTCGATGAGCGTGCGGACGAGGGCCAGGGTGTCGTCGCTGGCGTGGTGCAGGTCCTCGAGCACGAGCACGAGGGGCCAGGCGTGTGCGTCGATCTCGAAGAAGCGCCGCAGCACGGCGCGGGACATCCGGCCGATCTGCTCCGGGTCGTCCTCGAAGGCCTTCAGGAAGGGCGACTCGGGGAAGCTCAGGTCGAGGTAGGTGCCGAGGAAGTGGAGGAATTCGGCCACGCGCCGGTCGCCCAGGAGCGACGAGACCTCGCTCCGCAGCTGTTCGCGGGCCATCTCCGGCTCGCTCGACTCGGAGAGCGAGAAGCGGGCCCGGAGCAGCCGCTGCACGACACCGTAGGAGGCGCCGCCCGGGCGCGCGGCGGCCCGGAACGCCCGCACGCGCTCTGCGCGGCCCTCGGCGCGGGCCAGGGCCTCGTCCACGAGCCGGGTCTTGCCGACGCCGGCGCCGCCGACGATGGTGACGAACTGCGGCGCGCTGCTGGCGACCGCGCGTCCGAGCGCCTCGTCGATGGCGTCGAGCTCGGTGCGTCGCCCCACCAGCGGCGAGTGAAGGACGGGCAGGGGGCTTCCGGTGCCGGGGAGGGTGCCGTGGGCGTCGGTCATGGGGGCGGGAGGGTAGCGGAGGCGGGCCCCTCCCTGGAAGCCTTCACGCCTGCCGACCTGCGGCGGTTCAGAGTTCGAGGGCCATGCCCATCTCGACGACGCGGTCGGGCGGCAGCTTGAAGAAATCCGTCGCGGGTCGGGCGTTGCGGGACAGGAACGCGAAGAGGATCTTCCGCCACTTGGTCAGGCCCGGGTTGCTGGTGACGACCAGCTTTTCCCGCCCGAGGTAGTAGCTCGTCGCGTCGGACCGGGTGTGCAGGCCCTCCGACTCCGCCGCACGGAGGATGTCGGTCACCTTCGCCGTCTGCATGAAGCCGTAGTGCGCGGTGACGCGGAAGAACCCCTCGCGCAGGCGCTCGACCGTGACCCGCTTGGAGCGGGCGACGAAGGGCACGTCGTCGGTGACGATGCTGAGCAGCACGACCTGCTCGTGCAGGACCTGATTGTGCTTGAAGTGGTGCAGGAGGACCGGCGGGGTGCCGTTCTGCGTCGAGGTCATGAACACCGCCGTGCCCTTCACCCGCACCGGATCCTGCCGGTCCACCTCGTCGAGGAAGGCATCGAGCGGGCGCGAACGATCCCGCAGGAAGCGGGCGACCCGATCGCGGCCGAGCTTCCAGGTCGTCATCACCGCGAGCAGGCACGCCGCGATGGTCAGCGGGATCCAGCCGCCGCTCGTGACCTTGCGGATGTTCGCGAAGAGGAACGCGAGATCCGTCGCGAGGAAGACGAGGCAGATGGCGCCCGCGCGCACGTCGCCCCACCAGCGCCGCGCCAGCACGAAGAAGAGCACGGTGGTGATCAGCATCGTCACGGTCACCGCGATCCCGTAGGCGTGGACCATGTTGCTCGAGCTCCGGAGGGCTGCGACGAGCAGCATGCAGCCTGCGGCGAGGCCCCAGTTCACCTCGGGGATGTAGATCTGCCCCTCCGTCTCGCTCGACGTGTGGCGGATCTCGAGCCGGGGCAAGAAGCCCAGCTGGATCGCTGCCCGGGTGAGCGAGAACGCGCCGCTGATGAGCGCCTGGGAGGCGACGACGGTCGACACGGTCGCGAGCAGGACGAGCGGGATGCGCCACGCGGTGTCGCCGACGAGCCCGAAGAACGAGTCCTCCGCGACCTCGGGCCGGCTCAGCACCAAGGCGCCCTGACCGAAGTAGTTGACCAGCAGCGAAGGGAACACGACCCACATCCACGCCCGCGAGATCGGCACCCGGCCGAAGTGTCCCATGTCGGCGTAGAGCGACTCGCCGCCGGTGACGCAGAGCACGACGCTGCCGAGCACGAAGAAGCCGGTCCAACCGTGATCGACGAAGAAGGACGCCGCGTAGGTCGGCGACACGGCCCACAGCACGGCCGGGTTCTGCACGATCCAGTACGCGCCCATCCCGAAGAGCGCGGAGAACCACACCACCATCACCGGGCCGAACACGACGCCCACGCTCGCCGTGCCGCGGCGCTGGGCGAGGAACAGGAAGAACAGGATGACGAGGCTCGCGGGCACGACCCAGCGCTCGATCCCCACGTCGGCAAGAGCGCGGATGCCCGTCACGCCCTCCACCGCCGAGACGACCGACACCGCCGGGGTGAGCACGCCGTCCGCGTAGAGGAGCGCCGCGCCGCTCATCCCGACGAGGGCGAGCGGATGGATCTTCCCCGCCTCGATGCGGCGCGGCAGCACGAGCGAGAGGAGCGACAGGATCCCGCCCTCGCCGTGGTTGTCCGCGCGGGTGAGGAAGATGACGTACTTGAGCGTGACGATGAGGGCCAGCGACCAGAAGAAGAGCGAGAGCAGGCCGAGCACGGAGCCCTCGTCGGGATGGATCCCGGTGCTCGGCCCGAAGCACTCGCGGAACGCGTAGAGCGGCGAGGTGCCGATGTCGCCGTACACCACGCCGATCGCGGCGATCAGCATCCCGAGCGACGAGGCGTGTGGCCGGTGCTCTTGGGCCTCTTTGCGGGCCGTGCCGCGCTGGCTCGGGGCCGACGCGGAGGCGGTGGATTGGGGCTCGGGCATGGGGAGCCTTCGATGGTCCGAGGGGCGTTCGCGTGGCGGATCAGAGCTCGAGGGCCATGCCCATCTCGACCACGCGGTCGGGGGGCAATCGGAAGTAGTCGGTGGCGGGCCGCGCGTTGCGCGAGAGCAGCGCGAACAGGTGCTTGCGCCACCGTGCCATGCCGGCGTTCTTCGTGATGACGAGCTTCTCGCGGCCGAGGAAGTAGCTCGTGGCATCCTGCCGCGTCCGAAGGCCCTCGGCTTCGCAGGCGCGCAGGACGTCGGTGACTCTGGCGCTCTGCATGAAGCCGTAATGGGCGGTCACGCGGAAGAACCCGCCCGGCCCTTCGAGGGGCTCGACCGTCACGCGCTTCGAGCGCGCGACGAACGGCACGTCCTCGGTGACGATGCTCAGCAGCACGACCTGCTCGTGCAGCGTGTGGGTGTGCTTGAAGTGGTGGCGCAGCACCGGCGGCGTGCCGCTCAGGGTCGAGGTCATGAACACGGCGCTGCCAGGCACCCGGGGAGGGTTCTTGCGCTCGACCTCGTGGAAGAATTGCTCGAGCGGGATCGAGCGGTCGCGGAGGAATTTTGCCACGCGGTCGCGCCCGAGCTTCCAGGTCGTCATCGCGGTGAGCAGCACGAAGGCGATCACCAGTGGGATCCATCCGCCGCTCTCGATCTTGCGAACGTTCGCCAACAGGAAGGCGCCGTCGAGCACCGCGAACACCCCGCACACCAGGACGGCCCGCGCGTCGCCCCACCACCGCCGGGCCAGCACGAAGAAGAGCGCCGTGGTGATCAGCATCGTGCCGGTCACGGCGATGCCGTAGGCCGCCGCCATGTTGCTCGAACTCCGGAGGGACGCGACCAGCACCACGCACGCCCCCGCGAGCGCCCAATTCACCTCGGGGATGTAGATCTGCCCCTCGGTCTCGCTGGAGGTGTGGCGGATGTCGAGGCGGGGCAGGTAGCCGAGCTGGATGGCCTGCCGGGTCAGCGAGAAAGCCCCGCTGATCAGCGCCTGCGACGCGACCAC
>Ga0209985_10002991_pt1 | contig 14794 bp, 10 predicted proteins | sample NOAtaG_FD_187305 | JGI IMG/M metagenome (GOLD analysis project Ga0209985, IMG submission 187305) | Freshwater lake microbial communities from Lake Erie, under a cyanobacterial bloom - NOAA_Erie_Diel6S_1000h metaG (SPAdes) (version 2) | ecosystem: Environmental > Aquatic > Freshwater > Lake ...
TGACCGAGCTGCAGAATGAGATGCGCAGCAAGGGGGTCGCAATCGATCGCTCGGTGCAGATCAGCAGCTTTCCGGATGGCATGCAGACTTACCTTATGGAGGTGTCGCGGCAGATTCGGAGTCTTGAACTTCAAGCTGCTGGCCTCGAGGAGCAATTGCAAGATCCCCGTAAAAGGACCCGCTTTAATCTTGTGAGGGAACCGGAGTTACCCAATACGCCGTCGAATCGTAAAAAGCTATTGGCAGCAGTTGCTGTCGGCGTTGCAATGGTGCTGGGTACCTTTTTCCTGACCATCTTGGTCCGTGAGCTGTTTCATCCTATGATCATCGATCGCGATCTCTTTCGCATGCGCTATGGGTTACCGGTTGCTGCGGAAGTGAAGGGTCGCTGGCAGAAGGGCCACGCGCTGCTTACGGCCGAAAAGATTCGTGGCCTTCGTCCCCGACTCAATCAACTGCTTGATCGCAGGGTCGTCGATCTACAACTTTTGGATTCGCTACGATTTATGCAGCAGCTCCTGACAAAGCCCGGGACTCAAAATCAAGTGATCTGCGTGCTCGACATGACCCACGGCGGCCCGGCTTACAGTCTCGCAAACAATCTGGCCAACGTCATGGCAACCGACAGCGCCGAAAGAGTCTTTGTACTCAATTTCAACCCAGGATCCTCGCGCGAACTCCAGGCCGAGGGGGCGACGGACCTCATGTCCTTTTTGGGGGGCCAAGCCGAATGGAAGGACTGTCGCATCAAGAGCGGCCCGACCTTAGCCTTCGAAGCCGCGCTGGCCCAAAACCCCGAACAGCAGCTGGAGGCGTTCCGAGAGGACATGCTGCGAAAGTTGATCAAAGCTTTGCGCGACAAGTATCAGCGCATCATCATCGACGGATTTCAATGCGGATATTTCACTGAAAATAGCCTCCTCTGTCGCGAAGCTGACGCTGTCGTCTTGCAAGTGGGTTTGGGCCAAACGCGCAAGGCTGACCTCGATCGCTTTCTTGAGATCGAGGGCTACGACAAGGTGAAGGCAGTCCTTTTGCGTGTGTGAGCCAGACTTTTGGTTCGTGTTGCGGGTCTTTGCGCTCCAACAGAGTCTGAGGCCGTCTTTCCTGCATGTGTGAGCTAGACTCCAGGCAAAGTCGTCCCCCTTTCTATAATGAACACAAAAAAGGCTTTCCTTTTGGCGCCAGATCGCCGAGTGTGCGGGGGTGTAAGAGTCCCATTCAAGGTGAGAAGGCGGTGATCATGGAAAAAGAAACGGCAACGACGAGTCAAAACACAGGATTTGCGTCCTTAGGGCTGGACGGAACTCTGCTTGCGGCTCTCGCTGCTCTAGGCTACGAAGAGCCGACCCCGATTCAACAGCAGGCTATTCCGGTCTTGCTCGAGGGGCGGGACATGGTTGGCCAAGCTGCAACGGGGACGGGGAAAACGGCCGCCTTTTCACTGCCATTGATTCAACGCTTGACCGACATGGATCGTTCCCACCGTCAGCCTGTAGCTTTGATTCTCGTGCCGACGCGCGAATTGGCCATTCAGGTCTCCGAGGCGATCCATCGCTACGGTCGGGACCTCGGTGTGTCGGTTGTTCCCATTTATGGGGGACAATCCTACGGTCCGCAGATTCGCTCCCTTGAGCGCGGTGTTGATATCGTCGTTGCGACTCCTGGGCGTGCGATGGATCATATGCGACGTGGCACTTTGCGTTTGAGTCGTCTGGCTGCGGTGGTGTTGGATGAAGCCGATGAAATGCTCGACATGGGCTTCCAGGAAGATATTGAAACGATTTTAGCTGAGACTCCGGGCGAGCGCCAGACGATGCTCTTTTCTGCTACGCTTCCGCCGCGGATTGCAGGAATGGCCAAGCGTTATCTGCGTAATCCTGCGGAGATTAAAATAGCACCTGAGAAAGTGTCGACAGACGCGATGCCACGTGTGCAGCAATCGGCTTATATTGTGAATCGAGCTCAAAAGCCAGAAGCTCTTGGCCGAATCCTCGACATGGAAAATCCAACGGCTGCGATCATCTTCTGTCGGACGCGGATGGAGGTTGAGGATCTATCTGCTGCGCTTTTGGCTCGTGGGTATCAAGCAGAAATTCTGCACGGTGGCATGGCTCAAGCCCAAAGAGATCGCGTGATCAAAAAGCTGCGTGCGGCGCAGGTCGATCTTGTTCTTGCTACGGATGTGGCATCACGAGGACTCGATATCGAACAGCTGACCCATGTCTTTAACTACGATGTTCCCGCTTCGCCCGAGACCTATGTGCATCGTATCGGTCGGGTGGGACGAGCGGGACGAGAGGGTGCTGCGATCACCTTGGTCGAACCGAAAGAACATCGTCAGCTACGCAACATTGAGCAGATTACCAAGCAGAAGATCAAGATTCTCAAGGTGCCTTCCGTTTCGGATCTTCACAGTCGCCGGCTAGAAATGACCCATGCAGCGATACGCGAAGCCATTCTGAGTGAAGGGTTGGACACCTACCGAGTGGTGGTCGATGGTCTCATGTCTGAATTCGATATCGTCGAGATTGCCTTGGGTGCCATCAAGCACGTGCATCAGTCCATGGGTGGAGAGGGCGAGCGGGATACGATTGAAATCGTCAGTCCAACACTGCCCGTCGAAATCAAACCTCGCAAGGATCACAAGCGTTCCGGTCCCCCGAGTCGAGGATTTCAAGCCAAAAAAAGCGGTGCACCTAAACGCCCCGGTCCCGCAAGCAAAAGTCAAAAGTCTCGCCCTCGTCGGAAGGATTGAGACTTCCGGACCGTGTTTGGTACTAGGGCCCCATTCCAGCCGCTGACCCAGCTGGCAAAATCAGGCTGGGCAGGGAGTTGAGGGCCAATCCAGCGACGACATAAAACGCAGCAAAATACAGGGTCATCACGAGGGAATTGGTAAGAGTCAAGCGGGCGCCTCGCCAGGCGAAAAAGAGGCCGACCGCCATGACGTGGAGAATGAAGAAAAAAGCCAGCGTGGTTTGCATCTTAAGCTCCCTTGTCGAATCCATATTCTTGCAAAAGTCGATAACATCCCCCCATCAGGATGCCGGCGAGCATCTGGTTGCGGTTGATCTGCAGTCCGAGATCACCGAAGACGAACGAAAAGTATTGCATGAAGTAAAACAAGGATAAGAGGCCGATGAAAAACAACGTCGGATCTCTGCTCTCGCGCATCAGGCGTCCTGAAAGCCAAATCATGGTCGCAAACACGAGACTCAGAGCTCCGACCGTCAGCGGACCTCCATAGGCCCACGATGCTAAAAAGAGGTTGTGCGGAATCATACGATAACGGGCATAGACATAGGATATATCTGGCATTTTGAAGACTTCCGCGAATTCTTTGCCATATCCGAGGCCCGTCAGCGGTTGGTCAACGACGGCGTTGAAAAGGTTCGCATTCTCGAGATCCCGGTAGGACGGCCCTTCACTGCCGGCCTCCTGACCAAAGGACTGGACGAGGGCGCCCACAAAGCCGATGGGAGCGGGAAGATTCCAGGTGGCCGCGACATAGAAAAGACCGAAAGCAATGAGGCCAAGAATTTTGAGTGCATGTCTTTTGAGCCAAGCTAGAGGTAAAAGAACAGGCACCATGATGGCAGCAAGGCCAACGCCGACGTAGGATGTTCGGCGATCGTTAAGGATATAGGTCGTGAATAGGATGAGGAAGCCCAGTCCATTGACCACGATGCTGGCAGGGTTAGGGTTGTGCACCGCATAACGAACCATAGCGATCATCGCGATGACCGCGAACAAAGAGTAGTAGTGGTCGACCAAATACTCCGCTTGAGAAAAAACATCACGGTGCAGGAGATACATAAAAATTCCCTGCAAGGACTTCAGTCCGACGAGGAGCGTGATCCAAAAGATCAAACGTTTGACAAAGGCGATATCACGCAGCAAGACAAATCCGATGAAAGTCCACAGAGGAAATGCGTGCAGAAAACGGGTCTGAATGAAATGGACGACGGGATCACCACCCGTTGCGATACCATAAAGACCCGCCACGGTGCTAGCCAGAAAGATCGCGAGTCCCACGCCCAGGATACGAAAAAGGCCCTGGTGCAACCAGAGGATCATTTGTGCCTTGGAGCGTGTGAGCAGCAACCATAGGCTGAAAAAGATCGCAAAAGCTTCGATTCCGGTGATGCCAAAGGATTGAAAGAGCAGGATTCCGAGTTGCTTGGTGAGCGGCTCTAATTCTCTTCCCCAGGGGTTTTGGGTGATATCGTCGATCGCAAAACAAAGGATCGTAAACCCAATAAAGATATGCTGGTCAGCTTTTTCGCCCAGTAAGGGCAGAAACCGCCATGCAGCAAAGATGAGGAGGGGGCCTAGACTGAGCGGATTGCCTTGGCTTGCGAAAAAAAACAGTCCTGCCAGCAAGGCAGCTGCAAGCAAAAGAAGAAGTGAGGCGAGCATCGGGGTATCACGACGCTTCGACTGCCAGGTAAAGGACCAACGATCGGTCGGCTGCATCGAGTACCTCTCGAGGGACGGGGTTGTTATTTGCTGCAGGCATTCTTATAATATATGTTATTTTAGGAATTTATCATCCTAGCAAAATGGAAAAAACGTGAGGCGATCGCTCCAGGGCCTACCGACCGTTCTGAGCCTGATTGTGTTGAGCCTCGTGGCCCAGCCCAGCCCCGGGCAGGAGGCGCTTGCCGATTTTGAACGGCGCGTGACGCACGATAATGGTCTGTGGGTGAATCGTGTGTGGGAAGAAGAGCCGAAGAACGGGTCAAGTGAAGTATTCCTTCTGGATCGGGGTGTCTGGCGGAGTGCGCGACAGGACGAAAGTCGGGCTGATCTCTTCGAGGGGCGCTGGACGCTGGGACTGGGAGAACGCAACAATACGTTTGGCGAACTTGTTCTTAGTCAGGCCTGGCAGCGCCGCTTCGGGTACCATCAGCTCGAGTTAAACTGGGGCGGTCAGGCTCTGGCCTATGATGGAAGCGTCAGTTTTCAAGATCTGGAGGCTCAGTACAGACTATCTCCGGAGATTCAAATATCCAGACCTGCAAACGAAGTTCGCAGTCGTGAGATTGGGGTCTTTGCAGAAGTCCGAGATTCCTGGCGAGTGACGCCCACCGTGACGCTAAACTTCAACTTGCTGGGTCGACGAACACAATTTGAGTTCGACACGACGCGACGCGATAGGAACGAGCTCTGGGGCGGTGGGACTGGCTTCGATCAACGTTGGAGTCGCTGGACCTGGACGACCAGCGTGCAAGGTAGTCAAGTCCGTTTCGTCGATGCAAGAGGACAAGAGCCAACGCGGCGTCAGGAATTGACAGAGGGTCGCTCCTTCCTCGCGACGTCCCTTGTGAGTCGCTTGCAGATGGGTTTGGGTGTCGAATCACTGCAAAGTCGCTTCAACAGTGAGGATGTCAGGACAGTTCAAGGTCCGGCTTTCACCTTGGGCTGGCAGAGCGATGCTCGATTGGGATGGGAGGCCCGCTTTGGTTATCTCCGAGAGAAGGGGGGCGAGACCCCTCAAGACCAATCGTTCGGAAGTTTTAATCTCAATTACCGCATCAATCGTCAGAATAATCTCACCGTGAGTCTTTCGAAAGAAATCGACCTCCTGAGCTCCTTTGAAACAGCACCCCTTGAACAATTGGCTCGCGACTCCGAACAGCGGTTCACACTTCAAGAATCCGTGCAGTGGGAATACCTCCGGGGACGGCATCGCTTCCGAACGCTTTATGTCAGCTCTCGGCAAAGTTTCTTGGTCGCCGATGTTGTCAATCAAAGCGTACGGACTGACTGGGCTTTTCGACTGAGTCGTATCAGTGAGGTCGTCTACGGACTCGAATGGCGGCATAATCAGGAGAATCTGATCGACGGTATCGACGGTGACCGGAGTGTGATGCGACTCTCAAGTGCCTGGCGTCGCAGCTGGGGAGGGGGAGCACGGAGCCTCGGAGCCCGGCCTTATATCACCCTCGAAGCGTCCCTTGATCGTCTTGAGGACCACTCGCTGGATCGTCGCTTCTATCGGGCTCTTTGGCTCGCTGGACTCGGCCAGGAGTGGTCGCTTTAAAGACAGTAGCAGCCCCGCTTTCCGCTCTTTATCAGCCTGCATGGCCTGCCTAGAATGAAGCAGCATTCCTTCCTCAGGAGCGCTATAACACAGGCTGTCACAAACCGAAGGCTGGGAGGTATGAATCTATGAAGGTCAAAGCAGCTGTCGCCTGGAAACCCAATGCTCCGCTTTCAATCGAAGAAGTCGATCTCGAGGGACCTAAAGCAGGTGAAGTCCTGGTCCGTATCGTCGCAAGCGGTGTGTGCCACACCGATGCCTACACGCTGTCGGGAGTCGATCCCGAAGGCTTGTTTCCGGTCATTTTAGGCCACGAAGGCGGTGGTATTGTTGAAGACGTGGGACCTGGGGTCACCACCCTGAAAAAAGGCGATCACGTGATACCGCTTTACACCCCCGAGTGTCGCGAGTGCAAGTTCTGCAAGTCGGGTAAAACCAATCTTTGCCAAAAGATTCGGGGGACACAAGGCAAAGGGCTCCTGCCGGACGGCACAACGCGCTTTTCAAAGAATGGACAGCCTATTTACCACTATATGGGGACATCCACCTTTGCTTCCCATACGGTCGTACCCGAGATCGCTTTGGCCAAAATCGATCCACGGGCGCCTTTGGATAAGGTCTGCCTCTTAGGATGTGGTGTCACAACAGGAATTGGTGCGGTCCTGAAAACGGCCCAGGTTGAGGCCGGGGCCACGGTCGCTGTGTTTGGCTTGGGCGGTATCGGTCTGTCGGTCATCCAAGGAGCAAAGATGGTCAAAGCCTCGCGGATCATCGGGATCGACCTCAACGAGAGTAAGTTTGCGATGGCTCGAAAGTTTGGAGCCACCGACTGTGTGAATCCTAGTAAGGACGGAAGGCCCATCCAGGAGGTCATCGTTGAGATGACCGATGGTGGCGTCGATTACTCCTTTGAGTGTGTCGGGAATGTGAAGCTTATGCGCGCAGCCCTCGAATCTTGTCACAAAGGTTGGGGCCAATCCATCATCATTGGTGTGGCAGGTGCTGGCGAAGAGATCAGCACGCGGCCTTTCCAATTGGTGACGGGACGAGTGTGGAAGGGCTCCGCTTTTGGTGGTGTCAAAGGACGAACGGAGCTGCCTGGCTTTGTTGATCAGTACATGTCTGGCGTCATCAATCTAGACGATCTCGTGACCTCTACCATGCCTCTTGAAGACATCAACCGGGCCTTTGATTTGATGAAGGAAGGCAAGAGTATCCGCAGCGTGATCACCTTCTAAACAGCAAACGAGGCGAGCTATGAATATACTCAAAAGCCACAAAAGTTTCGGGGGACAGGTCCAGTTTTGGGATCATGTATCGCATGAAACAAAAACGCCCATGCGTCTCGCAAGCTTCAGACCAGAGGGGCCGCTGCGTGGCTGTCTCATCTGGCTCTCTGGATTGACTTGCACCGAGGAAAACTTCATCGCCAAAGCAGGAGCCCAGCGGTATCTAGCGGAGGCGGGGCTGATGGTGGTGTGTCCTGATACCTCCCCGCGCGGGTTGAGCTTGCCGGGAGAACATGAGGCCTGGGATTTCGGAGCTGGAGCAGGATTTTATGTCGATGCCACGACCCCTGCTTACCGCGATCACTACCGTATGTATAGCTATGTGACGAAAGAGCTTTACAGCCTAATTGAGAAGGAATTTGGCTTGCAAGGTCGGATCTCGATCTTCGGCCATTCTATGGGAGGACATGGGGCTCTCGTTATGGGGCTCAAGGAGAGTCATAAGTTTCGTTCTGTCTCGGCGTTTGCACCTATCGCTAACCCGATGGGTTGTCCATGGGGGCAGAAGGCCTTTCGGGGTTACCTCGGTGATGACCTGAGCAGCTGGCGAGCCTATGATACCTGTGCCTTGCTCGAAGATGGTTGGAAGCATCCGCATCCGATCCTCGTCGACCAGGGAACAGCCGATACCTTTCTACGCGATCAGCAATTGCGAACCGACCACCTCCAGATGGCCTGTGAAAAAGCCGGGCAACGACTGGAGCTTAGGTTTCAGGATGGCTACGACCATAGTTACTATGGGATTGCGAGCTTCATCGAGGAACACATCGCCTTTCATGCAGAAGCTTTAGCCTGAAAAAAAGCAACCCCTCCCTGGTGGGGAGGGGGCTTTTGGTATCGACGGCGGGAACCCTCACTCGACGGCTACACCACCGACATACTTCAGGACCGAGTTCGCGTCTCCCAATCCCGAGCCATGGTTGATCAGGCGCTGCTCCATAGTGGGCAGAGGAGGCATGGTTGTGAGCGGAATGGCGCTGCAGTTGGCCTCTGCGGTTTTAGCCAATCGCTGCTCACCTTCCAGGGGTAGGATCGTGTAATTGCCCACTTTCACGCCTGGTTTGATGCTGAAGAGGGGCATGTGCCGACCTACGTCAGCGTTATACTTCCAGGGGATACCGTGCAGCTGGCCTGGTCCGTTGTAGCTGAGGCGATAGGATTTACCGACCACAGCCGTATCGCTGTTCCCATCGAAGTCGTTGGCTTGCGTATGGGTGTAGGGGAGTTCAAGCGGCGCGTCGAACGTCACGAATTGGCCACTGGCATTGCGAAGACCGGTGAAGCGGTTCCAGGCTTGTGCGCCGGACGTGAAGCGATAGTACTCGGTCACTTCGTTCTGGAGGCGCCATGGATCCAAGTTGTTCTTGTCGAGGGTGTTATAGACATCCGCGCAGATCAAGGCACCCGACCATATGTTTTGCAGGTCATTGCCACCCCCTTTGGGGTCACCGCTGGGTAGATCGCTGGGAAGAGTGAAGGCATTGGAACCTTCCTTCAAGTTCTGCGTGGCAGCATCCCAGGTGTAAGTGGCCAGAGTCGTAGCAATGTTGTTCAGCTGATTAGACTGAAAGGACTGATTATTCCAAGTGACGCTTATCTTTTTGTAGAGATCTGACACCATCGGACCCGCCTGCTGCTGCGGCCTCTGAAATGCGTCGGCCGTTGGGTTCATCACGGGGCAGTTGCCGAAACACACGAGCTGACAACTTGGGACTTGGTCAGTACCCGACACAGTGCGTTCGGAGTGATAACCGAGAACGAGGCCATCGCTGAGTGCCATCGAAGGAGAGATATTGACATTCGCGTTCAGACTGGGTACCCAGAAATTAGCGCCCCACTGGGGAATTGTCACATCACCCGCAGCCGCTTCCTCTTGCGGGCCGTCACTGGTGTTGGTAATTTTTGCGGTCTTTTGCAGTTTGCTACCATTCCACTGCACGATGTAATTCGAGCCTGCATCCCACCAGTTGAGGTCTGCCCCCTTGAGGGCACCCAGGGTCGTGGTCGACTTGGTTAGTTTGGTGAGTTTGCCTGGAGCCGCGAAGACGGTATGTGCGGTGCGCGTTTTCTGCCCGTTGTTACCCCAGTCGACTTTATAGACGGTCGAACCTGTCGCCAGAGTCTCGTTCCCGGTCCATAGTCCGTGGTAGCCAGCCCACCCCTGACGAACTTTGCCAGCGGCATCATACTCGATTGAGAAGCCCGAGTTTACCTTCACAGGTTTTCCAGCGGTATCGAGAAGATCGTATCGGTACATCTGGGTTTTGTACTTCTTCAGGTCGTAACAACCTTTTAACTCTTCCTTCCCTTCATCGTTGCCGCGTGTGAAGGTCGAGACGAAGTCGACATTGAGGTACTTGTCGTCGAAACGAGCCTTGCCCTTGGAAGAGAAAGACGTCTTTTGGCCGTCCCATTCGTCGTCACCTGAGGAATCACTGTTGATGACGCCGATCACTGTATCTTCGTCGAGGATCTCAAGTTCGGCGACGCCCACCATGAGGTTTTTGCGATCCCCTTTTGTCTCTTCTTGTCCCGTTTCTAGAATGAATTTATCGCCCGTGGTACGTTTCGTCCGGATAAAACCGTAAGCGATCGGTTGTTCCTTGATGATACCTGTGAAGCGCATGTCGAAGATTCCCGCTGGAGCCGATTCTGAAGGCGGCTCGACCACGATCACGCGCACGTGATACCAGGCGTCCATTTCAGCGGCGTCGCCCGGCTGCACACGGAAATTGGCGATGAGAGGCTTGTTATCTTCTCGCTTGGATTCCACATAAACTGTGGCGAGTTTGGGTGCTTGGTTGTTCCCACCGCCCTGGCTTGGATCGCCACTGTCCCCACCCGAGTCCTTGTCGCAGAGCTTTTCATCGATTTGGGCTTGGTAGATACCTTCGTTCGCTTGTTCCCAGAATTTGGATTGCGACAGAAAGCACATGATTGATCCCGCGCGTTCAACAGCTTCGAAAGCTTCGTTACGCACCCGCAGGCGCACTTCGCGGCCCTCTTGCAGCTGGAACGTAACTTCGCGAAGTCCAGCAGCGCTGGAACTACCACCGGGCAAAATTGTGAGATCCGAAGCCAACTGGAGCTGACTTGTGAGCGCTGTGACAATCGCGTTTTCGTCCGGTTCGGTGAGGCCCGATTGGGACGTGTTATTTTTCTTCTTTTTTCCCCCGCAGGCAGGGGAGAGAATGAGGGCGGAGCCGAACAGGGCTGCGCTGATGATCTTATAAGACTTCACAATGATCCTCCATTGAAACTCGTTCACCTTGAACAAGAAGGGTATCGAGCTCGCTCGTCGGACCTCGTCTTACTTCTCGGGCAGCATTGTCATGCTCCTGTTATGATTTCACTATTGGGCGAAGTGGGAGGGGCAATGAGGGTTTTTAAGAAACCTGGATGCAGGTTGGTCAGCTTTCTGCATTTTTAAAAGTTGCCCTGAGGCGCGAATTGTCCCGCAACTACGGCTCTATAGAGAAAAGGGCTGAGCTTCGAGAATTTGGGGGGAGCCGTTAACCTAAATTAACTATATAAGTTCCATTAATCACACGTATTTCATGTTAATCGTGTCGCGCTTAAAAGAGATAGCGAGCAAAAAAGTTTGCTTATTGTGCGCAATTCATACGAAAGAGCAGGCGTTCCGCGGAAATCTCAAGTTCAAGAGCAAGTGTCACACCTTGTCTCACCGTAGGTGCCCCCTCCCAAACGGCAAAGAGTCTCGAGGGTACGCCTGAGACCGAGACGGGGGTTGCCAAAGGTTTGGAATAGGTGAAGCGGCTGCTACCGAGCTCGAGGGTCTGATCATCTACCAGACGGTAAGCGAGGCGATTGTCAATTGTATCAAGACTAAAGGTGCAGAGATCGATCACTTGACCGTTTGCATCCGGCCCCTTTTCGAGGACCGCGATCTCACTGGTGCCGGGCACGAACTGGATACGAGCACTCGTTTCGGCTGTATCCTGAATCGGAGTATAAGACGAGCTGTCATCGGCGCCGCAAGCGACAAGCAAGAGCGGGAGGAAGCAGAGCATCATGAACAGGAATCGACGCATAGCAGCTCCTTGTTTCCAAGTCGATCGTCAGAGCGAGCGACTCATTTTTGAACAGCAAAAGGGCAGTTCGGAATGGTCCCCTCGCAGAGTCTGCTGAAAAATTGCTCAGTCAAGGTGCTAAGACATGAAGTTTCGGAGTTCAGCAGTCTTCGTCAAGGATATCTGCTTAGATAGCCGTTCTCTGTCCGGGCTTTCTCAGCAGATCCTATCTTAATCGAGCCGATCAACTTCTGCAATCGGTGGTCGAGTCCAATCCAAAAACGTCTTGAGACTCCACTGCAAGGCTTGCCACTCGCTCCATGGGCTCAAAGATGCGTCTTTCCCTTAGGCATCGGAATCCCCTTCCGTTCCCTTTTTACCTGGTGGTACCCCATACAGGGCCAGGGCTTTCGACCGTTGCTGGGCATGATCGACGATGGGACGGGGATAGGCAGATAGGCCCTTGGGTTCGTGGATCTCACGAGCGGAACAGCGGGCAAGCTCGGGTATAAATCGTCGAATGTAATGCCCCTCAGGATCGAATTTTTTGCTCTGCAGGGTCGGATTGAAGATTCGAAAATAAGGCTGAGGATCGCAACCGGTGGAGGCAGCCCATTGCCAGCCCCCATTGTTGGGGGCTAGATCGCCATCCAGTAATTTCTCCATGAAATAGCGCTCGCCCCAGCGCCAGTCGATAAGCAGATCTTTCGTCAGAAATGAGGCTACGATCATACGCACTCGGTTGTGCATCCATCCCGTGGTATTCAGCTCACGCATGCCGGCGTCGACGATGGGAAATCCGGTACGACCCTCCTTCCAGGCAGCAAAGAAATCTTCCCGATTTTCCCACGCAAGATTGCGAAAGCGTGCATTGAAGGCCGTGGTTTCAACATGCGGAAACTTTTGGAGAATATAGACGTAAAATTCCCTCCAGACGAGTTCGGACAGAAATTTGGCCCGGCCACTGTCCCGTCTTTCAGCTATGCCAAGATCCAAAGCAGCCACGATTTGGGCGATTGTGAGCGAGCCGTTCTTGATGAAGTGCGAAAAGCGAGAGGTTCCGTCTTGGGCTGGAAGATCCCGCAGCTTGTGATAGTCATCAATTCGATCACTGAACTGCAGAAGTGTTTCGTAGGCAGCCAGTGATCCAGCCCGAGGCAAAGGGATGGTCACCTTTTGCCCATTGGTCTCGAGATAGTGTTTCAGAGTCTGTTCGCTCTGCTGGACTCGCTCGGGCTCTAAGAGATCTCTCCAGCGCAGGTGGAATACGCGCTCGCTGGCATGACCCTGGCGCCGATTTTCGAGGTAAGCGAGCCCCTTTTTTTGAATCTGAATTCGGGCTTGAACCTCTGGTTTAGCGAATGATTTGGCCCATTGACGTGCAAAAGGTGAGTAGACTTGATAGGGGCTTTGCGGATCACTTTCTTTGATGATCTCATGAGCTTCGATCAGTTGATGATCCCTCTCGTGGTGCCAGCGGATGCCCAGCTGCGTAAAGTAACCCTGCATCCTTTGGTCGCGCTCGATGGCGAAGGGTTCGTAGTCCCGGTTCCAGGATACGGAGGCTGGCAATCCCCACTGACTCTTGGAAAGGCGCTCCAGCAACTCTGAATAAGCCTCATCTGGCCCGACGTCGAGAATGAGAAGTCCCGACCCGAGCTCCTCCAATTCGGATTGGAGTGAGCGTAGTGTTTCCAAAAAAAACTGAAAGCGATTGGTGGAAAAGTCTGAGCGCGATAAAAACTTGCGATCAAAACAAAAAACTCCGAGGACGCGGCCTCGGTGTTCCTTCCAACTCCAATGCAAAGCTGGATTTCCAGCGACTCTTAAGTCGCGTCGAAACCAATGAAGACCGTAATGTTCCTGCTGCATGAAACTCCCCTGTCATTGCAGAGCTATAAGACGATCCTCGGCGATAGCAATGATGCGATCGCGGGATCCCGGTTGAATCAAGGCTCCTCCCGTGAAGGAGCCAAACGAAGGCAAAATTCCCCCGTCCTCTTGCAGCCAAAAGCAGGGAAGGCGCATGCGATCGACGCGCGAGCCCACCCGCACACAAGGATGGAGATGTCCGCTCCAGGTAAAGTAACCTTTGCGTCGGACGGGAGAGTGCGACAAAAGAAAGAGGTCCTCTTGCCATTCCGGGCCAACTTCCTCGATCTGCCAACTGCGCGGCAGAGGTCGATCGTGATTGCCCTGGATGAGGAGGATAGGAATGGGCAGGTTCAGTCGCCACAGGGCGACAGTCTCCTGCAGGTCCAAAGTCAATCCTTGGCGTGTGTGGATCAGATCACCCAACACGAGGATTCGCTCGACAGCGTGAAGACTCACCAGCTGACTCAGGCGTGCTAGGTCGCTTGCGAGCAGAGCACTGCTCACCGGAACTCCAGCTTTTTGGAACGTTTCGGCCTTTCCCCAATGCAGGTCGGCAATTAAGAGGGTTTTCCGGCGCGGCCAGAGGATCGCTTTGGCCGCGAGGAAGATGAACTCTTCTCCTGCGACAGTGATTGGTAAGTAGTCTTCCATGTATCCTTAATCCTTTCCAATCGATCGTTCCAGTCCTCAGTCGATACGCGGGCGCTCACCCGTTCGATATAGAGGGGGAGCCCCAGTGGCGAAAAGATAGGGGGTTCTCGACGAATCTTCTCCATACCTTTGATGCGCTGTAGGGTCGATTGCAGGCGTTCCCATTCAAATTGCTGCTGCAAGACTTCCTGGGTCGCTTGTGCAAGCAGACGGTGGGTGGGATCGAAACGCTGGAGGACGTCGAATAAAAGCCCACTACTGCTTTGGAGCTGCCGATTGCTGTGTTGCCGCCCAGGTAGGTTCTGAAAGACGAGGCCCGCGACTCGGGCGATCTCTCGAAACTGTCGCCTGGCGAGTTCGCTCTGATTGAGTGCAGCACGTAAGTCTTTTTCTAGATCCTCAGGGCTCAACCACCGTGTCAGATCCTCAGCACTCCATCCGACGTCGACGGTGCTCAGTACTTCGAAACCATAATCGTTCGCGGCCACGGAGAAGCTACCCGGGTAGTCGCGACTGATCCGATGGACTAGCAGAGCTGCAAGGCCTTCGTGGACACTTCGACTTTCGCAGGGATAGAAAAAGAAATGATAGCCCTCCCGACTCAGCACCCTTTCGATTAGGAGCTGATCGCTGCGTGGCCAGGCTGAGAGTCGGGACTGGCTCTGCTCGATGCTCGACAGAGCCTCAGCTTCGAAGTAGCACTTGAGATTGACGGAACCCTGTGCAAATTGATCAAAAACCCCGCGGACATGATTACTCAGTAGAGTCGACCAGGGCAAGCTTGTACCGTACCACGCTGGTACAAGACCGGCTTGTGAACCCTTGGCCAGACGGGTATAGGCCGTCAGATCTTTGACGCTGACGAGCTGCAGCCAGCGACCACCGAAGAGGAACTGATC
>Ga0209985_10002995_pt1 | contig 14787 bp, 10 predicted proteins | sample NOAtaG_FD_187305 | JGI IMG/M metagenome (GOLD analysis project Ga0209985, IMG submission 187305) | Freshwater lake microbial communities from Lake Erie, under a cyanobacterial bloom - NOAA_Erie_Diel6S_1000h metaG (SPAdes) (version 2) | ecosystem: Environmental > Aquatic > Freshwater > Lake ...
TTGCAGAAGAACCGGAAGCATAGGCCCATCCGGTCGAAGGCGTTATCGTCCACTGACGAGTTGTGGGCACACCGGACGATTGATCACTTAACTGCACGGTATCGACCGTTCCCCCAAAATCAGCCACCGAATCGCTCACGGCAAAGGCAACCGTGAGAGGACCCGGGGTTGCATTGACAGGTTGACATGAATTAGCGGTTAACAAACTGGCCCTTCGGGGACTGTTCGCCAGGACCGTCCACATGCGTTGAACCTGATTCAGGGAGAACAGGTTCATGCACTGATCATCCGAATAGTCCATGTAGTTTTGGACCATATCGGGCCCCGTGCACGATGAATGGGTGGTGGCGCAACCGTAATTCGCCGCATCCGAAGGCGGGGTATCGGCGCAATAATCTGTGGCGGTGCAGGACGAACCGTCGCCCCAAATATGCCGCAAACCCAACCAATGCCCCACTTCGTGGGTGGCCGTCCGCCCCCGATTGTAAACACCGGTAAAAGGATTGGCCGGGGGACGCCCCACCGAATTGTACAGAAGGACCACCCCGTCGGTATTGGCGGCACCGCTGTTGGTCAAACCCGCCAACCCCGATGATACCGGAAACTGGGCATAACCCAGAATACCTCCTGAGATATTAACTACCCATATATTAAAATACCGAGTCGGATCCCATACCGTGGCCGGCTTGATCGTCGCATCAATGGCCGACGTGGACCAGGACGCGCTTTGACTAAAAGCCCAGCGAACAATGCCGGTACTGGTGTTCCCTTGAGGATCCCGCTGCGCAAGGCAAAAATTGATATTGGAACCGGATGCCACCGCTCGAAACGCCGCCGGTGCGTTGAGCGTATCGGAATTCAAACGCTTGAAATCTTCGTTCAGAATTTGTAGCTGGGACTGTACCTGCGCCGCCGAAATATTCCAAGCATCGGAGGGGTTTTGGTAGATGATGTGAAAAACAACGGGGATATTGTATTCGTTTTCGGTCGAACCCACCCCAGCGCTTTCCCTCATTTGTCGGTCCATCCACGATTCGAATTGGGCTTCGGTCTCGGAATGCTGTCCTAGAGCCTGACGGTTCAAGTGATGCTCGTGGGTCCAACAGCGCACCTGCGATTGGGCCGTGCCGTTCATCAAAAGGAGGAAAACGCCGATCAATGAGGAAAGAATGGAGGGAATGGGTCTCATCAAAAACAAAAGTTTATGAAGCAAAACTAAAACCCCTGAAGCGAACCCTGCGATTTAAGGCATTAAAAAGCCCCTAATTTTAGGATCATTGGCTTTGGACCCTCCATAGCTGGGTGCAGGCTAACCAGGAACGTCCCCATCGGGACTTGTCGCTCCATAGACTCCGTCCCAGTATTCCCTTCCAGGGGCTCGATGCTCAGCATTCGGCCTGTTGCATCCCAACATCGAAGGACGGCAGGAGTCGACGTTTGAATCCGCACGGTGTTTAGAACGCCGGCGACCCTGCTCAACAGGAAGGGACTAGGGTCCGATTTTTGAGTTTTGGCTACCAAACGAAGCCCTTCCAAAGGCTGGCCTTGGGGATCGGTCCACTCCGATTCTGGCATGAGAACGATGGGACCACTGCTGCCTCCCAGGGGTCTCAAACGCAACGTCAAAAGGACGGCGCCTTTGCGCCCTTCCCATCCATGGGTATCAAACCAAGCCAAACGAAGACGGTTCCCATTCCATCGATAGTCCGGGAGCATTCCTGACAAATAGGATTCGACCCCTGCACCCTCCCAACCGTCCGGTATTTTAAGATCGAGGCTCAAGGAACCCAAACGTGCAGATTCGTCTAGAACGATGGGTACCAAGACCTCCTCGTTGCCCCAAGAACCAGGGACCTCGCCGTCCAAAGCAAAGGGAATAATCCGCTGCACAGAAGGCAAGAAACTACCATTCACATCTCCGTAACATATTCCACGAACATTTTGCGTAACAGAAGAGGAGCTAATGGTCAAAGGAATGGACTCAAATCGCCAATCCCCCGCCCCAAAGGAAGTGATATTGCCGGAATATCGGCGGGTGGCCAAGAGAGCATCCCCTGTATTGATGGAATTGGTTGCATTTACATCGGCCGCACCCAGGCGAAGCCCGGTGAGATTAATTAAATTACTGAAATGTCGGCTGATTTGGAGGGCATCCGAGGCGCTCACCCCGCCCCAAGGACGACTGCTCTGAGCAGTTAAGGTATAAGAACCCGGCGCTACATTGTTCATCACATATTGACCGGAAGCATTGGTCGTAGCTGTTGCCACCTGTACTCCACCGGGCCCCAACAAACGAACCTGGCTGTTAACGATCGGAGTCATCGCCGTATTATCGTAATGTAGAACACCGCTGACCGAGAACGCAGGGCTTTGTTCAGTCAAAGTCAGGCTGTTGGTATAGATCTCATCTCCGCTGGTTCCGCCGTTGTTGTTCGCGGCGTTGGAGCAATAGTAAAAAGTCACATCGCCGGTTCCTGCAGCCGGAGCGGTCCATTGAAAATTCCAAGTGATGGTGCCTGACGTGGTGGCGGTGTTTCCGTTCCAGGTTTGACTTAGGTACCCCGATGACAAATCGGTACGATTGGTGGTTGAAATCAAAGTACCGGCATCGCTGCCGTTGCCATCTTCGACCTTGAGTTGAAATCCAAATTTGACACGGGTTGCTCGGTTCACCGTCAAACTCACATTGTAGGTCTGGCCCGGAACATAGGCGGTAGGGACCGATCCGTTCAGCAGGAGACTGCGCGTGGCGGGCCCTGAATTAAGAGCCGTCCCTCCGTGACACGAAGTACAATTGGATTCTCCGGGCGAACCCGTATGGCCCAAAGGAGGGTTGGAACTGGAGGTTAGGGCCGTGTACACCCCTCCCAAGATCAAGAAGGAAGGCAAAAGCAAAGTTTTGTAGGATATTCGCATCTTTGATGAAGTTAAGAAGAAATAACAACAAGGATAGTCATTTGTTTAGTCCCTGTTAACCAAACCATTGAATATTTACCATGCCAATCCCATCCCCAAAAAGGTTATTAGCTCGCGTTTTGTTCCTCCTTGGGGTGTCCCTTCCCCATCTTTGGCTGGCAGCCCCCCTCAAGGCCCAAAACGCCTTGAGTCTTTCCCAAAGCGTTCTGGCCTTTGGGAATCGAACCGAAACAAGCAATGACACCTTGGGTTTTACAGTCACCAATACCGATACAGCTAACATCCTTTGCAGGGCACGATGCCTTCCCTATTACGGTCACCTTCCCTTTCGGACCAACGATACCCTTTTTGGCTTGGCCCCTGGACAATCCAAGCGGGTCGTCGTATCGTTCAAACCCCGACACAATACATGGAATAATACCGAGTTATTGCTTTCGCATAACGGCAAAGGAGGAACCCTGCGGGTTGATTTAACAGGCCAAGGCGTCTTCAGCCAGGCTTACTATACCTCCACCCAAAACCTCGAAGGCGAAAGTCTGCGAGCTGCCTTGGCCCAGCGGGTCAGTTCACCGTATTCCTCCTTGGGCTATTCGGGAACCAATAATGGGCGACTCCGTATGTTTGGTGTTATTGACAATTGGAAAGTGAATGGCCGGGAACCCGCCCATGCCAATCCTTACAAGAATGAATGTGTTTATTCGGGCCGGACCATTTCCTACACGGCGACTGATTTTAATACCGGAACCCTCAACAATGCTCCTTACAGCATGAACACCGAACACACTTGGCCCCAGAGCTTTATGGGATCTGCCGAGCCGATGCAAAGCGACCTTCACCATTTGTTTACCACCGACGGAGGGATCAACTCAGCCCGGGGTAACAAGCCCTTTGGCTGGGTACCCAACCCCACCCTTACTTATACCGGAGGTTCCAAAGCCAATTCAATTTGGTTCGAACCCCGGGACGCCCACAAAGGGCCGGTGGCTCGGGCCGTCTTGTACTTTGCACTACGACACGCCGCCAACAGCCAAGTGAACCTGTCCTTCTTAGATACAGCGCAACAACGAATGTTACGGGAATGGGTCAACCTGTACCCCTCGGATTCCATTGCCATTCGTCGTAACAACGATGTCCAAGCGGCCCAGTCCAATCGCAACCCCTTGGTGGACTACCCTCAATTCTTGGAGCGCATGACCACCGTGCTACCCCCATCCCAAAGCCCCACCTGGCGATCGGTGACCATCAGCGATAGCGTACTCAACTGGGGCTTGGTCCCCGTGGGCACGGCCCTGCCCCGATCTTGCTGGGTTTGCAACAGTGGAAACGTGGTTTTGCAGGTCCAGTCCATCCAAATTAGCGGGGGTGGGTTTGGGTTTAGCGGAGGAGGGGCCACTACTTCGCCATTTAGTGTGAACGCGGGGGAATGTGCTGAACTCAGCCTATTCAATTCCTCCACACAAGCCGCGGGTACGACAGCCACGGGCACCCTCAGTTTGGCCACCCAATACAGCGGACAAAACAACACGGTTCACCAAATAGCCCTGAGTTCCACCACCTCCAATCCCCCGGTGGTTGGCGGGCAATTGGCAGGGACCCTCCGATACGACAACAGCACATCATCCCCTTTGGTCGGTGTCACCGTCCGTGCCATCGACAGCTTGGGCCAAAACGCCGGCCAAAGCCTGTGCGGTAGCCAAGGCGATTGGTCCATCCAAGGCCTCGTACCCGGCAACTATACCTTGGAAATTGTGAATCCGCTAACCTGGCAGGGCATCAACGGGACCGATGCCTTGTTGATCAACCGACATTTTGCCGCCTTGCAGCCTCTCACCGGTCTCAAAGTAGATGCCGGTGATCCCAACCGGTCTGGCTCCATCAATTCCACGGATGCCCTGCAAGTCACTCGACGTTTTGCCAACCTTGTTTCTTCCTTTGGCCGGGGGGATTGGGTTTACTCGGCCCTGACGGCCACAGCCACCATTGGAGTAGGCCAACCCCTCAATATCAAGGCCCTATGCACCGGGGATGTTAACGCATCCCGCGCCTTTTAGGCCTGTTCGGTCCGAAGTCGGATTCCGTAACAACAAACACCTGCAGCCACCGCCGCATTCAGAGACTCGGCATTCCCATAGGATGGGATCGCCCAGAAATACCGGCACAGCGCTTTGGCCTGGTCGCTAAGACCCTTGGATTCGTTGCCAACCAATAGCAGTCCGCCCTCCTTGGGAAAAGCCGCGTTATCCATTGAAACACCGCGGGTGTCGGCCCCGACAACCCACGGCCCTGACGAAACGCCAAGTTCATGATTTCCTGATGTTGGGGGACCAAAAATATGTTCCGAAAAACCGGTGATACGGGATAAATTTTCTTGGGTCAAGGGGGTGTAATGCACCGGTATCCGAAAAACAGAACCCATGGAGGCCTGCATAACCTTGCTATTGTAGCAATCCACCGTGTCGGGACTGCAGATCAAGCCGCAAAACCCAAACCAATCGGCGTTCCGTAGCAGAGTCCCCAGGTTTCCTGGATCTTGAATCCGATCCAGTACCAGCCACCACGGAGGAAGGTCCGATTTTCTTTCCTCCACCAATGGTTGGCTAAAGAAACCCAAAACAGCCGGGGGGCTGTTGAGCCTGGATATTCTCCCCATTTCTGTCGTGGAGGCCCATCCCATGCAGTCCATAGAGGCCTGCAATGAATCAATCAACGCCCGAATCTCTCCATGGTTACTTTCCAAATGCTTGGAATCAAGAACCAAAGCGGTGGGAACCCAACCGCTATGGAGGGCTTCCAAAATCATTTTGGGCCCCTCGACCAGGACTTCGGGCTGCAACTTGCCCAAAGGCCGTTGAGCGAGGGCCGCCATGGCTTTAACTTCGGCTTTGCTCCAATGTCTGTTTTCCACCTTCCAAAGATACTCCGCCAGCTAAGCCTGCTCGTGCTGCCCGTGATGCTGTTGCAGAGTTCTTGTACGGTCCAAAAAAGACTGAGCGAGGGCAGTGTTTGGCTCAAAAGTTATCGCTTGGAAGGGGTTCCCAGAGCCCAGGCCAGGGCCATGGAAAAATCCCTGAAACCTGGCCTGAACCGCCGTGCCCTGGGCCTCTTCCCTTGGCGAACCCATGCTTTTCTGGGTTTGCGCCAGGGTCAAACCACCCGCTTCCGCAATGCCATTCTTACTCGATTTTCAGAGGCTCCTGTTTTGAGTACCACCGAAGGCTTGGATTCCAAGGCTGAATTCTTACGCAAAGCGCTCATGGACCAAGGCCACCTACGGGCATCGGTTCGATCGGAGCGAGTGTTCGGTAAACGGGGCGCCGTCGAGGTCTTTTCGATGGAACCCGGGCCCACTTATTTGCTGGGTCCTGTTCAAACTCGTTGCCCTTCCCCGGAATTAGCGCCCGTTTTGGAAAGCCTGCAGGCCCTCAACCCCGACCGGTTTCCACGCAGTGGTCAGCCCTACCAAGCCACTTCCCTGAACCAAACCAGGAACTGGTTGGCGCAGCAGTTACGGGATCAGGGTTTCTTTCGATTTAGCACCGATTTTATTGAATTTATCGCGGATAGCAGCCGTCAAACAGGCGTCATTGACCTGGTACTGCAAATTCGCAAACCTGCCCAATCGTATTACCATCAAGCCTACCGTCTCAACCGCTGGACCTTGGACATCGGCCGGGAACGAGCGCCGATGGACAGCACATTTTCGACTGATTTCCATGACTTTCCCAAGAATTGGCTCCAATACCATAACACCTACGAGCCCTTGGATACTTTTTTGGCCCTGAGCCCTATCGACTTTAACAAGGACCTCACCTATTCCGAATCCAAACTTCGAAACACCCTTAACCGCTACGCCCAACTGGGGCTTTTCGCCCCTGGGAATTTTGAATTGCAAGTGGATGACCAAACCCGTTTCATCGGGGTCCGCCTCCATTTACAGCCCCTGCCAAAATGGCTTTTTGGGGCTGAAAGTGAATTTTCAACCAACAGCATCGCCTTGTTCGGGTTGAACGGGAATGTTTCGTTTACCCGACGAAATGCGTTAAGGCTGGGGGATCAATTGGAAATCAGGGCCTCCGTGGGTGCAGAATCCCAACAATTGACGGGCAGCAGCAGTGCGGGTTCCGGATTGAACACCCTGGACCTGGGTTTGAGAACCCAATTGAGCGTCCCCGGCATCTTGAGGCCTGGGCGTTTTCAATCGCTCGGTCTCAACGGGAGTGAGCGAACCCTTTGGGGCTTGCAATACCAAAGGCAGCAGCGACTTGACTTTGATCGCAACATCCTCAAAGCCAGCCTGAGTTTTACCGGCCAAGTTCACCGGTACACCCGTTACGAACTGGTTCCTTTGGAGTTTACGTATGCCAATACCGGCTCCCTCAGTGCGGACCTGCAGAAATTGCTGGATCAATTGAACGACCCCTTGCTTCGTGCCAATTTCGTTTCCTATTTCAGCTCTGGATTGCGGGGTAGTTGGTTGCAAGACCGTATCCGTGAACCCCAAAGGGATTATTGGCGGCTAGTCTTGGAGGGTTCTGGTAATTTGTACAGCCTCCTCAAAGGCGTCGGCGTGATCGACCGCGGGGGGGATACGCTTTTTGGTCTCCCCTATTTTCGATACCTCAAAGCCGACGCGGAATGGAGGCGGCATTACCGGCTTCGAGGCGCTTCGGTGCTGGCCTATAGAGCCCTGGCCTCGGTGGGCCTGCCGTTTGGGGATCAAAGCACCCTTCCTTTGGAAAAGCGAACCTTTGGGGGCGGAACCAACTCCCTACGGGCGTGGCCCGTACGCGGTTTGGGACCGGGCTCGCTCAGCAATTACGCCAGTGGTCGACTCATACAATTTGGTGAAATTCGCCTCGAAAGCAACCTGGAATGGCGATTCAAACTATTGGGTAGCCTACAAGGAGCTCTTTTTGTGGATGCCGGCAATATTTGGACCCTCAACGACACCAGCTACGGAGGCTTGGGGAATTTTAGCCTTGAAAGGGTCGCCAGCCAATTGGCGATTAACCAAGGGACCGGCCTACGCTACGATTTTGGCTTTTTTGTTTTGCGGGTTGATTTTGCCCTCAAAGTCCGGGATCCGGCCCTTGTCCCCGAAGAACGCTGGGTTCTACGGCGTTGGACCGACCGAGAGTGGAAGGATAGCGAATGGAGAAACCAGGTCCTTCAGGGCCCCATCAGCAAAGGGGCCTATCCCCTCTTTTCAACCGTTTTCGGGATTAATTACCCATTTTAGCGCATTTTGCATCACCAAATTAGCCCAAGTAAACGAGTCATCCGTATCTTTGCACCTCCAAAATCCAGCCATTCCATGATTGCGATTGTGAATATCCAGGGCCAACAATTCAAGATTAGCCCCCAACAGAAGGTGTATGTGCACCGCCTGCAAGCCAACGAAGGCGATGTACTCGAGCTTGACTCTGTCATGCTGGTCGAGGACAACAACCAAGTTCGTATTGGTCAACCTTATTTGGCCGACACCAAAGTGAAAATCAAAGTTTTGAATCACCTCAAAGGCGATAAAGTTCTGGTTTTCAAGAAAAAGCGTCGCAAAGGTTACCAAAAAATGAACGGCCATCGCCAATCTTTTTCCAAAATTTTAGTCGAATCCATCGGGTAATCACCCGCTCCCTCCTTTCTTCAACCCCTATCTGACGAAACCATGGCTCACAAAAAAGGTGTAGGTTCTTCCAAAAACGGCCGCGAATCCGAAAGCAAACGGCTTGGTGTCAAAATTTTCGGTGGCCAGTTGGCCTCTAGCGGTAATATTATCATCCGCCAGCGCGGTACCCGTCACCATCCCGGCCGCAATGTTGGGATCGGAAAGGACCATACGCTTTTCGCGTTGGCCGATGGTCGGGTTGTTTTTACCCGCGGTGAAAAAAACCGTTCCTTCGTGTCGATCGATCCGCTTCAGGACTAATACTCCTTTCGCTTTTCTCTACTCAATAGCCTGCCCCAAAGCAGGCTATTTTTTTTGGGGTTATCTTTAGAAAACGAATTTGAATTTCGCCATGAAAAGCATCATTTTAGGAACGGGGCGCTACCTGCCCTCCAACGTTGTCACCAACCATGACTTGGCACAGCGTATGGATACCAACCACGAATGGATCGTTGAACGCACCGGCATTCATGAAAGACGCTTCGCAATACCCGGTGTGGACACGACCGCATCCATGGGCACCGAAGCAGCCAAAAGAGCGCTGGATGCCGCTGGATTAGGTCCCCAAGATGTGGATTTGATTCTCTTTGCCACCTTGAGCCCGGATTACTATTTTCCGGGTCCGGGCGTGCAATTGCAACACAACCTGGGGTGTCGAACCATTGGCGCCATCGATATCCGTAATCAATGCTCGGGCTTTGTTTATGCCCTTTCGATTGCCGATCAATACCTGCGCAACGGAGCTGCCAACCATGTTTTGGTTGTGGGTTCCGAATTGCATTCTGGGGGATTGGATATGAGCACCCGTGGCCGGAATGTCTCCGTGATTTTTGGAGACGGTGCAGGGGCCGTTGTACTTGGTCGCACCGACGAACCCGGAAGAGGCCTGTTGTCGACCCATCTTCACAGCCAAGGCGAACACGCCGAGGAATTGGCCTTGCTGGGACCCAGCACTCGCGATTGGATTCCGGAGATTATCCAACGGAACGACCCCGATGATGTATCCTATTTCCCGAGAATGAACGGGAATTTCGTCTTTAAGCATGCCGTTGTTCGATTTGCAGAAGTCATTGAAGAGGCCCTGACATCCAATCAATTGAGCACCTCAGATCTCCGATTGCTCATTCCCCATCAAGCCAACCTCCGTATTGCCCAATTTATTCAACAGAAATTGGGACTCAGGGAAGACCAGGTCTACAATAACATTATGCGATACGGCAATACCACCGCTGCCAGTATTCCGATAGCCCTAAGCGAGGCCTACGATGAAGGTCGAATCCAAAAAGGGGACCTTCTCATGATGGCTGCTTTTGGGAGCGGCTTTACTTGGGGTTCGGCGCTGATGCGTTGGTAAGCCTTTCGATACGATTACCCGTTCTTTCCCCTCTCAAATTGCAGGGGATATGCGGCTTTTCGTCTTCCTCACAGGGCTTTGGACCCTGCTATGCTTTCGTGACCAGGTTCTAGGCCAATCCGCCTCGTCAACCCATGCCTTGGGGCTGTACGCCGAACCTCCGTTGCCAGGCTGGATTCTAGGTCAGGACTATTGGCCGGCTCTTCAGCCATTGGGACCAGGTGGTTTTGGGTTCTGTATGGGCCTTCGACACCTCCCTTATTTACCCGGACAGGGCTTTTTAACCCTCGGCCTGGGGTATCAAAAAAATCGTGATTGGTTAACCCTTCGCCTGCGACGAAATGGATGGTGGGAATTTGGTTCTTTCCAGGGTAGCCTGGGATTAAGCCGAGGCGTCCAGGACCATCGATTCGGAATGAACCTATCGATTGATTGGAGCCCCAGGGAAAGAAACCCAGCGGTCGCCTTTGGCTTGGGGTCGGAGCATCGTTTGGCAACTGGATGGCGATGTGGATTTCGCATACGGCATGCAACACGGGACCTGGAATCAGCCACTCCAACGGTTCCCGCTTGGCAGAGTGGCTTGCATTTCACCTGGCAACAAAACGCATTGAACGGTTCCCTCCGTTTGCATTTTATGCCAGGCCGGCTACCGGTTAGCGAATGGGTTCTGGGTTACCAACCGAACACACGATGGTCCTATTGGTTGGTTTCCGATCCGTGGTCGGGCATCATTGGGGTGGGATTGAGTTATCAGGATACCAAGCACCGCTGGACCTTGTCCTCCGTACGCACCGACCTCCCTGTTCCTGTTCTGCGTTCGACCTTCCATCGCCTATGATTTTTGAACCCTACATCCTTTTTAGGGATCGATTACGGGGTCCCGGCACCTTGGGTTGCCTGGTGCTGAGCCTTCCCTGCCTCCCTTTGGACCTATGGGCCCAAAGCGAACTCGAAACCGAACAAGCCCTTGAACAAGAACAGTCCTGGCTTGGAGAGGGGATGGTTCCTTTGCTGGATTCGTATCGCACCGAGACCTGGCTCCAACGAGAAGGAAGAGGTTCCCAACATCCCCTTCGGGGCGGTTGGGCTGCCTGGGAAAAATCCTTGGACTCCATGCCTTGGCACCCCCACCAAAAGCACGCTACCTATCAGCGATTCAAACAAACAGGGGCTCAACCATGCAATCCTTGGTATTGGATGGCTCTGCCTTGGTTGGACTCCCATACAGCCCACTACTGGTCCAGGCTTTTTGAACCCTGTTCTTTGTTTGGCCCCTCCAGCGGTGCCACAACCATGGGTGCCACAACCATGGATGCCGTTAGCGCATGGACCTGGGATCAAACGTCAGGGTTGAACGAAATCCCATTCAATCATTCATTGTTACAATACAGATTAAATCAAAACTCCAACAACTTGCGTTGGGCGTTGGGTTGGGAATACCGACCTAGCAACCCCAAAAAAGAGAGTTTTGGAGGCTATTTGGAAGGAAGCAAACCGAAAATTCGATGGATCATCGGAGATTTTCACCTCCAATCGGCCAATCTTCTCTTCTATCAAACGTTGAGGCTGCCGTCTTTTGTGCAACCTTGGCAACATCCACCGGGCAGCGAACTCACGCGACCCTCGATTCGATGGTCTTCGGGCAACCAAGTTAGGGGACTTAGCTTGCAACACGGGACCCCATGGGGCCGCTGGATTTGGTCAGGCTTTGTGCCGAATACTCGAGGTAGACATCCGTTGATGCAAAGCCTGACTTTTGAAAGGCACAAGGGCCGACTGGAACAAAGTTGGCAGGGAGGCCTCCTCCAAAAACGTTGGAGACTGGGCGGGAATGTGGCTTGGCATGGGACCAATTACCGCCTCCAGTTGAACGGACTTTGGGTACCTCCAACCCTGGGGTTCAACGGACATTTAGGGCGCTTGTGGACCCTTATCCTGACACCGCATCCTCGTTGGTCATTCGGGATACGGCATAGCAAGGCTTACGTTCCTAGCGACCCCGCCAAGAGCTTAAAGCTGAACCAAGCGACTTTGGAACCAGAATCCCTATCGATCCTAAATGCCGTGTGGCAATTGAAACCTTTTTGGAATCTTGCATTTCGAGTTGATCCGCATGCCGTGGGACTTGAAGCGGCCTCCATCAAAGGTCCACTTCAAAATTTCAGGTACCTCTTGCTCTTTCAACAAGCGACGACCAAGAACCCCCGCTACAGCGTTCGGCAATACCTGCGATTGCCTTGGACCATCCATCCATCCCAAAGCGGCGAGGTACAGGTTGGATACACCCAATCGTGGATGGACAATGAGTCACCCCGTCATAGCCTGGTACTGGCTCATCAAATGCTTTGGCGCCGCAAGACGGGGTCCGATTTAAAACTGCGTTTGGGACAGAGTTGGCTCCTGGCCGGAGCCGACGGGGAAACCATCATGGTTCGAGAAGATCAGCGCTTTGGGAACACTTGGTGGAGGGGTTCCTCGACTCAATGGCGATTGACGGCATCCCTCCAAGGTCGAACCCATGGTACCGGTTGGAGACTATGGTTCCGCCGGGTCCAAGACGAAGACGGAGCCCGCTGGGAATGCAGCCTTCGACTTACTCAGCGGTGGACAGACGAGTCGTATCACTAAGGGGGCCAGGGGCCCAATCATGAACAGAAGGCATCTCGATCCCCATGTAACGATTCATGAGCGCCATAATAATGCCTTCTTTCAAACCCAGTTTGCTATTGGTCAAACGGTTGATCTCCGCATGCTTCATCACCCACAGAAACAAACGACATGCCGGCACAATGACATCGGCCCGATCCTCGTTGAGAGCGAAGAGCTTGACCCTTTCGTCCAAGGTACAGGCGCTGATTTGTTCGTAGAACTTTTCAAGGGCTTTGTAGGTACAGGGCTCCCCTTTCTTGGTTTTGAGCAAATCAAAAATCTTGTTGATATTCCCACCGCTTCCATAAAAATGGGTCGGGGCATGTTCAAGGACCTGCTTTTTGATAAAGTCCTTGAGTTCTCTCCAATCTTGTTCACGGTCGGTCCTATCCAAGATACGAACCGCCCCGAGCTGAAAACTACGGCTTGCTACCAAAGAAGACCCGTTCAAAAGCGAAATTTCGGTGGAACCTCCCCCCACGTCCATGGTCATGATTCGATCCGAGGGGCCTGCCAAGGAGCGCTGAGCCATGTAGAGCAGTTCAGCTTCCATCGCACCGCTAATCAAATCCAGATCCAACCCGGTTTGAGCTTTGATTTCCTTCACCAATGCGGGCCCGTTGGACGCTTCCCTCAGGGCCGAAGTCGCGCAAGCCATGGCATGATCCACCTCAAAGGCCCGTATCAGGCTTGCAAATCCCTGCATGGTTTCCAACAATTGCTTGGATCGAGCAGGGCCCACCTGACCATGCACAAATACATCGTCCCCCAATCGAATGGGAACCCTGATATACTCCAAGGCCTTCCAGTCCGCATTGGACCCGGGTTTCTCGGTCACCTTGACCACCAACAAACGGGCCGCATTGGACCCCAAATCAATGGCGGCTAGTTTCAAAGTTTCAATTATGTTGACGAAGGTAAGCAAAAAAGGCTTCTTGGGCCCGTAGTCCCCCGTTTTGACCCTCGGTTTCACCCACCAGTCGGTTGGCATCCACGCCATTGAGCCAGCGCGCCTTGGACCGGTCGTTCCATTGAATTTCAAGCAAATCCAGAACCTCTTGCTGCAAACGCCTATCCAACAATGGAAAAGCTAGTTCGACGCGGTAATCCATGTTACGAGCCATCCAATCGGCCGAAGACAAGTAAACCAAGGGCTTGGAGCCGTGACAAAAGGCATAGACCCGGGCATGTTCCAAATAACGATCCACGATGGAAACCACCCGAATATGTTGACTTAGACCCGGGACCCCAGGAACCAGGGCGCAAATACCGCGAACAAGGCAACGAACCTCCACACCGGCCTGGGATGCTCGATACAAGGCTGCAATGAGTGCTTCATCCACCAAGGAATTTAACTTAATAAATATCCAAGCCTGTTTGCCTTCCTTGGCTCGTCGTATCTCAAAATCGATCCAAGCCAAAAGGGGATCACGCATTCGGTAGGGTGCCACCAAGATATGCCGGTAAGCGGTGTGCAAACGACCTTGGTACAAGGACTTAAAAACCTTGGTCACCTCCTGGGTAATGGCTGGACGTGCCGTGAATAACGAATCGTCCGCGTAAATCTTAGCCGTCTGGGCATTGTAGTTCCCAGTACTCATGTGCGCATAACGGATATCCCGGCCTTTTTCCCGACGGGTTACTAAACACATTTTGCAATGAATCTTGAAGCCTTCCAAACCATAATGCACCACGGCCCCTGCTTCTTGCAATTTCTCGGCCCAGTACATGTTGTTTTCTTCGTCAAAGCGTGCTTGGATTTCTACCACTGCGATGACTTTTTTGCCATTCAAAGCGGCCGTTATCAAGGATCTTACCACCGAAGATATCGTGGCCAAGCGATACAAGGTAATTTCTATTTTTCGAACATCCGGATCCAAGGCTGCCTCCCTCAAAAACTTGAGAACCGTATCGTACGGATGGTAGGGGTGATGCAACAATCGGTCCTTTTCACGAATCGCCCTGAACAGGGTATGACGCTCCGACCATGCGCCAGGCGATACCGATTCCCAAGGCGGATAAAACATGGCATCCCGACCTGCCAAGGGAATCTGGCGTAAGTCTTTGAAATTATGATAGCGCCCCCCCGCGATTAGACTGGATGCTTTTAACTTCCATTTTCGAACCAAAAAACGCAACAAATCATCCGGCATTTGACGGTCGTAAATAAATCGAACGGGGTCTCCCTTCCCTCTTTTGC
>Ga0209985_10003007_pt1 | contig 14749 bp, 11 predicted proteins | sample NOAtaG_FD_187305 | JGI IMG/M metagenome (GOLD analysis project Ga0209985, IMG submission 187305) | Freshwater lake microbial communities from Lake Erie, under a cyanobacterial bloom - NOAA_Erie_Diel6S_1000h metaG (SPAdes) (version 2) | ecosystem: Environmental > Aquatic > Freshwater > Lake ...
GCCGGGCAGACCCCGCGAACGGGTCTGTCCTCCCCCCACAAGCCCCACAAGTCAGAAGTGACAAGTCACACGTCAGCCCCGGGGTAAGTCCCGCTGGTTCCAGTCGCCTTCACTGCGAATCGAGCGACGGCGCTCAGGACTGGCTGCGCACAATCTCGACCCGGTAGTTCTCGATGACCGGATTGGCCAGCACATCGTGGGCAAACTTTTCGACCTCGGTGCGCGCCTTCTCGTCATCGAGCTGCGGATCGAGCTTTATCTCAAAGTACTTTCCCTGCCGGACATCCTCGATCCCCTCGTAACCAATCGTCGCCGCGGCATGGTGAACAGCCTTCCCCTGCGGATCGAGCACCCCATTTTTCAACGTGACATAGACTTTGGCAAACATTGAGCACCTTCCTGACTTTGTTCTCGGCCGGTCTCCGGAGAGGCCCGCCTCTACTTACCCTTGCCGGTAAAGACGCGCGCAAAGACGCGATCGACATTCTTGAGCTGGGTGCGGACATCGAAGGCCCGTTCGATCTGCTCCCTGGTGATGGTTCGTGAGATATCTGGATCCGCGCTGACCAGCTCACGAAAGTCGAGCTGTTCGTCCCACGACTTGAGCGCATTGCGCTGGACCCAGTAGTAGGCCTCCTCGCGCGGGGCTCCACCGGCGGCCAGTTCGAGCAGCAGCTGGCCGGAGAAGACCAGCCCGCGGGTCAGATTGAGATTCTCCAACATCCGGGTTGGCTTGACGACGAGGGTCTCGAGCAGCGAAGCCGTCTTGGCGAGCATGTAGTCGACGGCGATGCAGGCGTCCGGCAGAATGACCCGCTCCGCTGAAGAGTGGGAGATGTCTCTTTCGTGCCAGAGCGCATTGTTCTCGAGGCCGGTCACTGCATAACCGCGCACGATACGGGACATCCCACAGATCCGTTCGGAGAGGATCGGGTTGCGCTTGTGGGGCATGGCCGAGGAGCCCTTCTGACCAGGTTTGAAATATTCGTGGGCTTCGCCGACCTCGGTTCTTTGCCAATGGCGCACCTGGAGGGCCATCTTCTCGAGCGATGAGGCAATGATCGCCAGTGTACAGAGAAACTCGGCGTAGCGATCACGCTGGATGACCTGGGTCGAGACGCTCGCGGGGCGCAGTCCGAGCAGGAAACAGACGCGCTCCTCGATCTCCGGATCGAGATGGGCAAAGGCGCCCACGGCGCCGGAGAGTTTGCCGTAGCTGACTCCATTGCGGGCGCGGGTCATCCGATCGATATTGCGCCGATTCTCCTCATACCAGAGCGCAAAGGTCATGCCGAGCGTCGTCGGCTCGGCATGTATGCCGTGGGTCCGCCCGATCATCGGCGTGTCCTTGAACTCGTAGGCTCGCGTCTTGAGGACGTCGCTGAGAGCCTGCAGGCGGCGCACAATCAGATCACCGGCCTCGCGCATCAGCAGTGCGTTGGCCGTATCGACCACATCCGACGAGGTCAGGCCGAAGTGGACCCAGCGCGCCTCTGGTCCGATATTCTCGGCCAGGTTGGTCGTGAAGGCGATCACGTCGTGATCGAGCGTCTTCTCCAGCTCGTGGATGCGTTCGACCGAAAAGGCGGCCCTGGTGCGAATCACCTCGACCACCTCGCTCGGGATATTGCCAACCTCGGCGTTGGCCTGGCAGGCGGCAATCTCCACGTCGAGCCATTTCTGAAAACGATTCTCCTCAGTCCAGATTGCGCCCATCTCCGGCAGCGTATAACGTTTGATCATAGATAATTAATCCTGGCTAGTCCCGATCTGGCGGGCTTGTGAATAGAGGGCAAGGCCAAACAGCGCGGCGACGACCGGAATGGCCCAGACGACTGGCGAATCGTCTTCACGGTGCCCAAGGAGCACCGCAATCGTCCAACCAAGGGCGACGATGCCGAGCCCCGCCGCGGCACGGTTGAGCCCACGCTTCAGATTCTGCTGATCTTCATTCATCGGTTCGATAAAATCCTCACTGGCCGGAGCGACCGGGCCGGACTTCTGCCGGCCGTGAGTCCTGCCGGGAGTCCTGAACTATATGGCTCCGCCGGGATCGCACGGTCAGCCCCGGGCGGGCCGGGAGGACCTCGAGCCGGCGCCGATCCTCGAGACTCGGCCGACGCTCAGTGACAAAAGAGAGACTATACTGTGCTCCGATCTCTTCCGCCAGTCGGCGCGCGGTGGCGACGACCTCACCGTGGGTTGGCGGAAACCAGACAACCCCGCCACTCGATTCGGCCAGCTGCTCCAGTTCGATACTCGCCCCTTCGAGCCGCGCCAGATACTGGCCCAGTTCACCAAGTCGCGTGGCCGAAGACGAGGTGAAACGCTCGTGGGTGCGCATCCATCCAACCGCCAGCTCGATCTCGCGCTTCAATGCCACCGTCCAGCCAACGACAAAGAGGGTTGCCCGGGCTGTCTCCAGTTCGCGCACCACCTTTCCCCTCCCCGTTCGGCTGGCGGAGTCGAGGCCATCGCTCAGAACGACGACCAGCCGGCGCCCCGCCGGCATCTCTTCAAGCTTGCGCGTCGCCATCCCCAGCGCATCGAACCAGGTCGAACGGAGCCCGACACGATATTTTGACTGCAGAGCGCGAATCGCCTCCTGCGGGTCCTCCGTCCAGTTCTGCAGCAGCTGCACCCGATCGCTGTACTGAATGATGGCCACCCGATCCGGCGGTGAGAGCTGCCGCAAGAGCTGGAAAGCGAACTCCCGCGCCGTGGGATTGGCGACCATGAGCCCCGGCTCCCCCGCGTCCCGCTTCTCCCAGACCGGGCGCTCCGGCTCACCACCACCCCGGCGGGTTGGCCCGTTCTTGAATGTGCCAACCTCGTTACTGCCATCGAGGATGATGACGATATTGGCCGGCTCACGCTTCAGACTGACCACTGGTCGCGACTCGCCCTCTTCGAGCACCAGCACCTGCTCGGGTTTCAGATCGTCGACAAACCGTCCTTCGGCATCATAGGCGAGCAGCGGAACAACCACCTCCAGCGTCTCGATGCGCACGACCGGCGGCTCGACCTTTCCCTGCGGACGCCTTCCCGACTGGGCGCGCGCCACGCCCCCCCACCCGGCTAACCATCCGGCAAAACAGGCGGCAAAACAGGCGGCCAGCAGGAACCCTCCGAGCAGCGGCCCGACGTGAAGCATTGTGCGGAGGCGAGAGCTCATCAATACCAATCCCAGAGACCCAGCCCAGAGACCCAGCCCAAAGACCCAACTTAGAGACCCAACTTAGAGTTCGATCCAATCTCCCGGGCGATTGTAAGGGGCGACACTGACCCGCTTCGCCGCCTCGGCGGTCAGAAGGGGGGAACGCTCCTCGAGCGCCTGCAGCGCCGCCTGGCGGGCGAGCAGTGGCAGATTGGTGTTCTGCGACAGATGGGCGAGAATGATGTATCGCGCCTGGCCGTCAAAATCTTCACGGAGAAAGCGGGCCATCTCGGTGTTCGAGGTGTGGCCGTGACGCCCCATGATGCGCTGCTTGAGCGCCCACGGATAGTAGGTGCAGACCTTGAGCATCTCGGTCTCGTGGTTGGCCTCGAGTATCAAAGCATCACAACCACGAAAGCCGGCGGCAGCCTCCGCACTGAAGTATCCGAGATCGACCGCCACCCCCATCCGGCAGCCGGCCGACTCGACCGTAAACGCCAGCGGATCGGCCGCATCGTGCGGAATCGAGAAGGGATGAAAGGTCAGCGCGCCGATGCTGAAGGGCTGTCCGGCGACGACCGCCTCGCCCCGCCGGATGAGGCGCATCTTCTCGCCCAGATTGCAGGCCGCCAACGTCGCCGATGAGGCATAGACTTCGACATCGAGCGTCTTGGCGAGCATTCCCAGTCCCCGGGCGTGATCGCCGTGCTCATGGGTCAGGACGACCGCATCGAGTCGGGCCGGATCCTCCCCAATCTCCTGCAACCGCTTGACCGTCTCGCGGCCGCTCAGCCCGCAATCGATCAAGACCCGCGTCTCTCCGGCCACCACCAGTGTCGCGTTGCCGGCGCTGCCACTCCCCAGCGTACAAATCCTCATCTTGACGCCCTCTCCACTCCTCCGACCGGGTCGAGGTGGCGGGTCGTCTCTTCAATTACACTCCCGGGTACACTCCCGGGTACACTCCCGGGTACACTCCCGGGTACCCTCCCGGGTACACTCCCGGGTACACTCCCGGGTACACTCCCGGGTACACTCCCGGGTACACTCCCGGGTACACTCCCGGGTACACTCCCGGGTACGCTCCCGGGCACGCTCCCGGGTACGGGAATCGACGAGACCGACAGCAGGCCTGCCTCATCCCCCACCGGCCTGAGCGGCGTCAGGCGTCCGGTATCGACCGCGGGCGCCAGGCCCTCCGGCGTTCGCTGCTGTTGACGGTAACGCAGATACTCTCCAACCGCCCGCCCAATCGACCCAAAAGCCGGAATGAGGAACCAGAACCACCAGATTCGTCCGGCCGGAGCAAAACTGAGTACGGCAAAGGAGACGACAAGAAAACCGATCCCCGTGAAGAAGGAGGAGGCCGCCACCTCGATACTCGGCAGCTTCCCCGTCTTGCCGGGAACCACCGGTTCCCCGGTCGCCAATCTTCCCGTCAGGGCCTGGGGAATCAGGCTGACATTGGCGCCGCAAGCCCGACAGAACTTGCCACCTTCGATTGGTGCGGCACATTTTGGACAATACATAGAACTACTCCTCCCCTTACAGCTTGACGGCCTGACGGCTCCTAGAGCCACTCGAGGTGGTTGTAACGCTCTCCAACCAGATGAAGAAAGAGCGCCTCGAGCGTGTTGAACTGCTGCCCGTCAGATTCGAGCGCGCCGCCTCTCGCCAGACAATCGAGCTCACCCCGCCAGGCCAGCTGTCCGCCCTTGATGATCGCCACATCGTCGCAGAGCCGCTCGACCGTCTCGAGCACGTGCGTCGTCATGAAGACGGTTCGCCCATCGGCGACAAAACGCCGGAGCCAATCCTTGAGCATGGCCACTCCGGCCGGATCGATGCTCTCAAACGGTTCATCAAGAAAGAGGATCTCCGGTCGATGGATGATCGCCGCCGCAAAGGCGACCTTCTTTCTCATCCCCGTGCTGTAGTCGGCAAGGCGCTTCCGGCTCGCCGCCGTCAGGTCGAGTGCGCCGATCAACTCGGCAACCCGCTGTCTGACCACGGCCTCCTCCAGTCCATACATTCGCCCGTTAAACGCCAGAAACTCGTGGGCATAGAGCTGATCGAAGAGCGCCAACCCCTCCGGCATGACCCCGATCCGCCGCTTCAGGTCGATCGAATCACTGCTGAACCGCTCTCCGAGCAGTTCGACGTACCCGGCAGTCGGATCGAGCAGACCGGTCAGACAACCGATCGTCGTGCTCTTCCCCGCTCCGTTCGGACCAAGAAACCCAAAGAGACGCCCCTTCGGCACCTCGAGCGTCATTCCGTCGACCGCGGTGAAGTCGCCATACCGCTTCGTCAGGCGATCGAGCCTGATTGCTACTCCGTCCGGACTCTGCATCATTGATTCACCCATATCTGGCCTGTGTGTCTGTCCTTTTGTCTGGCCTGTTTTGGCCTCATTACGGCGCGCTGTCGACCGGCTCCTGATCGCATCTCGACTCCCAAATCAGCTTGGATCAGCTTGGATCGGGGAAGCGATCAGCTAGCTGGCTCCGGCAATGCGCCTGATCACCGCCTCCGCCTTCAACCGCAGGGCCGGATCGACATTGTGGAATGAGAGGAGATAGAAACCAATCGCGACAAAAGCAGTGATCCACGGCGCCCACCAGAGCTGGATGAGAACCGTCCACCCGTAGCGATCGAGAAGGGCCGATCCAAGCAGGAAAGGCAACAGCACCCCAATCAGAATCACCGCGTTCGCCCCAAGCGAGAGACGATTGTTCCACATCGAATCGAAATCGACCGCCTTGGCCGAAAAGATGGAGACCCAGAGCCCGATGGCGTTGTAAAGGATGGTCCCGGTCAGCGCGACCCCAATCAGCATCAGAACCATGCGCCACGACTTTGGTTCCCGCCAGTAGATGACCATCCAGAAGACAAAGGCCATCAGGACCACCACCAGTCGCAGAATCATCGAAGCAATGCTGCCAGCGCGGAGCGCGTCACCAAAGGGGGCCGGGACGACCGCATACCGTCGGACCCCGGCGCCATCGAAGCCGAGCAGATTGAGCATCATCCCGGCAGCCGTCGCGCAACTCAGAATGTAGAAGATCATGACTGAGGCAAAGAGAAAACCACCAACCCGCCCATTCGAGTTCATGAACTGGATTACTACCACCAGCAGGGGCGAGGTGATCAGACTGTAGCGGATGAGATTGCAGCGCAGATGGTAACGAAGTGATTTGTCGACCAGTGGGCCGTAGCGGTGGCCACACAGCGTGCCAATCTGTCCAATCAGATCGCCCGCTATCGCCGTGGACGGGTCGCGGCCAGCCGCCTCGGCGCCGGACTTGATGGGGCGATGTTCGATCCAGCGCAGAAAACCAGCCAACCCGATCACCCAGACGACCAGAATGAGAACACGCCCGAGCATCGTCCAGCGCAGCGGCCCAACCATCAGGCCAGCCGCGATTCCCGGAGGCATCCACCGCAGCACCGTGTCGACCATCCGCCAGAAGATGCGCAGCCGCGCCGGATCGAGTGAGCGGAGCAACAATGGCCCCAGCGAGAAGATCGCCAGGGCGCCGCCCCAGAGAATCGCGGTCCCTCCGCGAGTCTGCATGAGCCGGTTGACAATCGAGAGCAGCGTCGCGGTCGTCAGGTAGCTGGCGAGAATAAAAAGAAATGCCGCCAGCAGTCCCGGCAGCAGCGAGCCGGCCTGCAACCAGACCATTCCGACCGCCAGCCCGAGCGCTCCGCAGACAAGCAGGGTCCAGACCGGATCGAAGATCCCGATCCCATGCCGAATCAGAAAACGCTGCCGGGCGGCGAATGGAAACCGCCGCAATGCGCCATCAGTAAAGGCGGCGCGCGCGCCAAACCCGAAGAGGAGGCTCAGACCGAATCCATTGGCATAGAGGCTGGTCAGCATCCAGCGACAGATCGACTCCCCCTGCCCAAGGGTAATCGCGGCGATCGCCGCCCCCACTCCCCCAAAAGCAAAGAGGAGCGCGCCCAGCGCTCCGAGCAGGTAGAGGGCCAGCAGCACCGAGATCATCCCCTGGCTCGATCGCGCCTGGGCCCAGATCAGCCGATACCGTAACCCGACCAGGGCCCGCGCCTTGCGCAGAAAATCGCTCGTCAATATGTTCGCTCCCCGCATCTCCATCAATCAGCACTCCAGATCTGACCGCTCGAGACTGAAATCGTCCAGCTCGCCGAGCACCGTCACCGAGATCTGCCCGGCATCGAAGATCTCATTCGCCATCTGGTGAATATCTTCGACCGTCACCGCCTCGACGGCCGCGATGATCTCTTCTGTGGTCATGAATTTTCCAAAGGTCATCTCGAGCTGGGCCAGTGAACTCATGCGTGAAGAGGTCGACTCGAGATTGAGAACCAGTGAAGCCTTTAACTGCTCCTTGTTGCGATGGAGTTCTGCCGCTTCAACCGGCTCTGCCTTCAACCGGCGCACCTCTTCGAGCGTCGCCTCGATCGTCTCGGAGAGCCGCTCCGCCGAGGTGGCCGCATAGATGTTCAGATTGCCGCAATCTTTGAATGGGTTGACGGCGGCGTAGATCGTGTAGACCAGACCGCGATCCTCACGCACCGACTGAAAGAGGCGCGAACTCATTCCCCCCCCGAGGATCACACTCAGCAGGTGGCAGATGTAACGATCCGGACTGACGGCCGACACACACGGCACTCCCAGCACGACGTGTGACTGTTCCAACTCGTCCTTATGGCGCAGGTTGATCGAGGTGACCGGCGGCGGCGTCCCCACCTCCGCCAACTGAGGGCCGCCGGGAAGATGGCCATAATGCTGCTCCGCCAGCCTGACCAGCTGGGAATGGGTCAGATTGCCCGCCGCCGCCAGAACCATATTGTGCGGCGCAAAGATCTCCCGGTAGTAAGGCCAGGCCATCTCCGCCGAAAAGGAGCCAATCGATTCGCGCGTCCCGAGAATCGAGCGCCCCAGGGCATCCCCTGGGTAAAGGTGCTCCGAAAAGATATCGAAAATAATGTCGTCCGGCGTGTCCTCGACCATCTTCAGCTCTTCGAGGATCACATTACGCTCCTTCTCCAATTCGACCGGGTCGAATTCGGGAGCCGTCACCAGATCGGCGACCAGCTCAAAGGCCGGCGTCAGATGCTCATCGAGAACCTTGTTGTGAAAACCGACGATCTCCCGGCCCGTAAAAGCGTCGAGATTGCCACCGAGCAGGTCGGCGTCCGCCGCGATGTCCGCCGCCGTGCGCCGCCGCCCATCCTTGTGCGTCCCCTTGAAGAGCGCGTGTTCAATGAAATGGGTCAGCCCATGGCGCGCCAGACTCTCCTGCCGCGAACCAGTCTTCAGAAAGATGCCAAAACTGACCGAACGAACCTGATCCATCTGCTCCGAGATGACGACCAGGCCATTATCGAGGACTGTCTTCTCTACCCGCGTCCCACTCATCTTTAATCATGATTCCTTCCTCACTCAGACTTACTGGCTATCATATGCCAGCCGATCGACCCGCTTCAATGCTTTATAGCGCCCAGGGGCGCACGGGGCGCTCTCGCCCCCCTCCAACCGCCCCGGCAGTGGAAGTTTTCCTGGGCCGGCCCTCCACCAATCAACTGTTTCCGCCTCCACGACCTCTCCGTGACCAACACCTGTCATCTATTGGTGACACTTGTCGTCGGCGACTGTCATCAATGCTGGACAGTGATCGACCTGTCTGGCGCTGCCTGTTGACATCTCCAAGTGGAGGCCGGACTGAACACGCCACGCTAACCTGTTCATTTGCAGCACTTAACATTTTTCTTCCCGCCGTAACCCTCTGTGGCACACCCGTTGCAATGGTATATAGCGTGACGAGGCGAGACGCGAAACTGAAAAGCGTCACAATCGATCAACGATTCGCCCGCTGAGATATTTGAGATGCAATTCGGTGTCCAGAGTGAGTGAAAGCGGTTCACGGAAAGAACATTTCACGGTCACCCTGACAACACCGCAGAATTTGTGGAGCGCCGCTCCCCAAGGGAATGTAGTCGCGATCCGGAGATAAGACACGGGGGTCGAATCCGGAGATCGACTACAGCTTCGATTCGCTGGTTACCTCACATAAGATACGGGGCACATTATGTGAGGTAGCCCGCGAATCGGTTATTGAATCCCAACGGTGAGCGCGACCAGACGAGCTTGTAGCGGAGGTCGAAACCAACGGGGGTCGGATTCGGCCGTGAGCTACACCCACGATCCGCGCAATTGATACCGGTAACAACGGGGCACATCGGGATCTGTTGCGCGGATCGACTAACGGGTTTTCCGTGACCAAAGGTCACGAGCTGGCGGGTTTTCCGTGACTAAAGGTCACGCGCTGGCGGGTTTTCCGTGACCAAAGGTCACGCTTTGAAATTGTAGTCGTTGACTGGAGAAGACACGGGGGTCGGATTTTAGTCGACGATTACATAATCGATTCGCAGGTTACGCCATTCGGACATACGGGGCACATCGGGTGACGTAACCTGCGGATCGGACCTTTTCTTTCAAGTTATGTAAACGTTCCACCGGGTTTTAGACACGGGGGTCGGATTCGGAAGGGCGTTTACATCTTCAATTCGCGGGTTACTCTACGCAAGATACGGGGCACATTGCGTGAAGTAACCCGCGAATTGTCTATTGGGCATCTCTTTGTGGCGCGCGGGGCCGCACACTTCTGACAATAGCCGCCGGCCCGCCCGACCACCCGGCCTGTTCAAGGTTCGATCTCTAACACATCAATGAGGGCCATCGTTCGATTTTCGATCGGTGGCCCTTTGCTGTTATACTCGGTTTTTACTCTGAACCAGGGTGACCCGACCACCTTAAGACCTTGACCACCTTTAAACGAAGATTATGGCCAGGTTTCTTCATCTTGCCGACATCCATCTTGGAATTCGACGCTACCGGTCGGAGGAGCGAACCCGTGACTTCTTTTTTGCCTGGCAGGATGTGCTCGAGCGCTACGCGATCAGGGAACGTGTCGACTTCGTCCTGATCGCCGGCGACTTCTTCGACGCACGGAAGGTCGAGCCGCAGGCGATGAACCATGCCATTGCCGGTCTTGAAAGACTGCGCAACGCCGGAATCCCGGTTGTGGCGATCGAGGGCAACCACGATTGTCGTGAGGCTGGAAGCAGCTTCAGCTGGCTGCGGAGCCTCTCGCAGTGGGGATTCATGCATCTGCTCGAACCGGTCTACGATGAGGGTGGCGTCAGCCTCCATCCCTGGAACGAGCGCGAGCGGCGTGGCTCATACATCGACCTGGCCGGAACGCGCATCTTTGGCTCACTCTGGTATGGATCGACGGTCGGACAAGCGCTTGGATCGCTGGTCGAGGCGCTGCGCGGTCATCACCAGGAGCAACTCTACCCGATTATGATGCTCCACACCGATGTGGAGGGGCAGTTGAACCGCCCGATCCCGGCCCTTCCGGTCGCGCGCCTCGATGAACTCCGATCGCACGTCCGCTACCTCGCGCTTGGACACACCCACAAGAAGTTCGAGATTGACGGGTGGGTCTATAATCCTGGCTCGCTTGAGGCCTGCAACGTCGATGAGTACTTCAATGAGCGTGGCGCCTACCTGGTCGAGACCAACGGGGATGGCCACCGGGCCGAGTTGAAACGCGACTATCAGCAACGACCAATCATCCGCCAGAGCTTCGATGTCAGCGGTTACGAAACATCGACGACCCTCTTCGAGGCGTTACTGACCCAGCTCGACGGGGAACTGGCGCATGAGGGAACGAATGGCGGAGAGGCGCTGCCCCCCGTGCTCGAGGTAACGCTCCGTGGTCAACTGGGATTCTCATCTTCGAGTCTCGAGTTGAACCGGTATCGCGAGGAGATCCGCGGAAGATACAACCCCCTCCTGGTGATCATCCGCAACCTGACCATGCCGATCGAGTTGGCGGTCGGCCTCGGGCTGACCGAGCAGACCTCCCGGGCCGAGCGGGAGCGGCGAGTCATCGAAGATCTCCTGACTCGCGAGATTCGTTATCGTGATCACGCCGCCTCATTGGCTGGTCTGATTCTGGAGGCCAAGCGGCTGGCGCTCTCGAGCGAAGCTCCGGAACGAATTCTCGACCTGATTGCCCGACAGGAGGAGTGGAACGAATAGCCCGACAGCAGGGCATCTCTCAGTTAGGTATGGCCACCATCACCACAATCATCTTCATTCTCTGCCTGATCCTGCTTGCGCAGAGCCTGCTTGCGCTCTTGTCCGGGATCGGCTTTGCCCGCTTTGCCAGACGCCATGCCAGCAGTCGCCAGCGCGAGTACCAGCCAAAAGCGGCGGTGCTGGTCCCCTGCCGGGGTCTTGATCACGAGTTTGAAGAGAATCTGCGCCCCCTCTTTCTGCAGAATTACGGAGAGTATGAGATCGTCTTTATCACCGAGAACGAAGAGGATCCGGCGCACCGGGTGATCGAACGGATGATCGAAGAGAGTCCCCGGCCAGCCTGGCTGCTCGTTGCGGGGGAGGCCAGGAATCGCGGGCAGAAGATTCACAACCTCTGTGCGGGAATCGAGATGCTCAACACGATCGATCGGCGGACCGAGGTCCTGGTCTTTGTCGATGCCGATGCCCGTCCGGGACGCGACTGGCTTGCCGAACTGGTCGCCCCGCTCGGCGACAAACGGATTGGGGCGACCACTGGTTTTCGCTGGTTCGTCCCGACGGGACGGCCAGGGCTTGGTGGATGGCTGTCGACACTGCTCCCCTCAGTCCTCCTCTCGATCTGGAATGCAGGGGCGCTGGCCCTGCTGGGAGAGCGTTCACGCTTTGCCTGGGGTGGCTCGATGGCGATTCGCCGTGAGAACTTCGATCGTCTGCGTATCCTCCGGCGGTGGGATGGCGCACTGAGCGACGACTACATGCTGACGGGGGCAGTCAACGAGGCCCGGCAACGGATCAGATTCATTCCGGGCGCGCTCGTCCGCTCTCCGTTGCGCGCCACCTGGAGCGACCTCTTTGAGTTCACCACTCGCCAGATCCGGATCACACGGGTCTATTCACCAACGGTCTGGCGGTTCGGGCTGGCCAGTTACCTCTTCTACAATCTGGTCTTCTTCAGCGGACTGGGAATGCTCGCCAGCGGCGCGACCGGATCGTCCCAGTCGGGCTTCACCCTGACCCTGCTGGCGATCTACCTGCTCGGCGCGACCAACGGGGCCCTGCGGGCGACCGTTGCCACGCAACTGATCAATCTCAGCACCAGACGTGGTGAGCCGAAGGCTTGGGCGGTCCGGGATCTCTCCCTGGTCGCCATCCACGCCCTTCTCAACCCGGCCATCTCACTGCTCTACCTCTACAATTTCATCGCTTCCCTCTCCTCGCGGCGGATCATCTGGCGCGGGATCAGCTACGAGATGATCTCACCGCTGGTGACGATTCGCGAGGGAAAGCTCCCCCCGGGCCGTCAGCTCCGGCAATCCGCGAAAGAATGAGCGGACCTATCTGCCCGGCCACGGCGACGATCCGCGTGGTCACCACTCTTCTGAAATAAGCTCAGGACGATCAGGTTTAATGAGGCTGACAATTAAAAGGCGATGGCCCTGAACCCAGGGTCAGGGCCATCGCTTTTTAAACTCATCTGACAGGCAGGGGTAGGTTGATAGGAGAAGTGGGACAGGTGAGACCGGTAGGACTGTTGGGACCGATAGGACCAATAGGACCAATAGAAATAGTAAGACCAGAACCAGTAAAACTTGTAAGGCCGATTGGATCCATCTGACAAACAATCCTATAGGTCCCATTAGTCCTATTGGTCCTATCTTCCTTCCATCCCCGACTTGTCAAGCGAATTCAAAATGCGATTGCCCCGGACGCAAGGTGGCTGATTCCGATTCTCTCCCGCAATCGGCTGGAAAATCGCCGTGATCGGGTGTATTTTCTTCATTATATATGGCCGGTTCAAAAGTAAACTTGGCTATCCTGGTATCGAACCACATCAATTTGTCAGATGGATAAGCTTTGCGGAACAGCCGGCACCGTTTCTGGCGAACGGTGCGCGAGAGTGAGGCCGATGAAACATATGAAGAAGAGATTACATCCACTAGTCGCAGGGTGTCTGATGTGCGCAATGGGGGTGGCATCATCCCCGGCACGTGATCTCAGCTATCGTGAAGAGGAGGTGGAGGCGATCGGCAGTACGGCGGCGCTGGCCACGGTTGTCGGCACCGTCCGCGACGAAGCCGGCCAGCCACTTATTGGAGCCATCGTCGCCCTCCTCGAGCCCCAATCACGGGGCCGTGAACTGCAGAGCGTCAAGACCGACCTGAAGGGGAGATTCTCCGCGGCGGTGGCGCCCGGCGCCTACCGGCTGCGCGCCACGGCGGAAGGGTTTTCGGCAATGCTGACCCGGATCAACCTGGACGGGTCCGGGCGCATGACTTACGACATCGCGCTCCGCCGCACCAACACCCTCGTCCAGAAACGGGGGGACAGCGACGACTACCGCTGGATCGCCCGGAGCGTGCCGCGCCACGTCCTCAATCTGCGCCCAAACATACCCACCAGCGTCGAGCCGGACGCGAGTGAAGTCAGGTCCGACAGCTTCGTCCGCCGTCAACCTTCATTTCACGGCATCACCCAATTGATGGCGGCGCAGTCGAGCTTTCCCGGCGTTGGCCCGAACTACTTCGGACTCAACTTTGCCGTCTCCGGATCACTCGATGGGAATATCGAGATGGCCGTGATCGGCCAGCGGGGCACGGGGCAGCTGGCGCCGCAACGGTTGATGGCGATCGCATCAATGCGGACGAGTGACCAGCACAAGATGACCGCCTCGATCGGTTATGGCCAGACGTTCGTCGGCGGATCAACTCTCCGCAACAACCGACGGTCAGCCATCCGGCCCACTGAGAGTGGGGGCACGACGACGCTCGACCAGGTCTCGGTGGCCGCACTTGGGGAGTGGCAGGCCGCCCCCCAGTTTCTCCTCATCTACGGACTCGACTACTCCAGTTTCATTGGCTCGACCTCCCGTCAGCAGGAGAGCGTCCTGCCGCGACTGGCGATCCAGTATTCGCCCGTGGGCAATCTGCACCTGAAGGCGGCGGTGACCCCCGGCCGGGTCCTCAGTCGCCAGACGATTGAGGAGTTCAAAACAGAGAATATCCAGACAACCCTCGACCTGATGGCTCCCGAAGTCTCCCTCAACGGAGCGGCCCCGCGACTCGACCGGAGCCGCCGCTATGAGACGGGCATCGAGAAGGTCTTTCGGGATGGAAATTCGGCTATCGAGGCGTCCGCGTTCTACGATCTGATCTCCGGACACGGCGTCGGAGTGATGGCCCTGCCACTCGAAGTTTCCCCTTTGATGGAGGCGGCCTTTCAGCGCATCGCCCACCAGGTGACGGCCATGAACGGCGCGGCCCGCGGCGGACGGATCCTCTATCGCCACCACCTCGGCAGCCACCTCACCGCGACCTTCGGCTACAGCGCGGGCGGCGGCACACAATTTCGGCGCCATCTCGGGGAGAATATCCGCCCGGGAGACATCTTCCGCAACGGCCTCTTCCAGGTCGCCACGGCCAAGCTCGATCTCGACCTGACCGAGCGCACCGGGACGCGGGTCTCAACGGTGTTGAGATTCTCCCCGCGCGCGG
>Ga0209985_10003011_pt1 | contig 14739 bp, 13 predicted proteins | sample NOAtaG_FD_187305 | JGI IMG/M metagenome (GOLD analysis project Ga0209985, IMG submission 187305) | Freshwater lake microbial communities from Lake Erie, under a cyanobacterial bloom - NOAA_Erie_Diel6S_1000h metaG (SPAdes) (version 2) | ecosystem: Environmental > Aquatic > Freshwater > Lake ...
TCAAGCGATCCAGTGCGACCACTGGCTTCCGCAATATTCAAAGGCACCGATAGAGCCGCTCGCTTAAGCTGGTCACAGAGTTCCGCGTGACCTCGCGGCACAGTTGACAGCACCTGCGTAGAAAGGGCAAGAAGTGCTATCGACTTCTGATAGACCTCTAATTTTTCATGACTAAGTTGAGGTAGGTGGTCCAAAGGCAAAGCCTCCAAGGCGACGATCATGATCAGGCCAAAGGCTAAGGCAAAGGCAACGCGAAAGCCAAGGACATCGGCAGGCAACGGCGAAAGATTCTGCTAGTCTCTGGTACTAAAGGATCGGCCTGGATGACGTTGGCGAAGCCAAACGTCAACAGGACCTAGCTTAACAAAGCAAGGACCCTTTGGGATCTGCTGTCTATTTCGGCTCCATCACGCCGACTTTTTACGCACCTGAAAATTGTTGCCTCCAAGGAAAAGGGGCGAGTAGTTGTCGGTATTGAAGAAATGAAGGGCTGTGTGGGATTGAGCCAATTTACTTTCACGAACCGATTGATCGATATCAATGAGGCCGATAAATTCGGTGCGTTTAAGAGGGTCCACGTTGATAACGAGGCTGTCGACGTGTTTGTAGCAGAAAAACAGACCCAACCCTGCTCCCCCAGATTCTTGCATGGTACCCAGATCACGTCCAGCGTAGCAACGCGTCAGGCAGCGTAAGACCAGGTCACGGGTGATGGATCCGAAAGGATCGGTCACCGAGATAGCAACCCGGCGGCCGTCGCTTCCATATTCGATTCGAGCAGCTTGGGTCAGCGGCAGTAGAACCTGCTCCGTTCGAGCTTTGTGATTGTGAGTGCGATTGCCTCTCGCATCAATTGGGGCATCGTAGATCGCATTCATAAGAAGCTCTTCGGTCACCACTTCGATATGTTTGATGATCGAACTTCGGACGCCCATGTTGCGGCCCCAGTCCTTCAGATGATCGACATATTCCCTACGGGACGAGGACTCCCGAAGATGGAAGGTATTGGTATGAGCGCCCCAGGAAAGATACTTCTTGACTCCGAAAATATCGTTGTGGATGATCTTGGCAATTGTACCGAGCAGGTCGTGATGGTTGAGATGGTTTCGGGGCCCTTTGGCGACGAAATTAGTAAAATATCTGAGGTCTGAAAGGTAGGGCAATGTCTCCGAAAGGGGCGATTGAGAGAGGATGATCGTTGGTATCATCGCCAACTCAATTCCCTTGCTGGTGAGGTGCTGGTGCCCTTCCAGATCCAACACGTAGGCAATGAATTGTTGCTCGATCACGGTCTCTTCGAGTTTCTTGAACGACTCAGGTGCTACCACTTCGCATCCAGCCGCAGTCAGGATGCGAATGGCTTCACGTCTGGTTCGACGCTGAGGGTCAAAGAGAAGAATTCGATTTGATTGCATACTTTTTCCAGTCCTTGATCGGCCTTCATTCGACGGTTCGACGTAGTGTGTTCGACAGGGAGTTCGGACTCTTCGGTCAAAAACCTGAGTCGGTGGTCCCTCGTTTGCATACAAGCACTTGAATTTTTGGTGAAAGTTTTATAACGAAAGGAGCGCGTACCACGCGCGAATGAGGTAAACCATGGTAGAGGCTCCGGAAGACCAAAACCCAATCGTAGATATGACAGTTTTGCAGGGCCTTCGAGCATATGCCCGAAGCGCTGCCTTCCTTCCTCAGCTTATTGACATCTTCGAAGAGCACGGGCGGAGTTCGTTGCATGAATTGCATGCAGCTTTGACTGATCACGATATGGATGGCGTTCGAAGGGTCGCGCACCGTTTCAAAGGGAGCTGCCTCAACATGGGAGCTCAGGCTCTGGCGAGCGAGCTTAGGCGTTTTGAGAAAGCCCAAAGCGAGTCGATGCAAAATGGTGCTATGAAATGGCCCGTTGAAGATGTCGATCGCACCTACGCACAGCTGACAAGTCTCTTTGAAGAGACTTGTAAACATTTGAAATCACTTCATTAAGAAAAGTAGCTTTCAAGCTCCACAGAGATCCAAGCCGATACTCCTTTCAATAAGGGACCGTCTTCTCGCAGGGCGACTCAGAGAGGGAGTTGGGTCAACCCGGCGAGTACAGCTTGGATAGGATGTCTATGGTCCATCGCGGTTTACTGCGTAGGTTGCGGCATGCGTTCCTCCGGATGGTCTGGCGACCTCGGTTAGGCGATGTGTTTGCCAAGCCCGGTGGTTCTTACCGAAGACGATTTCATCGCCACAGCCTCGCTCCTCATGGGGCGGCGTGGGTTTTACTCCCAGACCAAAAATGCCGCGTTCTTAATCTCAGCTATGGTGGGCTCCAGATCGCTTGGCCTGAACAAACGCCTTTGCAGAAAACGGCCGGGACGAGCACAATCCAACTTCAGATCATGGGCTTTCAGTATCCCCTGCGGGTCAATATGCTGAGCAGTGAACGTGGGGTGGCAGGCTTCGCTTTTGCCCGATTGAGCCCCATGGACGAACAATTTCTCAGCAGTTTTCTTTACTACATGGATGCCGGAATTACGTTGAAGTCCCTCGCCAAACATAGTGTCGATCCATCCTACAAGGGTCCCGGGTGGCTGTCCTACGGGGGAGGGCAGGGGGCCATCGAAGTGCATCTGCATCTCGATATCCAGGGGCGTGTGGATGAAGCCCATGTTTTTTATCTCAATGGTTTAAGGCAAGATTTCGCACTATTTTCGTCTCAAGGTATCCTGGTTGCTTGCACGCCTAAACGAGAACTCAGCACCCCCGACAAACGGGACATACTGATCCATGTTGTCTGTATTCTTATCGGTCTTCGCCAAATCGGCAAAACAGATCGATTGGACGCTCTGATCGAAGCAGCCATCCTACGCCTTCAACGAGCACAACGCCTCGATGCAGCTTCTTAAAAGCAGTCTTACGTTGTTTCTCCCTATGGACAATCCGAGAGCGTCGATCACACACGGGGCGTTGGCTCAGCAAGGCTTTTGCTCCAGTGGAAGAGTGACGACTTGGCCGAAAGCGACCTCGAAGTCGAAGGCTTCTCCCAAGTGACGAGAGTTCCAGGCGCAGACGATCGCTCGGATGACGCCTGAGTGTGTAATGCAAAGAATATCGTGCGCATCATCCCATTGAAGACCACCCAGAAAGTCGAGAACCCGATCATGGAGAGATCGAAAGCTTTCCCCACCGGGGGGAGCACGATTCACAAAGTCTTCACTCCAGGGGTCGCTTTCTTCCCGAGGGATCTGGCTCCAGAGCTTGCCCTCCCACGATCCAAAATTGAGTTCGCGGAGTGCTTCCACCACACACACAGGTCCCGCGTTGAGGTCATTGGCAAGGCGAAGACAACGCTGAGAGGGACTCGAGTACACCCGCACGGGTTCAAGATCAGGCAATTGATCGCGGACGTCTGCTAAGGCCCGAGGATAGGAAGCAAGTAAGGGAACATCTAGGTGCCCGTAACAGAGACCAGGGAGCACATCAGGTTTGGTATGTCGGATGAGGTGAAGTCGAGGCATAGAGTTGCTCTCACTTGTCTTCGTCAATATCAACGAGGGTAGATGGAGAAATGGCGAACCACTTTTGTCGATAAAAATAGAGCAGCAAACTTCCTGCAGCACAGAGCATCAGAACAATTGCAAAGGGATATCCATAGATCCAATTGAGTTCGGGCATATTCCAAGGGGAAGAGGTGTTGAAATTCATACCGTACAGACCTGTGATAAAGGTCATAGGAATAAAAATCGCTGTGATGATGGTAAGAAACTTGACAATTTCGTTGGAGCGATGAGTTTGCAGAGAAAGGTGGAGATCGATCAGCGTTTTCGAAGTATCCTTCAGGTTATCGAGAAATTCGATAATCTGGATCGCATGGTCCTGACAGTCTCGCAGATAGATACAGGCGTCGTCCCCAAAGGGTGATTCAGGGTCGCGCATCAGCTGACTGAGCAGCTCCTGGTGGCTCCGTAGCACGCGATGCAGATAGTTGAGTCGAGATCGCATTTTGTAGATATCGAAGACCGCGGTTGCCCGAGGGGTATTGATGATCTCCTCCTCGACGAGATCAAGCTTTTGCGCGTAATGCTCGGCGATTGGGAAATACAGATCGATAACGGCATCGATCATGGCATAAGCCAGATAATCGCTACCCTTCATGCGAATCTGCCCAATTTTCTTGACGATACGGTTGCGGATACCTTCTAAAGACTCGATGCCTGTATTTTGAAAAGAGACCACAAAACCATGGCCTATTACTAGGCTGATCATTTCGGTTTCCGAACGCTCCTCGCTGCGTGGGATATGAATCGAGACGTAATCGTAATGATCGTAATACTCTGACTTGGGGCGTTCCCCTTGATTGAAGATATCCTCAACTGTGAGGCGATGGAGACCGAGTTCCTCACAGAGTTTTTGTAGACGTGGGACATCCGAGAGTCCGTGGATACTAACCCAGGTGACTGGATGGGACTGACGGAAAGCACGAAACTTCAGCGGATCAAGTTCGTCGTGACTGATGACCTCTTCCGGACTGTAGGCAAGCATACGCACTTGCGTCGGTTGAGGATTGAGAGGGGGCAAGACTGTTCCTGGACTGCTGCCCGCAGGTGGCCGGTGAAAAAGGTGATGCTTTTTGCGTGATTTTTTACGCGAACGGACCACAGACTCCCTCCTACATAAGGTTGGCGATCCTAGCCTTGACCGGCATGACGAATTGCTTCACATTTTAGGCAAGTCGCTTGCCTTTGGCTAGGAACCATTTGCAGCTCGACTATTGCAAGTAACGTCCTTCACGAAACCGGGGGCTCCTCTCAGCGCTCGTGGCTTCCCCTCAAAGAGCAGGCCAGATGAGGCTAGCGGCCAGGAGCAGCAGAAGTTCACCCAATTTCACCATGGCACCCAGAACATCCCCCGTGTACGCCCCGAGAAGATGGCGAATGGCCGAGGTCCAGAGTTGGTGCCACACCAATCCCCCCAGGATCAGGAGAACGAGCATGAGACCAGGTGGTACGAGCAGCAAAAGCGTGATGAGACTCAATCCAAGAGCATACCCATGCCCCCAACTCCATGCTCGGGCAGGAAGATAAGCGTGAGCGCGGCTTGTCGTCTGCTGATGGTAATCCAGACGAGCCGTGAGCGTAATCGCCAGCCCTCGGGCAATGACTTGACTCAGAAGGAGGGCTCGAAACCAAGCGCTCGGATCAGTCGCTTGCAGGGCTAAGACGCTGAGACCCAAAGTCATAAACAGTCCAAGAGCTCCATAGCAGCCAATGCGTGGATCCTTCATGATCTCGAAGCGTTTAGCAGGTTGGCTACCTCCAAGAATTCCGTCACAGAAATCAGCTAGACCATCCTCATGCAAGCCACCCGACAGCACGATGGGTAGACTCAGCAGCAAGGCAGCGAGCAGCAGGCTGCCCGGGGTCCAGGGCAGTGCTAAAAGGAGACCCCCTTGCAGGAGCGCAAGCAGCCCACCAAGCAGGGGTAGCTGCCAGCTGGCATGCTTGAAGTCCTTACTTTCTAGCTGCCAGGGTATGGGTACGCGTGTGAAGGTCACGACGGCGGCAGCAAGACTCCCAAAAAGTAAACGCATCGCCAGCATCCTAAAGCAAAGAAAGTCGAGCTTCGGCCCGAGCGACGTCGGCACTGTCAAAGGTTGCCATATCTCGAAGCAAGGCTACAGCGCACTTGAGTAGGGGGAGGGCAAGAGCGGCACCTGTTCCCTCACCGAGGCGCATGTCGAGGTCAAGCAACGGCTTTACTCCGAGATGCTCTAAGATCGCATCGTGGCCCAATGCAGACGAACGATGCGCAAAGATCAAATACGGTAGCACCTGAGGCTGGGCTTTGACCACGGCAAGAGCGACGCTGCTGATGATGAGACCATCGACGAGAAAGGGTAGGTGGAGCCGGGCAGCTTCGAGCATAGCACCTCCTGCCATGACCATCTCAAAACCCGCAAAGTGTTGCAGAACGGCATCGGGATTACCAAGAGGCCCGTGTTTCTCCCTGACGCTCGCTAGGATAGCTTGTTTTGCCTTCAGTTGATGATCATCGCACCCTGCCCCGCGACTTACTAGTCGCTCGAGCGGCAGATCGGTGAGAGCGTGGGCGATAAGGGCAGCAGCTGAGGAATTGCCGATGCCCATTTCGCCGGCTGCGATCACTTGGGCACCCTGTGCTTTGCAGCTTCGAACCAAGTCGGCTCCCATTTGCAAGGCCTGCTCGTAGGTGCTCGAATCCATAGCGGGACCCTCTAGGATGTCACGAGTACCCTTTCCGAGAGAACGATCGATCACTCCCGGAAAAGACGTATCTTCAAGTGTCCCACTATTGACGAGGGTCAAATGCCAGCCTAATTCACGCGACAAGACATTAATGGCAGCTCCACCGTGCGCAAAGTTTCTCACCATGGCCGTGGTCACAGATTGTGGGTAAGGACTGACCCCTCGTTTCGCGAGTCCGTGGTCGCCCGCGAAGACGAGGAGCGCTGGATGTTGGACGTCGGGTGAGAGCGTGCGTTGGATGAGACCCAATCGGATGGCTAGTTCTTCGAGGCGACCTAACGAACCAAGGGGTTTGGTCTTGGCATCGCAGGCCGCGCGCAAGGCGGTTTCCAGCTCGTAAGCTGGTGCTTCAATCGTCCATTGGTTTAACATATCAGGCTCCCTTCCAGATGAAGAAGTCGCACCAGCGCAGGCATATCGCAGTGAGTCTCAAGAGCATCAGCGAGTTGATCAAAAGCCTGCAGGCGCGATGTCACGATACTGTGACCTAAAGGTTTAAGACCTTTGCGTTGCCGCAGAAAATTGAGGATCTGCAGGCGAAATGTTTCATTTTCAAACAGACCGTGGATGAGCGTACCCAGCAGTGCTCCGTCAGCCCCCAAACAACCTTCGATGGAAGGTGACTGCGAATCAATCACGACCCAAGGGGCTTCCGCTCGATTCGGAGTCGAGACTGGGTAGACCTGCCCCATGTGAATCTCATAACCCTGCCAGGTCTCATCCACCGCAAGTCCCCAGAAAGGACGGCGGGCCTGCACCTGGACTTGAGTCGTGGTTTTATGGGCTGCAAATCGCGTGTAGGTCGGCAGCAGCCCTAGGCCCTCCACCACTGTTCCGAGTTCTTGTTCAGCGCCGTAGGGATCTTCGATCCTCGCACCGAGCATCTGATAGCCACCACAAATCGCCAGGATCGGTCGACCCTTCGCCAGTCTTTGCTGGATCGCCTGGTCAAGTCCTCGAGAACGGAGCCAGCCGAGATCGGAGACGGTTGCCTTTGAGCCTGGTAGTATGACAAGGTCCGCTTCCAGAATGCAGGAGGCTTCGCTTACGTACGCCACTGTCGTGCCTGTCTCTCGCTCTAAGCTCACGAATTCATCGTAGTTAGAAAGTCGAGGAAATCGAACTATCGCGATATCGATGCCAGCTTCGCTCCGATACAAGCGCTGCGGCCTTCGGTCGAGAGCCAGAGAGTCTTCGTCACCGAGACCATGATCGCGAAGGTAGGGCATCAGTCCATAAACCTTGCGCTGAGTGCGGGCTTCAAGCAGGGCAAGCCCATCATAGAGGAGGCTGGGATCACCGCGAAATTTATTGATGATAAAACCCGCGACCAGCTCCTTTTCTTCAGGATCAAGCCACTCCATAGTACCCAGTAGAGATGCAAAGACTCCCCCACGATCGATATCACCCACTAGGAGTACGGGAGCCTTGGTGCTGGTCGCCACAAACATGTTGACGAGATCATGGGCCTTTAAATTGATCTCGGCTGGACTCCCAGCACCTTCGATGATCACGAGGTCGTGAGTCCGACGCAATTCACCAAGGCTTTCGAGAATAATGTGACGGAGTTCAGGTTTTCGTTCGTGGTAGGACTTAAAGCTGCAGCTTCCAGTAGCCTGGCCTAGGACGACGACCTGCGAGTTGCGTTCGCCTTCAGGCTTCAAGAGAATGGGATTCATGAGGGCACTCGCCACCTGTCCAGCAGCCTGAGCTTGGAGGTATTGAGCACACCCGATTTCAGCGCCATCTTGAGTGACTGAAGAATTCAAAGCCATATTCTGGGCTTTGAAGGGAGCAACCTTTAAGCCTTTGCGTGCAAACCATCGGCACAGTGCGGTCACGATGAGGCTTTTGCCAACGTCCGAGCTTGTACCTTGTATCATGAGGACAGGATTCATGCTATGACCTTATCAAAAGCTTGAAAGAAGCGGATGCGCTCCGTAAGCGGACGCGCTGCAAGGCGCCACCAATTGGGCCAAGCATAGGATTGACAACTGCGCACTAGTATCTGGTGGCACGAGAGCAGACGTTCCGCAAGGGGCACAGCGTCCGGGATTCGGAGCATGAAAAAAATGGTCGATGATGGTAACGTTGGATAGCCACGCAGAGTAAATTCATGTTCCCAGGACAGTCGATCCTCGAGGAGTTGCTGACACGAGGTAGCGAGAAAAGCACTCTGATGGAGACACCAAAGGCCCGCAGTTTGCGCGAGGGCATTGACCGACCAAGTGGGGATTTCTGCTTGAATCTTCTGACAACGACTCTCGTCTGCTAGGAGATATCCTAAACGCAAGCCAGCGAGTGCAAAATCCTTGGTCATGGAGGACACGCGTATCACATGGGGTGGGAAATCCGGTTCCTCGATATGAGCTAGAGTGCTCAGACTTCGGAACGATTGGTCGAGGACCAGCAGACACTTCGGATGTTCGCGCGCGACATCAGCGATGAGCATCTCGTCCCAGACCAGTCCAGTCGGGCTATGAGGATTGCAGAGGTAAAGCAGATCAACTTGCTCTTGGGCGATATGTCGACTCAGGGATTGAAAATTAAAGCCAGCTGGATCATTCTCGGCCAAAGACAGGGGCCGATGGGTGGAGCCTGTTTGTTTTGCAGCACGAGTAAACTCAGAATAGCAAGGTTCCAGGGTTGCAAAGCGGGTTTTCGGGCCTAACGCACTCCTTGCGATGGCCCAGAATAGTTCATTCGCACCATTGCCGACAAGCACCCCCTGTAAGGGCCAATCCCAGCGCTGAGCGAGAGCCTCTCGGAGTCGTCGAACATGAGGATCCGGATAGTCTTGCCAGGCTACATTGAGGAGATGCTCTCGAAGCCCTGGCGGTGGTCCGTAAGGATTGACGTTGACCGAGAGATCGAGAATATCGAGCGTCTCCCACCCATCGAGTGCTGCCCTGCCACCATGTTCTTGCAAACTCAGGCTCATCGCTGGCCTCCTAAACTCAAGAGAGCAATGATCGTGAGGACAAAACCCATCCATCCTGCCAGTCGCGTGAGATGCAGAGCGGGGACAAAATGCTCCGTGCGAGTCGGCAGTAACGCGTCGCCTAGGGTATACACTTCGGGCTTACGCAGACGAATCGATAGAAGACCCGCCATGGTCGCCATGGGCCAACCTCCGTTCGGACTTGGGGTGAGGGCATGATCGCGCAGGGCTATCTTCCAGGCATGTCGTACCGGAAAACCTCGCAAACAGACCCCTGCCATCAGCAGAAGACAGGCCGTGATGCGAGCCGGTATCCAGTTGAGAAGATCGTCACAGCGAGCTGAGGCAAAGCCCAGGTGTCGAAGATGATTTTTGTAACCGACCATGGCATCAAGCGTGTTCACCGCCCGGTAAAAGACAGCCCCCGGGACGCCGAAGAGCACGAAGTAGAATAATGGGGCAATGACGCTATCGGAAAGGTTTTCAGCCAAGGAGCTGATACTGGCTTCCGTTAACAGTGCAGGATCTAGCTTCGAGGCATCTCGGCTGCAGAGTGCCATCAGCTCGTTCTGCGCTCGATCGATCGATCCTTGGCGGAGGGAACGGTAGACCTGCTCGGCCGCTTCTGCTAAAGCACGCAGGGCAAAACTGGCTTTGAGCCAGTAGATGGCTACTAGACCTTGTAACCATGGCCAAGCACTCAGGGCCTGGATCAGCAGGGCCACAAGGGTGGCAAAGCCACCGGCCACTCCGATGAGGAGTATCCACGAGCCGAGTTTTTCTCCGTTCCTCCCACAGCCTAGAAAAAAAGCTTGGAGTCGACCGATGAGCGTACCCATCCAGACAACTGGATGCCAGCGATTCGGGTATTCGCCGTAGAGGAGGTCGAGGCTCCAGGCGACCAAAAGGATGAGGCTACTGCTCATGAGCAAGCTCCCGGATGTCGCGCCCAAGCTGGTGGAGGGGCAAGGCTCGGCCCATGAAAACGAGATAAACACGTTGCGCTTGAGCCGCAAGACGTTGCTGCATGCGTCCACTGACATCGCGGAAGGTCCGAGCTAGGGCGTTATCAGGGACAATGCCGAGTCCCACTTCGTTGCTGACGAGAATGACCTCTCGGGCTCGGGATCGAGCAGCTTGGATACTGGCTTCGACTTCGAGTCCGATCGCTTCCTCGCTCCAGCCTTCTAAGAGGAGATTGGTGATCCAAAGCGTCAAGCAATCGATCAGGATAACGTCATAACTTGGACTTCGAGTCGCGAGTGCTTTAGCGAGATAGAAGGGCTCCTCGAGGGTTTGGAAATCTCGACCTCGTTCGTCCTGATGGGCACGAATCCGCATCCGCATCTCCTCGTCCCATGCTTGAGCCGTGGCAATAAATAGCCGCTGGGGACCAGCCTGCAGAGCTAACTGTTGAGCTGCTTGACTTTTGCCCGAGCGTGCTCCACCACTAATGAAGGTCAAACGACCCAGCTTCGTCATTCTCGCTCTCTCCTCACAGGATGACTTGGGAAACGACGACACCACTGTAGGGTGCCTTGACGAACGGCTTGATAGACAGTGGCGCCCAACACGGCGCCTGCATAGGTGTGTTTGCCCGCGTAGATGAGGGGGGGGCCTTCGATGGGCGAGGCAATCACGTGACAGTCTGTCCCCGTGCCTGTCGCGGGCTGCCCACTTATTCGACTGATGATACCGGTATCGAGCAGAGCAGCTGCTTTAGCTTCCGTTACGATCGCCTGGGCTTCCAGGGCGGCCTCGAAACTCAAGGCTTGATTCACAGCACAGGCAATGTTGATCGTGCTGCAGCGTGGACGGCTGATGATGGGATCACCTGCCCGCAAAGCGTTGCCAAGTCCAACTGTGACGACAGCCTGCGCGAGGCAGTCACCATCTTGGAGAATGATGCTGACGTAATCGGCGACAGAGGCACTGGTCATTAAGCCGACCGAGCGCTCAACTCCTCGGGATGCAAGCTCTTGTTCAAGAAACCTCCGTGGACAGCGGTCCAGGGGCAGATCTTCGCTGCTGACTTGGAGCCAGAAGACCTCCTCCTGCTCGCTCCATCCACCACCGACTAGAGCCCAACTCAGAGTCTGAAAGCGTTTTGGCCATCGCCATCGTAGAGTCGTCCGAAGACCCTCTTCGAGGTAGAGGTGTCCCAACGCAGGGTGATTCCACAGTCTTGGTTTCGCATCCATGGTCTACGTTTCCGATCGCTTGGGTTTGACAGACGGCATGCACCAGACTGGAACCTTGTTAAAGTCAAGATGGCGGCCTTTCTGCCACTCTTGTAGCCCTGCCGTAGACCCTCATAGGTGCGAGGTTCAAACTGCGGCCTGCCAACTGTTGCGAGCCACCCGAAGGGGTGGTCACCGAGATGAACAGCGGTCCTTGACCTGAGCTCGTTGGTTATTTCATTCCAAGGGAAGCCTGTCAAGACAGGAGGTCCGGCTTGGCATTTGAGCGGGACATTTCAGCCATGGCGTTGGCCTTCTGTTCGTGGGAGACGGATCGCCGCTTTTTCTCTGTTTTCCGGTGGAGTCGGCGGAAGCGCAGCTCCAATGGAGGATATTGACTCTCGATCCAAGCCTTCAAGGAGACGGAAACATTTCGATTTCCTGGAATAGCAGCGAGGCACGAACAATCCTTACCGAAAAACACGATAGGGCCTGGAATGAGTGCCGAAACCCCCCTTATTGATAAGACCGATTGGGCCCTTAGGGAGGCCTCGCAGCTTGGGCATTGAATGACGAGAGATGCGATCAAAATTGTAGTTGTCCTTGCGAGCTTGGTACTCAGTGCACGCCTTTTAAGTCACACAACTGAGTCAATCGAAGATATAGAGTACCTGTATTACACAGATCCAGAGGGTGCCGAACAAAAGTGGGCAAGCCTGCTTGGTAACCCGGAGGTTCAAGGTAAGCGCCATCTATGGCTAGAAGCCTTGGCTGCTGCCTACTGGCGAAAAAAACCCGAAATGTTTCCTGAAAATCTGCAGAAGTTGTTGGCCGAAACACAAGAGCCCTCCCCGCTTTTTATCAGGGCTCGAATCAGGCTGCTTTGGCTCGCCATGGAATTCATGCAGCCAAAATCACGGAATGAGATGGAAGCTTATGCGAACGAAGCCATCACCTTATCCTGCCATAGCCTCAAGAGTGCTGTGTTCTGCATGAGGTCCTATAAGCTTCTTGCTGACTACTATGCTGAAATTAGTGCATTAAAAAAGGGGATGGAAGCCATTCGAGCAGCTTTGGGATGGGCTGAACATCTCACTCCTAGGCAGCAGCTCCAACTCTATGCAGCAAAACTCACCAGAGCGAATCTACTGTACTACGAGGGCCATACCAAAGAGGTCATCGAACTCTATCGTGAGATATTTGCATGGTACTACCCACGCGGCATCAATACGCTGGCAGGTATTGTGGCTGGCAACATGGCAGCATTATTGATAACCGAAGATCCCCTCAACAACCAAGAAATCAGTCAATACCTTGGGTATTTGCGTGACCTAGGGATCAAGACGAAAACCGATCGATTTCAGGCTTATGCCGATTATTTGGAAGCTCGATCTCACGTTGTGAATCGACGCTATTCCCTTTCCATCGAACCTTTCAATCGCAGCCTAGACATGTACCGTGCTCTCGATGATTCGAGGATGATGATGAATGTCTTGCTCGAGCGAGCCCGATCATACGCGGAGATTGGCGCCCAGCTTCAAGCTGAGAAGGACCTCGAGGAAGTGAAACCTTTGATACCAAGCGATTACATCGCGGAAAGGATGCTGCTCCTTGAGGCGCAACATATCTCTCAATTCAAATCTGGTCGTGTGCAAGATGCATACGAAAGCCTTTCGCAGCTCTATCAGATGTGGAAAGATGTCAATAAGAAAGAAAAAGAGGAAGAAATTCGAGCATTGACGGTCCGCATGGGATTGGATCTGGAAGAGGAAAAAAACAGAAACCTGTCACTTCAAATTCGCCACCGAGACGAAGTAGCCTTCTACTATCGGCTCATTTTTTTGGGGGTTACGTTCTTCGCCTTTTTTGTACTCTTGGCTTTAGTGGCTCTGTATCGGTCGCGTAAGACTCTGGCACGATATACCAAGATGGTTTCCAAGGAACGAAAAAAGCTTCAGGAAGTCCTGGATCAAATTGATGAGATCATGTTCGCGGTCAGTGTGAATGAGGGTCTTCAGGCTGTTCCGTCGCGAGCCATGAAGCAGCATTTTGCCCAGTATCTAGAGCACAAACCGAGTATTCTGGAATTCCTAGCCTCCACGCAGCTTGGAAGCGACGATCAATCGCTTGTCGTCTCTATTCTTCAGTGTGTAGAAGGGGAAGACGAACTTCAGTGGCACCTCAATAAGGATCAGCTACCTCAAAAGTTTGTCATCAACGGCAAGACCTATCAAGTATACTGGCAAGCTTATTTTGAAAGTGAAGTCTGGCAGAACCTCTTTCTTGTGATGCACGATATCACACATATAGAAGCGTTAAAGCGGCAGGACGAATTACAAAAAGCCAACGCAATTCGATCGCAGCATGTTGCGGAGGAGTTACTCCATCACTCTGGCCATACTTTGGCCAGTCTATTCCAAAGCCTGGGCACAGCCAGGAGTTTTTTGTCAAATCTACAGCTGGCGAATCAAAAAAGCGAAGCTCTACGCTATTTGCATGGGCTTAAGGGCGAAGCTCGCTCTCTTGGACTTTCCGAACTGAGAGACTCGGTGCACAAGCTGGAAGAGACGTGGGGCGGCGAGCATGCGAAGCTAGAAGATGCACAGTCACTTCTTGGGATTCTCGATTCCTACCTTGGTTGGCATGAACTCCTTTTGGGAAATCGAGCACTAGAGACTTCTTCCAGTCTTTGGCATAGCTTGGACATTGCGCTAGCCGGGGCGAATCGGCAGCTGCAGGATGCAAAGTTGGATTGGGGGGGCGTGAAAGTCGAGATTGACGGGACGTCTATGAACGAAGATCTGGGCTGGCTTAAGGAAGTTTTTGTACATGGCATCACAAATGCCCTTGATCATGGTTTCATCCTCGCTCGGAAGGCGCAGAAAAATGTCAGTCTTCCCATCATCGAAATCAAACTCTCGAGAGATGGAGAGCAATTGAACTTAGAAATTTGTGACAATGGCATCGGGCTGGATCTGTCCGCAATTCAACGGAAGGCCCAGGAGCGCGGGTGGGCGCCAAGGCATGGTGAATCATGGGAGGACTTCCTGATGGAGGATGGCGTGAGCACTGCCGCCAGTGTCAGTTTACAAAGCGGTCGTGGACTTGGGCTTGCAGCGATTAAAGCCATATGTTCGGAGCATGATGGAGTTGTCAGACTATGCTCGCGCGAAGGTCAAAATGGTTCTGTATTACGCCTAAGCTGGCCACAAAAAAAGTCTCGCTAGGGCCTGTTGACGTTTGGCTTCGCCAACGTCATCCAGGCCGATCCTTTAGTACCAGAGACTAGCAGAATCTTTCGCCGTTGCCTGCCGATGTCCTTGGCTTTCGCGTTGCCTTTGCCCTAGCC
>Ga0209985_10003027_pt1 | contig 14696 bp, 13 predicted proteins | sample NOAtaG_FD_187305 | JGI IMG/M metagenome (GOLD analysis project Ga0209985, IMG submission 187305) | Freshwater lake microbial communities from Lake Erie, under a cyanobacterial bloom - NOAA_Erie_Diel6S_1000h metaG (SPAdes) (version 2) | ecosystem: Environmental > Aquatic > Freshwater > Lake ...
CATCCAAAGTCAGGTCCTACAAGGGTTTGATGGTGCATGTGTTTGGGCGACTGGCGGCGGCTATGATGATGCTTCACATGGTGTGAGCCGCCATTTTCAACAGGTTATTGGCATTAATAATATACGGAATATCAGAAGTTTTCGTGGGAATGTAGGCATGAACATTCATTTATCTGTTTTTTTTGGGTGCTTCCTCCGATTGTTCTGTGCGAATTCTTCCGCCATTATCAGAAAGCGATATCAAAGCGCGAAAACGTCAAAGCTGCGATATGTCAAAAGTGCATTTTAGAATCGGGACCGTACCCCCCATCGAGAGCGAGGAGCGCGTTCGCATGTCATTCTTCATTCTGACCAAAAGGGACTTTATCCTGTCGGCTGCCGAGCGTTGGGAAATGTTGCACGTCGACAAACAAAAAACCAAACGAGACCTTGAGACCCTCAACGCCCTTCGCCGCATGAACCTGGCGACAGCCACGGAAGGTGATGTGGCTAAGGTGGTCGGGCATTGGGGGCTGACGTGTCTCGTGTGTGATGTTTGCCACGAAGAAATTGATGCTGCACTTGTTTACGAGGACCGTAACGCCGAGCCGCATGGCTTCTGTCAGACGTGTTTTGTTCAAGCAGCCCAACTGTTCGGCAAGATGCAGCGGGAGCAAGAATCGTTCACCAGTCTGCAGCAACGTCCGAAGCTCTCCTTAGTGGAAGGCTGACACAGAGGTTGACGTTGGTTCGTTCCTCTGGGGCAGGTGCGCACTTGCGGCACTATCATCTGCCTCTTGTCTATCACGAAAAGTCGGATCACCCCAGGCTTCAACTCGATCATCACTGCAGCAAGGTGTTTAATGCTTGCTCTAATTCTTTGGCACCTTGGGAACGATCTGCTATAACTGCGAAGCCTACCGGCGTACGTGAGTCGGATCCTACTGTGAAGTGGGCATAGAGAATAGGGCGCAGCTGTGAGTCCGGTCATCATCGGATGGAAATGTGAGTTCAACATGCAGCGCAGTCAAGCGGCTCAAGCTACAGCATGATCAGTTTTACGTGCAGGCGTTGGTACGTGCAGAGCGAGGGGGGCGAGGCAGTTCCCCTCAAGTGCTAGACAACGAGAGGAGAATCAGATGATGCGATGGCAGGTATGGGTCCTCACCGGTCTCTTGGGTGCAACAGCTCAGGCCGCAGAAGTCACTGTCAAAATTTCAGGTATGGAATCGGAACAGGGGCAACTTTTGGTAGCAGTGTACGACAAGGCCGACAGCTTTCTCGATAGCAAAAAGGCTCTTAAATCATTAACGGTCACTCCAGCTGAGGCAAAAGTCGGATTCTCGATCGCTAGTCTCAGTGATGGAGCGTATGCAATTGCCGTGATTCATGATGAGAATGGCAATGGCGAATTGGACACGAATTTCATCGGTATACCTAAGGAACCGATCGGAACGAGCAATAACGTGAAGTCTCGCTTTGGTCCTCCGAGCTTCAAAGATGCTCGTTTTGAATTAAAGGGATCCCAAAGCTTGGACATAGGCTTGAATCGTTTTTGAGCGGTAGCTCGCCTTGTTCCTTTTTCCTTCAGGGAGAGGTGTTGAGCGACAACGAAAAGGGGCTACCCCGACGATTAAAAGTGGGCCACTCAAATCACCCTTGTCGCCAACAATAAACTCCACGCCCTTAAGCTCAAAAACGAGCTATAGAGTAATTTTTCAATCATGGACTTGACCACCTGTTATTTCAAAGTCAATCGGCAATCCAAATGCATCGACAGCCTCATGAATTTTTGTAGTGTTTCCTGCGACGGACTTTCCAATGGCTGCCTCTGATTCGTCACACGCTCCCGCACTCTGCTGATGAGCCTTGACAATTGTACCATCGATAACAAAACATTCATGATCGGAAACATCAGTAAGTATCTTAAAAATAGCCACAATTTACCTTTTTTGGACCATTTATTACACTGTTTAAAAACTGAATTCCATCGATCGAACTCTGTACGCAGATCGCACCTGGGACATCCTACTTGACATGCGTGCAGCACGCCTACGAGCGTCATGCACAAATTCGATTTGTTATAAATGTCCGCTTCCAGCATCATCGCCTTCAGCTTCGACCAAGGCTCGTCCGTGAGCGGTAATCGTGGCATGGCAAACTCATTGTTTCATTGTTCGTCAAATCAAAATACGAGTTTGTCTCCACTTTTCAGGCATTTATCTCAAACGTCAACAGCCGCTAGTGTTCTTCACAAGAATACGCTACTATAGAATGTCAATCTTCAAAACTATGAGCGTAGTCATGTGCATAATCTGCTTGGAGTTCAATAGAACCCGTGATCTCGAAGATGCCCGGCGCATGGTCGAAGCAGCCCGTCGCGAAGCGGATGTGGTTCCAGAGGAGCATCTGAAGAAGGTGGCAAAAGAGCTAGAAAAGAGGCGGGTGACCGAGACTTTGGAAGAGCTCCATATCGATTCGGAAGAGGGCTGAAGATTTCATTCACTTATGTCTTTTTTAAGGGAAAATTTTTTCTCGAATTTCCCAGTACTGATTGTTTTTCCGCGCGATGATATAGGCTGGAAGTCGGAAAAGGTGCTGCTGGGCAACGACCGAATCAATATCGGGAAAAAGGTGCTCCCGTTCGGGAATACGCAGGTGGAAGCGTACAAATTTATAGTAAAATGCCTTGCGGTCTTGAGGCGAGTGAAAAAAGAAGGACTCACGTAGATATTCCCCATCACAATCGAAGTATTTGACTTCAAGTATCGCTCGTCCCTGGCGGTCGTAGAGGGGGCGAAAAGTCATCGAATCAGGACGCATGACGTGGGCGTCCTTGAGGCTCATGGCTTCCTTGAGTTTTTTATCGGTATCGACCAAAACCCTGTCACATTCCGAGCACACTCGAGCTGCAATATCATTTTCGGCCCCACACTCCATACAGCGTTTGAATCGAAAGCGAAAGTTGCAGGGGATCACCTTCAGACTTTGCTCGTCCTGTGTCGCTCCTTGGCATTTGCGCCCAAAATGCTCAACGAGAGTACCTTCGTCATCGACTAAACCCCAAAAATGGTTCAAGTGTCCACATTGGGGGCATGTTACCTCAACGGGTATCGAGCTGTCGCTCGGTTTATCCTCGCTGATGTCAGGGGCAAAGATCTCATGTCCTTGACCTGTGTAATCCAAAATCAAACAGTCGACCTTCCCAGGACTCAGACGAAGTCCACGACCTACGATCTGCTGATAAAGGCTGATCGATTCAGTAGGCCGCAAGATGGCAATTAAGTCGACGTGCGGTGCATCAAAACCGGTGGTGAGAACGGAAACATTCACGAGATACTTGAGATCGCCCTGCTTGAAACGACGGATGATGGCATCACGTTCTGTCGACACAGTCTCCCCGACTACTAGAGCAGAGGTATCGTAGGGTAGATAGCCCATGATCTCTTCCGCATGACGAACTGATGCTGTGAATATCATCACTCCCCGTCGGTCATGGGCCATGTCTATAATGTTCTGCACAATGCTGGGTGTTATCCGGCGCTGGTCTTTGAGTGCCGTTTCAATCTCCTGGAGCGAAAAGCTACCCTGACGGCCTGATAGCTTCAGTTTAGAAAAATCATAGCAGGCGACAGGCGCATCGATTCGAATGGGAGGAGTGAGAAAACCCTGTTTGATCATACTGCTCAGAGTCAGCTCAAAGATACAGATCTTGAAAAAGCGTTCTTCCTCGGTCCTAAGCGCTCGGCGAGGCTGGTGATATTGATAGACCCATCCGAGTCCTAAGCGATACGGTGTAGCGGTCAGCCCTAAGATGCATAGACCTGGATTGGCCGCCTGTAGCTTGCCAATGACCTGCGCATATTGAGTGCCACTTTCCAACGACACGCGATGGCATTCGTCGATGATCAGCAAAGAAAAACATTGAAAAAAAGAATCTGATGCCCGTGCAACAGACTGTATGCTCCCAAAGATGACCTTGCTATGTGACTCTTTACGGTCGAGGCCAGCGGCATAGATTCCAGCCTCGAGACCATAGCTTTGGTACTTCTCATGATTTTGCTCGACGAGTTCCTTGACATGGGCCAAGACCAGCACTCGACCTTTAGCTAGACGGGCTAGTTCGGCAATAACGAGGCTCTTACCTGCTCCTGTCGGTAGCACCACGAGGGCAGGTTTTTTGCTTCTCTGAAAATGCCGTATCGTAGCCGAGACAGCTTCTTGCTGATAGGAACGGAGTTTATACATACTCAAACACTCGCAGGTGAATGGGTCGATGAACTTAGCCCGACTCACGAGGATGAGTCAGAGCCTGAGGATTGATAGGCTTAGGTTTGAAAACTCTGGGGTTTGCTTCATGGGCTTCATTCGAAGACGGATTTCGAAACGAACGCAGACTGAGGAGGACGACACTGACCAGGATACACGCCCCAGCCCAAAAGTAACTAGGCCGCATCTCTTCACCGAGGACAAGATGTGAGAGTCCTGCGCCAATCAGCGTCTGCAAACTAATAAAGCCACTCACGGTGCTGGCAGGCAGGCGCTTGAGGGACCAAAGGTTGAGGAAGTAATTGAGTACCGTCGGACCCGCAACGATAAATGTGAGCATCGCGATCACAGTGCCCGACTGGGGTGCTTCCGTGAGGGGGGCTGGAATCCGCGGCGATTCATGCACGAAGAAATGCCAAAGCGAAAGGGAAGGGTTCTGCAAAGCGAACCATGCGAGTCCACCCAAGACGAGACAGGAGGTCCACACTAAGGCCCAGCTAAACATACGCGAGGTGAAAAGAAGGGCAGGCTGCCCATTGATATAATCACGAGAAATCACTAAGTAATAGGCATAGATAGCCGCAGAGAGCAGGCAAAGCAAATTGCCGAAAAAAGCCGCACGGTCCATCCCCTCAAGAAGATGCAAGAGACTGTCACTGAAAAGGATGAAGACCCCCGTGCCACCGAGCATGAGAATGCCCGCTCGATTCCATGTGAATGCCTCACGTTTCAAAAGGACCGCAAAAAGATAGGTAAAAAGTGTGATCGATGGAACAACGATCACTGCAGCTATGGCACTCGTTAACGTCAGCGCCACAATCAGCAGAAACTGATTCAGAAAGATACCTAAAAATGACAAGCCAAGATAGACCCCGGCTGGCAGAGGCGCGGTCTCCTCATGACCTCGCGAGGCCGTCCTTCGCCACAGCCGCAAAGCCAGTTGAAACGCAATGGCACCAGCGAGGCTCCGAATGGTAAAGAGAGCGGTCGGAGTCAGAGTTGACAAAGCCAACTTTTGCGCAATGGGCAAAATACCAAAGTTGATCTGAACGAGGAGGAGCGCAAGCAATGCGAGAGTCATAAGCATCCAGACGAGAGAGGGGTGACGGAAAAGTAAAACGAGATCGGGTAGCGAATCATGGCCAGTCCAGAGCCTTGTTTAGGCCATGTCCCAGGGGGAGTCAAGGCAGAGTCCAGGTCACTCGCATCGGCGTCGCAAAAAGGTCTTACGCGCAGGCAAAGACGGGGTTTTTTCATTCGCTGGATAGAACGGTATAAAAAGAGCATTTTATGGATTGAAAACGGTGGCTTGAAGGTGACTCTCGAGACTCGGTCTGAAATCACCGACAAATCCTTCAGAGGCTTTTTAACCAAAAGACGGGAAGACCATGACCCAGGGTCTCAATAACATGCTCATGCGCATACTCCAGCTAGGCCTTTTGGCTAACCTGGTGGGGTGCTTCCCGAGCAAGCCTGAAACATCCAGTCCCAGTTCCTCCGCAGCAGCCCCAGTGGGTGCTGATGGCACCTCAACGTTGGGAGTGTCGGACAGCGGCGAGGATCCCCAGATGGTTCGGGTGGGAGTCTCGGCCTCTCAGAACGCGAGCGGGCTTGGCGCCCTCGCGCTAGTCTCAGTCATCAACGAGGCGACCTTTACCGTCCAAGGTTGCAGAAGCGGGCACACTCAAACCCTCCAAGGGACGGCGAATCCGATCCTCCAACTCTATCGCTTCGATCAAGACTGCGTGATTGCTATCCAAAGTCTGCTGATCGAATCGAGCCTCTTTACGCCTGCCTTGGGCCAGCCTTTCAATCCAACGCAGGGGGCCATAAGCACCTTCAGCAACGATACAGGCAAACTCATCTATGTGCGGGTTCAGAGTCAGCTGCCAGCGATCTTGAGTCAAACGGCTTACAACGTGGCTTTCGTGGTTGCCGAGACGCAGGAGGGTACGGGCGTCGACCTGAATGTCTTCGAAGTGGGCGTGAGCTTCAATGTTGCCTCCGTCTTTGAGAACACCAATTCTCCTCCTGTCCTGACCCTCCGTCGGGCGCTCCCGGCCACCGGTCCTCTGACGATCAATATCAACTACGAGGGGACCGCGGCACCTGGCTCGGATTATCTCACACTGCCGGCGACGATTGCCTTCGCTGATGGTGAGTCCGAGAGGACTTTGCCAGTCAGTCTGATCAACGATAGCACGTACGAATCTGGGGAGACTTTAACCGTTCGAGTCATGAACGGGACCAATTACGTACCGAAGGAACCTCCAGCAACGTTGACCATCCGAGACGACGAGGTTGCGTTGGTCGCTACTCAATTCACGGGGTATAACTTCGGTACGCGCGCCCTCAACTTTGCTCATACGACCAAGGTTCGCATCACCAACACGGGGAAAGCTCCAGCCACAGCGATGCAGGTCTTTGGCAGTCTGCCACCCAATTTCACTTTTCCGGGTGGATTTCCAGGTGACGGAAGCTCCTGTACGTCTATTTTACCAGCAAATCAAAACTGCGATCTTGTCGTCGCCTTCTCTCCGATTGCGACTGGAGCGAGTTCAGGCACAATCGTTCTTTCCTATTTTAATGGTGTAGAAAACGTTCAGTTGAGTTTTACTGTCCAAGGCTCGGGTGGAAATGCCGCTTACCTTGTCTTTCAAGAATCCGATCTGTTTGAGTTCGATACCTCGCAGAGCAGGACAGGACGAAAGCATCTGATTGTTCGAAATCTCGGTCAGGTACCTGCCACCAATGTCAGTGGGACTTTCAGTTCGATGAGTTTTCGCTATCTAGGCAATAGCTTCCCTGGGACCGGTGGAAGCTGTACACAATCGATTGCGGTAGGTGCACGCTGCACTGTCGTCGTTGAATTTGCAGGGACAGGTATAGGGTATTTTAGCGGTGCGTTCCAGTTGAACTATAACAATGCATTCATGTCTGTCAGTACAAGCTTGGCCCTAGAGGGATCGGTCAGTAACTTGCTTGCCCCCAACCTCACGCTGTCAACAGCTCTGAATACCAGTCTGGCTATCAACCTGACGTCGACCGGTGGTGTTGGAGCCGTGACCTACCAAATTCTTTCTGGACCAAGCTTCGGGACCCTCACAGGCACATCACCGAATTTTGTCTACACTCCCTCCACTGGATTCAATCGTGTCGATACGATTGCCTATCGTGCTGTCGACGCTAATGGTCCGAGTCCAGTAGCCCAGTTGAGAATCTATGTGCAACCGAAGGCTTTGTTTCTTGTGGGTAATCTGGATAAGTTGAGATCGCTCGAGACCGAGATCAGAAATCGGCTGACGACGCAGGGATTTGATGTGTTTGTCAGGGATGACGATGCTAGTACGACTGCTGACGCCTTTGGGCGTGATCTCATCGTCATATCAGATACTGTCATTCCCACAAAAATTGAACTAAAGTATCGAGATGTGCGAGTCCCAGCGTTTATCTGGGAAAATCTTCTCTATGACGAAATGCAGATGGTATCGACTCCAGACAATACCACGGGTAACTTTAATGGTCATACCATCAACATAGTAACGAATAATCATCCTATCACGGCAGGATACGCCTTGGGTAACCTCCGGGTTTTTTCTCTCAGCGCTCCCATGGATTGGATTAACGAATCGAATGCCAATACGCTGAAACTAGCGACCGTACCAGGTGATGCCAGTCGCTCACTCTTTTTCGCTTACGATGAAGACAATCTGATGCCTAGCGGCGATATAGCGCCAGCGAAACGTTTGGGAGTGTTTCTGCCCTCGACAGCCAACGTCATCAATCCTGCTGGTCGAACCTTGATCGACCGCAGCTTGAATTGGCTGCTGACCAATCGGAATCGCCTTCTTTATGATGTGTTTCAACGGGACACCGGTCAGACTCTGGGCGGTCCTTGGCAGGAGTTTGAGTACACAGGTGCGGAGCTGACGGTTGGGAGTGGTCAGTTGCTCAATCAGAGTGGGCAGGACACTGTCAGTGCCAAAGCAAGGTTCAGTCTCCAGACGAGTGGAGTTTTCACGCTGCGCTTTTATCTCAATCTCAAGACCAACGGATCCCAATCTGCCGATGCAATGCAGGGAATCCAGTTGGGTCGTTGTGATTTGATGGATCGGAATCTGCCTGAAACCAGCGGTTCTGCCGTCAATCTACTGTGGGGAGGCTCAGCACTGGGGTTGGGCGGAGAGGAGCATTTGGGGTATCGGGTCGGAAATTCGGTGAGCAGTATCACGACTCTCAATCAGCCTTCCTCCTTTGTGGGTGTGACGGTTGATATGGGTTCTTCAACCTACACGGTGACGACGGCAGCCGGAACAACGGCGGCCATCCCCTTCGATTCTCAGGTCGCCATCGACTGCCTGCGCGTTACGAGTCGCAACATCAATAGTGCTGGATTCGTCCGTCGGGGGTTGCAGCAGATCCACATCTTCGAGGGACGCTAAGCTTAATTAACTAGGCTGAATGGACGTGTCGCGTCCCCAGCTTTCCGCATGTACAATGCAGCCCTCTATCGGCAGCCGCTCTGAGGGGCGGCTTTCTTAGTCGCCTTTGAGGTTGAGGATAGTCCATGGTAGGTCATCAGAATCCCGATCGAATCGATCATCATAAATCCTGGGTTAAAAGTTTTCCCGTCGGCAGTAAGCTCTTTCGTGGTCATACAGTGTTGACAGTTCTATCGGCAGGTATCGATTTTCTGGTGCTCAAACGCGAGCAGGATGGAGGCCTCGAGAAAGTCTTTCGCAATACTCTCGAGAGTCAGGAGTATTCAGCCTCGCGCCGGGTCGTGTGAAACACGACCTCGCTTTTACAAGAGCAATTAGCTCCTTGGCATACTCTGGACGAGTGTTAGGTGACACCAATTCTATTTTTTTCGATAATAAGCCCAAACCCAGGCGAGGATGTAGCCCAAGACAAAGATAGGTAGCGCAAAGGTTAAAAGGGGGGTCGAAAAGAGGATCACACCAAATATCGCCAGGCCGAGTGCCATAACGGTCACTCCACCAAGAACGAGGGCCAGGATTTGCAGAGCTATTTTCTTAGGGGTATCTGGTTGCTGAGCGAACCAGTCACGTATTCTGCTCGTTATGCTCATGCTCGACTCACGTTGAGGGGACAATGTGCTCATCAGAATGCACTTGCTTGGGACCGGGCCCAACGTATAGCAGAAGACAGGTGCACCTGCGATAGGGCAAATAGACGAAGATGTCATTTGCGCACGCTTCCCGGCCGCCGAACGGCTTGTGACCAGAGATTGGGTTGCCAAAGACCTCTCTTGCGAAGTCTAGGCGCGTTCGTGCCTCGAGATTCGATGCCAGACTGGGATAGCACTATTGTTTGTAAACCTGACCTCCCTTCATCACAAAATGAACCTGACGCATGACTTCGATATCCTGCAGAGGATTACCCGCTACAGCCACGATATCAGCTAGTTTACCTTTTTCGATGGATCCCAGTTTATCGTCGATCTTAAGCAATTGTGCGGAGCTTACTGTTGCAGCTTGGATCGCAGCCATGGGCTTCATACCGGCCTTGACCATGAGTCCGAATTCTTCTGCATTACGCCCATGTTCGGATACACCACTGTCGGTTCCAAAGGCGATTTTTACGCCTGAGCGTACAGCCTTAGCGAAGGTGTCCGCGATCTTGGGACCAATGGTGGCAGCTTTCACGCGAACCAACTCCGGAAAAAAATCAGGGACCTTGGATTTTTCCGCGACCCAGGCTCCGGCGATCAGGGTTGGAACGAAGTAAGTCCCTCGAGATTTCATCAGGCCCATGATGTCATCAGTCATATACGTGCCATGCTCGATCGAATCGACACCTGCCTTGACAGCTCTTTTCATGCCTTCGGTGCCATGGGCATGGGCTGCGACTGTGAAACCATAGTCGCGAGCCGTGGCGATGATGGCCGCCAACTCCTCATCTGTGAACTGAGCATTCTGTCCACTCCGAGCCTCGCTTAAGACGCCTCCTGTGGCTGTAATCTTGATAAGATCGGCTCCATCCTTGTAGCGCTGGCGAACGGCTTTCCGCGCTTCGTCTGGACCATTGATGACCCCCTGTTCGGGTGTCGGATCGGGCAGAAGACCCCGACGAGCGCCGTTCGTGGGATCGGCATGTCCGCCAGTCGTGGCAATGCTTTTGCCCGCCGAGTAGATGCGAGGACCTTTGTAGATCCCCTTGTCTATCATAGATCGAAGCGAGATAGTCACGTTGTCGGTGTCACCCAAATCGCGAACCGTCGTGAATCCTGCCATCAGAGTGCGCTCGGCATGCACGGCTGCGCGGAGGGCATAATCAGCTGTTTGGAATGTGTAGCGTTCCATATAGCTTTTGCCGTGAAATTCTGTGCTGAGGTGGACGTGCATGTCCATAAGACCCGGCATGACGGTGGACTGTCGCAGATCGATCACCTTATCATCCCGACCAGGCGTGAGATAGCCAGCTTCGACTCCTTCGATCCTATCGCCTTGGATGAGGATGGTGACCTGCTCTCGTGCCTCGCGACTGCGACCATCAATGAGAGATTTGGCATAGATCAGTGTTTTGGCTTCAAGGGAAGCTCCCCATCCTAAGCATACAACTAAAACCAACTGGCGCATAAGTTGAACCTCTTTGGAAAAACGGCTGAACCATCGACTGTGATCGTGCTGTCTGCTGCTTAACGTGTTTTTCCATCGTCGTCCAGAGAACAATCGGTCACACCCTAGAATGGACCCAGGGCTCAAGTTTAAGATCGCGAATTCTGACCTTTGCGGTTCGTCGCGGATTTTTTTGTGATCCTTATAGGCTAGATGTGGACTGGCTGGTTCGGACCCCTGAGCGTCTGGCCTCTGGGCCCTCCCCAAGCGTTTAAACAAGCATTTCAAGGTAGACACGCGCCCGCTGACGAGACGAGGCCCCCAAGTGAGTGCGTGAGCGTTTCACTCCGAAGCACTGATTCCAGCGAAGTGACCCAGAAAGCTGAAGGAGAGTTTGACGAACTCGGCAGCCTGGGTAAACGAGCTTGTGCTGGAAATGACATCCTGAGGTGTATGAATGTTACGATTGTAATTGGTTGGGTTTTCAGTTGGGAAGATTGCAGGAATGCCCTGCCGGTTCCAAGATCGGTGATCACTTGTGCCAGCTGTCAATCGATTCTTGTCGTAAGCTACTGTTTGATAGTTTTGAATCAAGCGTTCCGTGTCTCTCAACAGGGTCGGGTCCACGTCGTTGGTGACAAGCCAGATCATATCTTCGGGTACACTGCGATAAAGATTCATATCATTTTGCAGCATTGCAATTACATTTTTACCAGCACTCACATAGCGTCGAGCAATATCTTGGCTCCCTATGAGTCCCAGTTCTTCTGCCGCATAGCCATGAATCTCGACACTCCGATCGAAGACTAGATTTTGTTCCATAGCCACCCGGAAGAGTTCGAGGTGTGACGCTGTGCCGCTTGCATTATCATCGGCACCCGGGGCTGATTCAGGGTTTTTGCCGCTGCGATTGATGCTATCGATGTGACTTCCTAGTACCAAAATCTCGTTAGGAAAGCGTCTGCCCTCGATGCGCACGATATAGCTGGCCTGAGGATAACCCTGATGTTCCACGGTTTGAAACGTGACGTCCTTGCGGTCGCCGGCATACTTGCGAAACTGCTTCAACATGTAATCAGTGACTCGATTTGCTTGGTTTGAGCGAGCCTGCCGCGTACCCAGTGCTACCAGCTCTTCGACGGTAGAGCGGATCGCAAGGGGATTGACCGCGTTCTGGAGGGATGTAAGTTGATCGATCGTGACCTCGAGTGGAATGATGGGAACCGCAACTTTATTTACTGCACGCAGAGGTACTTCATCGCCTTTTAGGCGAATCAGTTGACCACAGGCCCAGCGTTCGTCATGGAGAACTTCCGCAGCTTTCTGCACATCGTCATCAGCGAGTCGTAGCAGAGCAAAGGCGTCAGGAACCCATTCAACCAATTCCCCGAGACTTGCCAGGGTGAGTCCATCGAACTTCGCATCCTCGAGGTTGATCCAATAGAGGCGTTCAAATTCTTCATCACGAGCCTCAGGCGATCGAACGAGCAGATGAGTCTCGGTTGTCAATAGCACCTTGTCGACAACTTCCTCGAGCTGGGAGCCTCGCCGTACAATGGTGACGGGTGACGCAGTTACCTCTAAAGTCATCAAAAACGCGATTACACCGCATAGGGCACGCATCATCGGCCTCCTAGGGAAGGTTAGACGGGATCCTGATCAAAAAACGCCAGACTTCCATCATAGAAGCCCCATACCAGTTTGAAATTCAGAAAATCGCAATGAGTTGAGAGATGGGCCGTTCGACTTGTAGGTGAGGCCTGACGCTCTATAGTAGTTGGCAGCATACGGTGAGCGTGGATCACCCCGCGCTTGATTCTTGTCAGCTTGAGAGCAAATATTCGAACTTTCCAATAAATCTCATAAATACGGTCACATAGGATCTTATTGCTCGTCACTCCTGTTGCTGTCCGAGGACGTTCTTGGGTATGATGTTCGTTCGGATCTTTGTGTGCGAAACGACGCAGAGGCCTGAAAGGGCCGATTTGGAAAGGACAAGATATGGTGCAAGGAAAAAGTCGGGGGCCTCTTCTGAATCATTTGGATGCGATCGAAGAGCGGTGCCTTCAAGGAGACCCTCGGCTTCAGGATATACTCAAGATCTTCGGACCAGATGGGCATTATGTTTTGATCCTCTTTTTCATCTTACCTTTTCTTCAACCTATTCCGCTTTTTGGCTTATCAACACCGTTCGGTCTCTTGATCGCTGTGATTGCAGTGTTTGCTTATTTGAGGAAGCCAGCTTGGATCCCAGCCCGTTGGGGTGATCGGAGCTTGAAGGGAAGCACCGTCAAGCGGATCGCTGAAGGCTCAGAGCGCATTTTTGAAAAACTAGGCTTTCTTCTGCATCCTCGTCTGAAGTACCTCTTCCAAGGCCCTTTTCGATTGATTAACGTATCATTAGTGGTTTTAAACGCAGTGCTCCTGGCTTTGCCGCTGCCTATCCCCTTCTCCAACACTCTACCAGCATGGATGATACTCTTTCAGACTCTAGCCCATCTCGAGGAAGATGGCGCCTTTATCATCGCTTCTTATGTCCAGACCCTGCTCTGTTTGGTGTACTTCGGATTGATTCTGCTGGGTATTGGCACGGGGATAGAGTTTTTGGATAAGAATGATTTCCTCTAAGGTGACCATCTTCAAGTGATACAGGCGTAGTACAGGTCTTTTCGAAGGCTCACGTTTCGGCGGGAGGAACCCGAGGACCTCCCCTCTCCGCAGGTCTGCCGAGTCTAAAACTGGCAATCACCTTCAAATTTTTTCATCCCCGAGCTCCTTGTATTCGAGTTGGCCGATAAGCCAGCGTATTTTGTAAGAAAATCATGACTGATAAATTATTCTGACGACAAAAGTAGCGTGTCGTTTAGATTTGCTTACTAGGACCCGGAATCGACTTGTATTAAGACATCAAAACAGCATCAAGAAGACGCAAAGGGAGAGTAAGAGCATGAAAACAAAACACATTTTTTTGGTCACTTTGTTGACTGGCTGGACAGTCATCAGTGCTTGTGGAGCGGCTTCGGAGACAGACAGCGAGGTCAAATCGATCTGTGGTCGCACGGAAGACTTCGTGCCGATCAACGCTTACTCGGGACGAACCGAATGGGTTCAAACACGGGAAGAATCCGTGGGGCGTCTCAATCGCAATTGTTCGGGTACCTATATCGGTGATATTGGGTCGCGACGTCATCTGTTCCTGACCGCGGGCCACTGTGGTCGCACCGGGCAAGCAGCCTCCGTCGAATTCAATTACGAAGAGAATGCGGACGGCCCCGTCGTGACAGTGAATGGACGCTTTATCGAGTCACGCAGCAATCCTGACTATGCTTTGATTGAATTGGAGCAGGATCCAGGGGTGTCCCCAACTCCGCTGGCAACAGAGGTGAGCTCGAATCTGACGATCATTCAGCACCCTGCAGCTCGTTTGAAGGTCGTGGCTTTTGGCCTCCGGTCCGGGAGTGCGACGGGTTCTCGCATTGCCTACAGTGGCCTTGATACGCTCGGTGGAAGTTCGGGCTCTGGAATTCTCAACGAACGCGGGGAATTGGTCGGAGTTCACACCCTCGGTGGTTGTTCGTCGTCGGGAGGCAGCAATAGCGGTTGGAGTCTCCGCGGTATCATCCAGGCCTCGCCCCTGTTATAGGTGTCGAAAGGCGCCATAGACCGAGGCCGAATCTCGTGCTTCAATCTGTGGCGCACTTTGCTGTTTGATTCTATAGTCCGCAAGCTCGTAGGACGATCATTCGATCAAGAGGGGCTCGACACTGCTCAATAAAAACTAAAGAAACCTATACAAAGCGATACTATTTGTATAGGTTTATCCTCATGAAACTCAAACTCTCAGAAGCAGCAAAACAGTTAGGCGTT
>Ga0209985_10003031_pt1 | contig 14687 bp, 16 predicted proteins | sample NOAtaG_FD_187305 | JGI IMG/M metagenome (GOLD analysis project Ga0209985, IMG submission 187305) | Freshwater lake microbial communities from Lake Erie, under a cyanobacterial bloom - NOAA_Erie_Diel6S_1000h metaG (SPAdes) (version 2) | ecosystem: Environmental > Aquatic > Freshwater > Lake ...
CCGGTGGGTCGCAACGACGGGTGCAAGACCCAGAGCCTTCCGCTACGCTGGAGCACCACAGCCTGAAGCTGGAGTACACGCCCAACCCGGCCTGGTATGCCGTGCAGGCGCTGCCCTACCTGATGGAGTTCCCGCACGAATGCGCCGAGCAGATCTTCAGCCGGTATTACGCCAACCGTCTGGCCACGCACATCGTGCAGCAGCGGCCACAGGTGAAGCAGGTGTTCGAGGCGTGGAGCAAGGGCGGCCCGGGCAACGAGCAGGCCTTCCTGAGCAACCTGGAGAAGAACCCCGAGCTGAAGGGCATCGTGCTGGAGGAGACGCCCTGGCTGCTCAGCGCCAGGGATGAAGGCGAACGCAAGCGCCGCATCGCGCTCTTCTTCGACCTGCAGCGCATGTCCGGGGAGGAGGCCGCATCCTTGAAGAAGTTGGCCGAGCAGCAGTTGCCGCAAGGGGGCTGGGGCTGGTGGAGCGGAATGCAGCCCTCGCGGTACATCACGCAGAACATCGTGGCGGGCTTCGGGCATCTGCAGCAGCTGGGCGCGCTTGACCTTGCTTCGAACAGCGAGGAGCGCCGCATGATCGAACAGGCCATCGACTGGCTGGACCAGGAGGTGGAGCGCGAACACCAGCGCCGACTGCGCGGCACCACGGTGGACAGCCTGCCCGACCCCTCCGCAGAGGACATCCACTACCTCTACGCGCGCAGCCACTTCCCGCAGCCCGTGCTAGGTCTCAAGAAGGGTGGTGTAGCCCAGTTCATCATCGAACGTGTGCAGCGCAATTGGACGCGCTACGGCCTTCAGGAGCAGGCCATGATCGCCGGCGCTCTGCGCCGCTTGGTCAGCTTGTCCTCGACACCTGAACTGGTGATGGCATCGCTCACCCAGCGTGCCACGATCAGCGAGGAGCTTGGCATGTACTGGAAGGACTTCCGTGCCGGCTACGCCTGGAACAGCTTCCCCACGGAAACGCATGCCTTGATGATCGAGGCCTTCGAGCAGGTGGCGCGCGACAAGCAGAAGGTGAACGCCCTGCGCCAGCACCTGCTCACCTTGAAACGCACCACCGACTGGGGGACCACCAAGGCCACGGCCGATGCCTGCTATGCCTTGCTGCTGGTGGGCGATGACTGGCTGGAAGCGAAGGCTGTACCGGTGATCCGTGTGGGTGATCAGGAGGTGAGGCCCACGAAGCAGGAGGCCGGCACGGGCTATTTTGAGCACAGCTGGACGGGTGCGGAGGTGAAGCCGGCGATGGGCCGCGTGACCGTGACCACCGCGAGCGACGGGGTGCAATGGGGTGCGCTGCACTGGCAGTACTTCGAGCAGATGGACAAGGTCCAACCCCACGGGTCGCCGTTCAACTTGCGCAGGCAGGTGATGCTGCGCGAGCAGACCGATGCGGGCACACGGTTGATGGAGCTGACCAACGGTCGTGCACTGAAGCCAGGCGACCGGCTCACTGTCCGCGTGGAACTGCGCACCGACCGCTGGCTCGACTTCGTGCACCTGAAGGACCTGCGCGCCGCTGGCCTCGAACCCGTTGACGCGCTCAGCGGCTACGAATGGAAGGGAGGCCTTGGCTACTACCGCAGCATCCGCGATGCCGCCATGCACTTCTTCTTCGATCGGATCGGCCCTGGAACGTACGTGTTCGAGTACGACCTGAAGGTGACGCACGCCGGGGAGTTCAGCAACGGGATCACCACGGCCATGTGCATGTATGCGCCCGAGTTCTCGTCACACAGCGAAGGGCTGCGGCTGGTCGTTGGCGAGTGAACCTTACCTTCATGCAATGTACTGGATCAGCGCCCTCCTTGCAGGCCTGCTTCCTTTGCTGGTCGCCGCCCAGACGTACGACCCAATGGTCATCGATGGTGCCCGGTGGCTGAACCATGTGGTATCGCCGTTCAATGAGCACAGTCTGGTGCCTCTTGAGTTCGGGGAGGATACCGTCATTAACGGGGAGACCTACAGGGTCATTGGTGAATATGGTGGCTACGGCGCCATGCGCGAGGAGGATCGCCGCGTGTGGTTCATGCCGTTCGGTGATCTGGTGTGGGAGTTGGATTCAGTTCCGGTGCTCCTGTACGATTTCAACCTGCAGGTGGGCGACCACTACACGCTGCCGATGCAGCCCACCGTACAGGCCGAAGTGATCGCCAGGGACTCGGTGGAATTGATGGACGGCACGTACAGGGACCGCTGGGTGTTCGCGCCCAACCAGGCCTTCCTTCAGGAGTGGATCGAGAGCATCGGCGATGCGGTGTACGTGCTGAGCAGTGTGAACCCGTTCTGGGAAACGGGCATCTGGTTGGAATGCTATGGTGTGAACAACAACGCACTGTTCGGTTCGTGCCTGTTCCTGGGGGAAGGTCCTGCGGGTGCGGCCGCTGTTGAAGAGTTCCGCGCAATGCCGAGCTCGGTTGCCGGTCGCTTCCAATTGCAAGGCCCTGTTGCCTCAGTGCAGATGGCCACAGTGCATGGCGTGAACGGGCGCGTGGTGTGGGACCATCGCGGACCCGTGGAGTTCATCGACCTCACCGGCCAAGGCCCGGGCCTGTATGTGTTGAGCATCATCGCGGCTGATCGGCGGTCCGTTCTGCGGTTGATGGTGCCTCGACCATGAGGTGTGATGGTGGAAGGGACCGCCCGTCGGTTAGTTTTGGGGCAATGAAGCACTACCTGATCGCCCTCTTGGGCCTTTCGTTGGCCGCTTGCGGAGATGGCAAGCACGAGGCTGCGGACCAGTCGACAGCAACGGAAAGCACGGCACCCGGGATCGTTGTGGACCTCGCGCCCTACGATATGCCCTTCTCGCTCGACCTTGGCGATCCCGCCACCCTCGGTACCGACAGTGTGGAGGTGGCCTTCAATGAAGAGTTCGGTTGGCTGGAAGTGCGCGTAGGTGAGCACGTGGGCCTCACCATTGCCGAAGAGCCCGGCGACCTGCAACGGCTGAAGGCCGACCTGGACCGCGACATGCTGCAGAAACACACCCTGATCGCGCAGGACGCCGAGCACATGGTGTACCGCTCGCAGTTCCCCGATTCGGACCTGGTTTACATCCACTTCGTGCGGGTGATCGCGGTTGATGGCCGCACCTTCGTGATGCAGGATGCCATGGGCCCCCGTTTCACCGAGGCGGATGTGGCCCGCATGAACGGTTCGGTACGGTTGAAAGCAGCCGCGTGATGCGCCACCTGATCCCCGTTCTGTTGTTCCTCTGTGCCTTTACGGCGAAGGCACAGACCATCGACAAGGCCTGGGCCGATAGCCTGCAGGCCTACTGGGACCGCATCAACGCCGAATACCGCGATCCCGACCACACCCCCCTTCGCCCCGAGGACCGTCCGGCCTTTACCGAGCTGGAGCGGTTCGCCCCCGATCCGCGCTACCGGGTGCAAGCCAACTTCAAGGCCCGGAAAGGGAAGCCCTTCGCCATGAAGACCACCACCGATCGCCTGCCCATGTACGAGCCAGTGGGCGTGCTTTCCTTCACCCTCATGGGCCGCAAGGAGAAGCTCACCGTGTACCGCAACATCGAACTGAGCAAGCGGCCCGAGTACGTGAACTACCTGTTCATTCCCTTTACCGACCTCACCAATGGCCACAGCACCTACGGCGGCGGACGCTACCTGGAGCTCACCGGTCCGCTGGGCGCCACCGTTGAAATGGACTTCAACCGGGCCTACAACCCGTATTGTGCGTACGGGGGCAAGTATTCGTGCCCCATTCCGCCGCCGGAGAACCACCTTGAACAGTCCGTTGAGGCCGGAGTGAAGGCCTTTGACCATTAAGGCTGCCTTGTAACCGGGGTCTTGGGACTCCGTACAAGGCGCGGGACCGGGTTCGGAAAAGCCCCCCGGATCTCGTATCCTTGTCGCTTGTAGAGCTCCACGACATGCGTCTTACTACCCTCGCGATCGCCGCCTTCCTCACCCTGCGCAGCCTGGCCGGGGTCATTGTACTCGAAGGTCAGTACCAGGGCAAGAACATCTTCATCCAGAATCCCTTCTCCGAAGCTGGTGTGGGTTTCTGTGTGTTCGAGATCACGGTGAACGAGCAGATCGCCACGGACGAGATCAACTCCAGTGCTTTTGAGGTGGACCTCGCCAACTTCGGCCTGAAGGTGGGTGATGCCATCGTCGTGAAGATCAAGCATAAGGACGGTTGCACACCCGTGGTGCTCAACCCCGAAGTGCTGAAACCCAAGAGCACCTTCGATATCGTCAAACAGTCCATCGGCAATGATGGCACCTACACTTGGACCACGACCAACGAAACGGGTGAACTGCCCTATATCGTGGAGCAGAAGCGGTGGAACAAATGGGTGAAGGTGGGTGAGGTGATGGGCAATGGGAAACCCGGCGAGCACACCTACACCTTCAAGGTGACCCCTCACAGCGGTGAGAACACCTTTCGCGTGAAGCAGGTGGACCTGACCAAGCGGTCGCGCTACAGCGAGGCCGTGAAGTACTCGGACAGCAGTGTGGCAGCTGTGACCTGGGGCCCCGCCAAGCCCAAGGATGTGATCACGTTCTCGGCCAGCACGCTGTATGAGATCTACGACCAGTACGGGAACATCGTGAAGCGGGGCTATGCGGCCTCCGTGGATGTCAGCACGCTGAAAAAGGACCTCTACTACCTGAACTACGACAACAAGATGGGCGAAACGTTCATCAAGCGTTGATCCGGCAACACCTTCTAGGAAAGCCTCCCATGGCCGGGGGGCTTTCTTCTTTTCTGAACTTCGCATCATGATCCGCATTGAGCACATCGGCATCGCCGTGAAGGACCTGAACGCTGCCGAGGAGTTGTACCAAAAACTGCTGGGCGCACCGAGCTACAAGCGCGAGAGCGTGGAGAGCGAAGGGGTGATCACCTCGTTCTTCCAAGTGGGTCCCAACAAGATCGAACTGCTGGAAAGCACGCGGCCCGACGGGCCCATTGCCAAGGCCATTGAGAAGCGCGGTGAGGGCATCCATCACATCGCCTATGAAGTGGACGATATCCGTGCGGAGATGGCGCGTCTGCGGGCCGAGGGCTTCACCCTGCTGAACGATGAGCCCAAGCGCGGAGCCGACAACAAGCTGGTGTGTTTCGTGCACCCCAAGAGCGCCGGTGGGGTGCTGGTGGAACTGTGCCAGGAGATCCGGTGATCCATGGCAACTCGCAAGGAGACCGCGGCCTTCATCCTCGAAGCGCTGGGCCATGCCGATCGTTTCAGCACCAAGGCCATGTTCGGCGAGTTCGCGCTTTATGCCGATGGCAAGCCCGTGGCCTTCATTTGCGACGACCAGCTCTTCGTGAAGATCATGCCCGAGAGCGCTGCGTTGGAAGGGCGCTGTGAACTGGCTCCGGCCTACCCCGGCAGCAAGGACTACTACCTCGTTCCCGAGGACCTGATCACCGGTGAGCGCAAACTGCCGGAGCTGTTGTTGAGCATGGCGGAGGTGCTGCCGTTGCCCAAGGCCAAGGGGAAGCGACGAGGGCGGGCAAAGAAGTAATGACCGGGAAGTACGATTGGCGGACCTCGTCAGGGATTTGGCCTGCGAGTCGTTTATTTGTACGTTTGCACGTACAGAATAACATTATGATCGCCATTCCTGTCACCACCCTGCGCGACAAGCTGAAGACCTACCTCGACCGTGTCACCAAGTCGTTCGAGGTGATCGTGGTCTCGCGCAGCGCCGACGAGAACGACTCTGTTGTTATCCTTCCGCTAAAGGAGTACAACGCCTTGGTGGAGACCAATTACCTGCTTTCAACCCGGAAGAACCGGGAGCGGCTGGTGGAATCTATGGAGCAGTTGAAGCGCGGCGAAGTGGTGGCGCCGAAGGAGTTCAACAAGCGCTCATAAACGGATGCGTATCGAGTTCACAGCGAACGGCTGGGAGGACTTCAACTATTGGCTTGATGCCGACCTGGAGAAGGCGGACCGCATCCGCGAATTGATCGCCGATATCCGTCGGGACCCCTTCAAGGGCTTGGGTAAGCCGGAGCCGCTGCGCCATCAGCTCGCAGGTTGCTGGTCGCGACGGATCGATGGTGAGCATCGATTGGTGTACGTGGTGAGCGGCGGACGCGAGGACAGAAAGGTGGTCGTGCTTTCCTGTCGCTATCATTACGACTGAAGCCATGGAGCACTGCGCCGAGTTCATCCATCATGCGCTGAAAATGGATCCGCTATTGGCCCTTTGGCCGATCCTGTTCGCCATGGCGCTGGTGTTATTGGGGAATTGGCTTGTCAAGAAGCATTACGAGGTGAACGGCATCGATGCACCGAACATCATGGGAAGACCGTTCCATGGATGGTTGCCGCCTGCCGATTGCCGTGTGCGAACAGCGACCTTCCGGAAGGCAGCCATAGCCGTAATGGTTCTGCTCTATGCGCTCATCGTTCAAATGGTCCTCATGGGCATGGCCTACAACCACATTGAGCGCACGGGAAGGGGCCTACAGCAGCCCCAGCCGCTTCACCATTCCCATCACATCCTCCCTCTCCAGCTCCAGGTGTTCGGCGTGTAGCCCCGCCTCGCGTGCCCCGATCACGTGCTGGATGCTGTCGTCGATGAAGAGCGTGCGCGCAGGGTCCGCGTGGTGCTGTTTCAGCACATGGTGGAAGGCCTCCGCATGCGGCTTCCGCAGCCCGATATCGCAGCTGTAGTACGCGCCGTGGAACAATCCCTTGAAGTCGGTGATGCCGAGGTCGCGTGCCAGAATGGCCTCGAAGGCCGGCACGTGGATGGCGTTGGTATTACTGAGCAGCAACACTTGGTAACGCTCTTTCAGGCGCATCACCAGGTCGATCCGTTCGCGAGGCAGCGTGCCCAGCATGGCGTTCCAGCAGGCATCGATCTCGCGGTCTGTGATGTCGGGCCGGAACAGGGTGCGGATGCGGTGGCGGAAGGTCTCCGGTGATAGTTCGCCGGTCTCGAACCCGTCGAACAGGTGGTCCTGTTTCGCTTTGCTGTAAAGGCTGTCGAAGTCCTCGAAACCGAGCGCATGGAACGCCCGCATCGATGCGGTGTAGTCCACATCGAACAGAACGCCGCCCAGGTCGAGCAGCAGGGTATCGAAGGAAGAGGAGGTTCCTGTCATGGATGTCACGAGATCGCTCAACGGCAAACGGAAAGGTGGTAGCAGGCCTGCTTGGCCTCGCGTGTGGCGAAGATCATGTTGTCCTTCCGCCTGTGCTCATCGATCACCTCGGCCAGCGTTTCGGCCAGGAACACCTGCTGGCAGGCGGCCAGTTCAAGGGTCTCGCCGTCACTGTCCACGAACTTCATGTAGGAGAGGTCCATGGAGGTGCCATGGGTATGCGGTGCGCTGGCATCGCGTGTGGCGTTCACGTTGGAGCGGCCCAGGTCCCGCTGGTCCTTCCGTGTACGGAACAGGCTGGTGACCTTGATCCGGGCCTTGGCCACATCGGTGCCCTGGATGCGCTCATGGAAGTCCTCGGCGATGGACCGAAGCACGGCGTGTGCCCTGGGGGTCAGGTAGGGCCTGCCATGGGTCATGGGCGCCACCCAGAACGCGTCCGTGGCATTCACGCGAACGAGGCCCACGGCGCGCTGCGCGACAAGCCTTTCCAGGGTGTTCTCGTCGGCCACCGGTGCTACACCGGCGCTCAAGGAAAGGTGCTTGTATTCGGGCAGTTTGTCCCGCAGGCGCTTGCTGAAGTGCTTGTACGGGTAGGTGGCGCAGTTGAGGACCGGGCCCTGTTCAGCAGGGGGTTCCGCAGCCACCATGGGTGTTTCCTCCTCGGGCCCGCAGCTTCGTACGGTGGCTACAATGGCCGTGAACAACAGGCCCCCCACAAGGCCTACGCGCCCCCAGCGGATCCGCGTGCGTTTGCGTGCCTGTCCAGCAACTGCGGCCCGCCCCTTCCGAGTTCGTTGGCCGCCTTCTGGTTCCGGTATGCGTAAGGACATGTTCACCAAGCGCTTCCACGCGCCCTTGATTTTTCGCGCTGGGCAAGGTTACTGCGGGATACTTTTGCCGCCGGATCGCCGGGCCGGGACTTTTCAGTGCTGCGCGGTGGATCACGGGCCTATAGCTCAGCGGTCAGAGCAGGGGACTCATAATCCCTTGGTCGCAGGTTCAAATCCTGCTGGGCCCACCTTCGTCCGCCGAAGCTTTTTGCGTAGGCGGATCTTCTTGGCGGACTTCGGTGGGCGCAGCCCACCATCAAGGTGATCCAGGCAACGGGAAAAGGCCTCGAGCTATGCCGAAGCTCGCCGAAGGTGAGCGAAAGCGGGCAGTAGTTGCAATTGAGCGCCATAGCTCCAGCTCAGGCGGTTCAAGTTCGCAAAGAGGAACGCCCCCTCAGTATGGCCGCACGGCGCTTACCCGCATGAACACATCGTCGATGAGCACGTGCGCATCGCGGTCCTTGTTCCAGAAGTAGAAGCTCAGACGATCGCCCTCTTCCAACGGTGGCACCGGTATGCGGTATTCCAGTTGCTCCCACTGCCCGGGTACCGGAGGCATGGGGTTGATCCGGAAGGGCTCGTAGTACCCGGAGCTGCCGTCTGCATGCTTCACCTCGGTGATACCCAGCAGCGTGCGGGAATCACCGGCGTTCGCTTCGTAGCGTTGCAGGCCCACCTCCAGGAAGAGGGCTCGTCCCGTTGGGAGGCTTCCCGGCTCCGCAATGAAGGTGATGCCGTACTCCGTGCTGTCGTTGAACACACAGACCTTCCGCCCGCTGAAGGCCTCGTGGCGCTCTTGGATGCGGCCGCCTTTCCACCACGTGCATTCGCGTTCCAGATCGCAGCTTTCCTCCAGTACCACCTCCATGCCGTTCGGATTGTATGGTGCGGATTGATAGTTGCCACCCAGCAGATGCCGGTACTCCTCGCCGGACCGCAGGAAGGTGAAGGCGTATTTGCGACGGTCCATGCTCTCGTGGTGCAGGATGTGCATGTGGTACTGCCACATCTGTATACCTAGCAGTACGATGCATGCTACGATGTAGGTGCGGGTCAGTGTCCACCAACGTCCGCGCAGGTCGTTCAGTAGCAGCGCCATGGGTATGGCAAGCACCGGATAGTGGTCCACGAACACGCGGCTGCCGAAGCCGCTTCCGTAGTACCAGATCCACCAGCTGCTGATCACGTAGGTGTTCGCCGCCCAGTAGACGAGCATGCCCAGCCCACGGGGGCGTTCCTTGCGCAGCATCCGCAACGTACCGAACAAGGCCAGTAATAGCACCGGTGCCCACAGGAACAGGCCGCGCCGGAAACCGAACAGGACCTTGAAGACCTCGGGCCTGTCCCAATGGAAGCCTTCGCCCTGATAGCCATAAGCGAACCAGCGGCCCGTTTGCATGTACCACAGCAGGGGTTGAATACCCACCACTGCCATGCCCATCACCACCGCGCCGATCAGCACCCATGGGCGTTGCAACAGCCCGCGTAGCAGGGCCCAGGTGTCCTGGCCTGCAACCACGGGAATGGCCAGTACCACCAACCCGTTCACCGGACGGATCAGTACCACCAGTCCCAGCAATGCCGCGGCCGCGACCCACAGCCATACCGAAGCGTCGCGATGCAGCCGGTGGATCACCAGCAGGAAAACGCTCACTGCGCAGAAGGTGTGGATGTGTGACCAGCCGGGTTGGAGCGCGGCATATTGCATCAATTGCGTTCCCAGGGCGATCGCCGCGAGCGTCCAGGCCACGGCTCCCTCCCGCACCCCCATGCCGAGCAACAGCGCGCGCAGCGCCAACAATCCCAGTAACAGGTACACCCACGCCCCGATGCTCAGCGCCCGCATTTCATGGATGCTCAGTCCGTCCTTGGGGGCTTCGGGATCACTGAGCGCAATGGCGTGGCCGATGCCGAACCACGGCGCCATCATCACGCTGGTACCGCAGAAGTACTTGTTCACGGTGCGTCCATCGTCCGTGTAGCGCACGTACTCCCACACGTAGGGCTCATGGCCGTGGTCGTTGCGGATGAAGAGCGACTGTAGGTAGCCGTAGTATCCCTTTACATCGCTGCGTACCGTGCCCTTCCAGCCATCGCCCTTTTCACCGATCCAAAGGCCGTTAACGGACACCACGGCCGTGACCAGCACGGCCAATAGAACGACCAGGAGCGAGGGAGAAGATCGGCGCAACATTTCGGCGCGTGAAGATGGCACGCGTTGCGCGATTCACCAGCGCCCGGACACCGCTTTCGGCGGGTATCCTATTTTCGTCGGGCGCCCCGGGGCGTGTGCATCCATGAAGAAGGTCATTGTAACAGGGGGGGCGGGCTTCATTGGTTCGCATACCGTGGTGGAGCTCATGGCGTCAGGACTGGAGCCCATCATTGTGGATGACCTGCGCAACAGCCAGGAGCGTGTGCTGCGTGGCATTGAGGCCATCGCGGGCAGGGCGCCCCGGTTCCACCGTATCGATTGTACCGACCGGCAGGCCCTGGACCGTGTGTTCCGCGAAGAGGGGCCCGTGCAAGGCGTGATCCACTTCGCTGCCGACAAGGCCGTGGGCGAGAGCGTGGCCGAACCGTTGAAGTACTACCACAACAACATCGGGTCCTTGGTGGTGCTATTGGAAACAATGGAGCGGCACGGGGTGAAGGACCTGGTGTTCAGCAGCAGCTGCACCGTGTACGGCCAACCCTCGCATCTGCCGGTGAGCGAGTCGGCGCCCGATGCGAATGCCAGTTCGCCCTATGGCTTCACCAAAGTGGTGTGCGAGCGTTTACTGCGTGACCAGCACGTGGCCGACCCATCGCTCAGGGTGGTGATGCTGCGCTATTTCAACCCCATCGGGGCGCATCCCTCGGGGTATATTGGCGAACTGCCGCTCGGTGTGCCCAACAACCTCGTCCCTTTCGTTACGCAGACCGCTGCAGGCATTCGCGGGCAGTTGACCGTGCATGGCGTTGATTACGCTACGGCCGATGGCAGTTGCCTGCGCGATTACATCCATGTGGTTGACCTGGCCAAGGCGCACCTGCGTGCCCTCACGTTTGCCAACACCCATGACGCACCGGTGTGCGAAGTGTTCAATATCGGTACCGGCAAAGGCAATTCCGTGCTGGAAGTGGTGCGCACCTTCGAGGCGGTGAACGGCGTGAAGGTGCCCTACACCATCGGCCCACGCCGACCGGGCGATGTGGAGCAGGTCTTTGCCGACACCACGCGCAGCAATACCATACTTGGCTGGAAGGCCGAACTGGACCTGCGCACGGCCTTGCGTGATGCGTGGACCTGGCAGAAGCACCTGATGCAATGAGAACTTGGCCTTTCTTGCTATCGCTCATGCTGGTCCTCACATCGGGGGTCGGGAATGCGCAGGAGCAAGCTCCGGACACGTCCAGGCTCGCGTGGTTCCAAGACGCCAAGCTGGGCATCTTCATCCACTGGGGCATCTACAGCGTGAACGGTGTGGATGAGAGCTGGGCCTTCTACAACAAGAAAATGCCCCATGCCGATTACATGAAGCAGATGGGCCGCTTTACCGCGAGCAAGTACGATCCCATGGCATGGGCCGAACTGGTGAAGCGGAGCGGGGCGAAGTACGCCGTGCTCACCACCAAGCACCACGACGGGTTCGCGATGTACCCCACAATGCTGCCGACGTTCGGGAGCATCCATCCGTCTTCGCAGAAAGCGGCCTTCGGCTACCCGGTGCCGAACGGCCTTACGAATAGTGGGCTTCGGAAGACGGAAGTGGTGGGCCCATTCTTCAAGGCGATGCGCGCGCAAGGTTTGAAGTGCGGCGCGTACTATTCATTGATCGACTGGTCGTACTTCGACTACCCCGGCTTCATGAAGGACAGTACGCGGTACCAGGTGAAGGACGACCCAGCGCGTTGGCAGCGTTTCCGGAGCTTCTACCAAGGCCAGATCAACGAGATCGCCACCCAACTGAAGCCGGACCTCTGGTGGTTCGATGGGGATTGGGAGCACAGCGCGGAGGAATGGGAAGCCGCCAAGGTGCGTGCGATGATCCTGCAGAAGAACCCGGAAGCGATCATCAATGGAAGGCTGCGGGGCTTCGGAGACTATGCCACGCCGGAGCAGAACATCCCGATCGAAACGCCGAAAGCGCCCGTCTGGGAACTGTGCATGACGCTGGGCGAGCAATGGGGCTGGCAGCCGCAGGACACCAACTACAAGAGCACGCACGACCTCATCCACATCTTCGCCGATGTGATCGGCCACGGGGGCAATCTTCTGCTGGGCGTGGGGCCCAGGGAGGACGGCACCTTCACATCAGGACAGGTCTCGCGGCTCGAGGACCTCGGCGTGTGGACGAAGAAGCATGCCGAGGCGATCTACGGCACGCGTGCAGGCCTGCCCAATGGCCACTTCTTCGGTCCCAGCACGCTGTCACCGGACAGCACCACGCTCTACCTGTTCCTTGCCAATGGCATGAGCGGTAGTGTGGAGATCAAAGGATTGGACAACAAGATCATCTCCGTGGAGATCGTGGGCAGCGATGCCGACCGGGGCGATGCCATGACCTTGAACCATCGTGTGGTAGGCAAGATCAGCTGGAGCAAGGTGCCGGGACTGGTCTTCATCGACCTGAAGGAAGGCTTCGATGACCCGTGGATGACCGTGCTGAAGGTGAAGCTGGACGGACCGGTGCGGTTGTACCGCGGCGAGGGCGGTTACTGAGCGCGATGCTCAAGGTGCCTGCCAATCGAAGATGGTGTGCAGCAGCACCCACTTTTCTCCGGGCTGCGCGAAGGGAAGTCGTTGTTGGAACCGGTCCATCAATTCCTCCCACTCCTGCACCCGCTGTGGTAGTGATCCCCCGCCGCCATCGGTGGCTGTGCCGCTGCTGCTCTCCACGGTCATGAAGAGGCGGTTGCCGGCGCGGTGGATGGTGCAGCGCGTGATGCCGCTCTGGCGCAGGTGATCCAGTACTTCGGGCCATACGCGCGTGTGCCATGCCTCGTATTCGGCGATGAGCGCTGCATCGTCCTTCAGGTCGAGGGCGTAGTGGCGGATCATGCGGGAAGGCGCTTGGCGGTGCGGGCGAAGAGCAGCACCATGATGAAGCAGGCGAGCGGCACCAGGTAGGCCACCTGGATACCATGCTGATCGCTGATGGCGCCCATGAGCGGTGGAACGATGGCACCTCCTGCGATGCTCATCACCAACAGGGAACTGCCCAGCTTGGTGCGGCTGCCGAGTCCTTCGATGCCGAGGGAGAAGATGGTGGGGAACATGATGCTCATGAAGAGCTGCAGTGCGATGAGCATGCCCACGGCCGCGATGCCACTTCCCATCACCGCCACACCGGCAAGCAGCGCTGCGATACCTGCACTTGCACCGAGCAGGGTGGTGGCCTCCATCTTCCGCAGCAGCGCGGTACCGATGAAACGTCCTGACATGAACAAGAGCAGCCCGATGCTCAGCAGATACGCGGCCTCCTGTTCACCGATGTCGGCGGTCCTTCCCGCGAAGCGGATGAAGAAGCTGGCCACACCCACCTGTGCGCCCACGTAGCAGAACTGAGCGCCCACTGCGGCCCAGAGCCGACGCATGGAGCGCGGCTTCGCACCATGATCACCGATGTTGTGCGCCTGGATCTCGGGCAGGGGCACGCGCATGAACAGTGCGGCAGCGAGCAGCACCACCAGCGCGATGATCAGGTACGGTACACGTACGGCCAGCGCCTCTTGCGCCAGGAAGGCATCGAGCGCGGCGGGTGCCATGGACTTGAGCGCCTCTTCACTGGGCGCCTCGCCACTGAGGATGAAACGACCGCCGAAGAACGCGGCCAGTGCGGCACCGAGCCCGTTGAAGGCCTGCGCGAAGTTGAGTCGTCGGTGGGCCGTTGTGGGATCGCCGAGCGCGGTGATGTAGGGATTGGCCGCCGTCTCCAGGAAGGTGAGGCCACTGGCGATGATGAAGAGCGCGCTGAGGAAGAAGGGGTAGGAACGCAGGGTGGCGGCGGGCCAGAACAGCGCGGCCCCAAGCGCGAAAAGCAGTAGTCCGCCCACCATGCCGCTGCGGTAACCGAAGCGCGCCATCAATGCTCCGGCGGGCAGGGCCATGACGAAGTAGGCGATGAAGAAGGCCGAGTCCACCAACGCGGAACGTAGGTCGTTCAACTGCAAGGCCCGGCGCAGGTGGGGGATGAGGATGGGGTTGAGATTGTGCGCGAGTGCCCACAGGAAGAACAGCCCGGTAACGAGCACGATGGCGAGGCGGGTGCTGCGCGGCTCCATGATCAGAGGTCGTTGCGGCGGATGGTCAGTCGCAGCGCGTCCGGAATGGCGGTGGTCGCCACCAGCACGAGGTACCCGCCGCCGCCCGCACCACTGAGCTTCCAGCCCAGCGCGTGTGCGCGGTATTCCGCGATGCGTTGCCGGATGGCCTCATCCACCATGTGCGGGAACATCGCCACTTGGGCTTCGAAGGACGCGCGCATCGCGGCTCCGAATGCTGCTGCGTCCCGAAGTTGCAAGGCGTTCCAACAGGCAGCTGCGGCATCGGTAAGGGCCTTCGCACCGGTCGCATCCACGCGGGTGTCTTGCAGCACACTGTAGCCATCGCTGCGCGGACCGAGCGGCACGAGATACAGGTGTTCCTCGATGAACCGGAGCACCGCTTCATCGTGCACGCTGTCGATGCGCTCGGGCCAATACCCACCGCGGTAGTGCAGGCGGTTGAGCCCGGGGTATACGATGCCGATGCTGTCCTGCGAGC
>Ga0209985_10003034_pt1 | contig 14674 bp, 17 predicted proteins | sample NOAtaG_FD_187305 | JGI IMG/M metagenome (GOLD analysis project Ga0209985, IMG submission 187305) | Freshwater lake microbial communities from Lake Erie, under a cyanobacterial bloom - NOAA_Erie_Diel6S_1000h metaG (SPAdes) (version 2) | ecosystem: Environmental > Aquatic > Freshwater > Lake ...
GAGCGGCCAGTTGATCGATCTGCTGGCCAGGGTGACAACGGCCTAATTGAGCGTAGGGTCGTCCGGGAAGTTGGCCAGCGGGGCGAACTGATGCCCCATGGCGCGAAGTGTGTCCGCCCATAGGTCATTGATGCGGGAGTTCATGATGCGCCGCTTGTCTGCCGGGGCCACCAGCCAGGAACGTTGCTCCATTTCCCGGTCCAGTTGATCGCCGCTCCAACCACTGTAGCCCACGAAAAAACGCACGTGTTTCGCCAGTCCCGGGTCCGCGGTGAGCACGGCCCGTAACTGATCGTAATCGCCACCCATATGCACGCCGTCCACCACCTCGATGCTGCCTTCGATCCGTGGCCCTAGGGTATGCAGGTAGTAGAGATTGCCGCTCTGCACCGGTCCCCCGATGCTTACTGTCGAACCGATGGGGGGCATGTTCTCCATGAGGTCGTTCACCGCAAGGTCCATGGGCCTGTTCAGTACGAAGCCGAACGATCCTTCGCCGTTATGGTCGCACAATAGCACCACGGTCCGCCGGAAATAGGGGTCGGGCAGAAAGGGCTCACTTACGAGGAAGTGACCCCGCGCAGGCGGTAATGCGTTCTCCGGATCAAGGTCCAGCGGATCCTTTGCCATGGCCGATGAAGGTAGTGGGTTCGAGGGCAGTAACGCAAGGGGACGTCCATGAGTTCGCTGCAGTGGTGTACGCGATATCTTCGTCGCGAACCCCAGGGGCCATGAACGAAGGCAAGCACATCCATCATCGTATCGACTATTCCAAGGCCACCTTGTTGGAGCAGGAGGCTGGTCTGGATCCCATCGCCTTGTTCGCCCAATGGATCCATGCGGCGGAGGAGGACGGCTTGCCCGAGCCGCATGCCATGACGTTGGCCACCATGGGCACGCTCACCATCAGTGCCCGCGTGGTGTTATTGCGGTCGTTCGATGCGCGTGGCTTCGTGTTCTACTCCAACCACAACAGCCGCAAGGCGATGGACCTGGAGCGCGACCCGCGCGCAGCATTGAATTTCTTCTGGCCCCAGCACGAACGGCAGGTCCGCATCGAAGGCCGCGCGGAGCACGTGAGCGCAGAGGAGTCCGATGCCTACTTCGCGTCACGGCCTCGCGAGAGCCGCATTGGTGCCTGGGCCAGCGACCAGAGCCGTCCGGTGGGTGACCGTGAACAGATGGAGCAGCGTTACGCGCGCTGGGCGGAACGATTCGCCGAGGGCGAGGTGCCACGTCCACTGCACTGGGGTGGTTACCGTATTCGCCCGGTCCGCATCGAGTTCTGGCAGGGGCGTCCCAGTCGCTTGCATGATCGCATTGCCTTCGAGCAGTTGTCCGATGGACAGTGGATGCGCGTTCGATTGCAGCCCTGAGCGAGCGGATCCACGGAAAGCAGAAGACCCCGGCCTTGGCCGGGGTCTTTGCTTCTGTAGCAGGGTGGTGCTTACTTCTTGTCAGCAGCTTTCTTGGCAGCGGCCTTCTTGGGGGCAGCGGCCTTCTTGGCAGCGGCCTTCTTCGGAGCGGCCTTCTTCGCGGCCTTCTTCGGAGCAGCGGTGCCAGCGGCTTTCTTCGCGGCTACAATGGAGCTGCGCTTGGAAGGACGGGTCTTACCGGTGCTGCCGGCGCGACGCTTGCCTTTCTTGGTCTTGATGTCACCTTTTCCCATGGTCTGCGATGTTAGCGTTTGGATCACAAAGAACTGATGCCTGGTAACGTGCAATGGGTCCGATGTGTTGCACTTCTCAACCGTGGTCTGTCAAGATCGGGATGATCGGTCACGACCTGTCGAGAGCTTTGTCATTCTTGGGCGCGAGCAGCATCGTCCTTGAATCGTTGCTCGAGGTGCGCGGCGCTATGCACCACTTTGCGCGCCCAAGCCAGTTTCAATGCAGCGAGCGAAGCCGTGTCCAGCTGCCAGGGTATATCACTTGTGCGAAGTCGCTCCATCACTGTGTACAGCACGATCGCTGCGGAGACCGAGATGTTGTAGCTCTCGGTGAACCCGTACATCGGGATGCGCAGCCCGATGTCGGCCTGCTGCATCAGCAGATCACTTGCACCGGTAAGCTCTGTCCCGAAGCAGAAGGCCAGCGGCTTGTCCAAGGGAATGGTCTGTGGCGTCACGTTGTCCGCTCGTGGGGAGGTGACCACGATGGCATAGCCCTGCGCCCGCAGCTGGTCGATGCAGCGCTGTGTGTTGTCGCCCTGTTCCCGGTATCGGTGCATGTCCACCCATTTCGAGGAACCGAGCGTCACGTCCGGGTTCACGGTGAACTTGTTCCTGTTCTCCACGATGTGCAGGTCCTGGATGCCGAGCAGATCGCAGGTGCGCACCACCGCACTGGCGTTGTGGGGTTGGTAGATGTCCTCCAGCACGGCTGTGATGTGGCGTGTCCGTTGTGGTGCGAGACGGTCGAACAATGCGCGCTTGTTGTCCGAGATGAATCCGGATAGCTGTTCGTAGAGCTCGTGGTCGGTCATGGCGCAGGATGAGGTCTCATAAAAAAGAAAGTCCCCCGCCGAGGCAGGGGACTTTCCGTTCCGTAAGCGGATGCTTACTTCACTTTGTTCTGCAGGTCGGCGCCAGCTTTGAACTTCACCACCTTCTTGGCAGCGATCTTGATCTCCTTGCCGGTCTGGGGGTTACGGCCTTTGCGGGCAGCGCGCTTGGTGATGGAGAAGGTGCCGAAGCCAACGAGGGCAACGCGCTCACCTTTCTTCAGCGCCTTGGTGGTGCTGGTCACGAAAGCGTCCAGAGCACGCTTTGCATCAGCCTTCGAGATCTTCGCATCAGCGGCGATCGCCTCGATCAATTCAGCTTTGTTCAAGCCCATGATAGTGTGTGTTTGAGTTGGTTTTGTTAGTGAACTCTCGGGCAAATGTATCCGCGTAACCAGTGCTGTCAAGGGTTTCCGGCGGTCTACGCGGAGAATGTTGAAAAATCAGGGGGTTTGTTGATAAGTGCGCCTGTATCCCGCCCCCATCAAGGGTTTCAGAAAATGCGACGACCTGAAATCCACAAGGCGTTGGTCCAACGGAAATCGTGCTTCCTGAGCGATCGCGATGACCCTTGTCAGACGATCTTCCCGGCCGTCATGTAAATGCGCTTCACCTGCTGAAGACCTCGCATGAACTCATCGGCCGACATGCGACGTTTGCCTTCTGGTTGCACCTCCAGCAGTTCGATCCACCGGTCCGCGCAGGCGAGGAGCATCTGTCCCTTGGCCAGGTGAACGGTCCCAGGGCTGACATCAACGCTCTCTTCAGCCATACGTGTGCGAAGGACCTTGAACTGGATGTGGGGACGTTCATCCAATTGAAGTCTTAGCCATGGGCCTGGGAAGGGGCTCATGCCCCGAACGTGGTCGTGCATTCTCTGTGCGGTCCAGGCAGGGTCGAGCAGGAGGTCCCCGGGGTGGATCTTCGGTGCGTTGCGCAACATGCCCGTGGAGGGAACGTGCTGAGGGGTTCCCTTCAATTCGCCCTTGTGAAGGCCCTGCACCGTGCGCACCATGAGCGCGGCCCCGACACGCATGAGCTCATCATGCAGATCGCCCGCGTTCATGTCGGGTGTGATGTCCACCGCTTCTTGCAGAAGCAGATCGCCGGTGTCGATCTCGTGGCTGATCAGGAAGGTGGTGACACCGGTCCGCACTTCCCCGCTGATGAGCGCCCAATTGATCGGAGCGGCACCACGGTATTGGGGCAGGAGGGAGGCATGCAGGTTCACCGTGCCCAGTCCGGGCTTCGTCCATACCACTTCGGGCAGCATGCGGAAGGCCACCACCACATAGAGGGATGCAGCGATCCGGTCGAGCTCCGCAAGGAATGCCGGATCACGCAGGCGTTCGGGTTGGAGCACGGGAAGGCCCAGTTCCACCGCTCGTTCCTTCACGGCCGACATGCGCAATTGGCGACCGCGACCGGCCGGTTTGTCGGGTGCCGTGACAACGGCCGCCACTTCAATGCCTGCTGATACCAAGGCATCGAGCGTGCCAACGGCAAAGCCGGGAGTGCCCATGAAGATCACGCGGGGACTGTTCATCGTTCTGGTTCGGATCGAAGGTGCGAAGGTGCTATGCGAAAGCGATACGGCAACGTGGCATCAGGGCCGGCGTAGTCCACACCGATACGCGGGCCGACCAGGATGTCCGGTTCATCGAAGGTGATGCCGACGTCCTCGATGGCGATGGGTCCTTCCAGGAGATCGATGCCTGAATGATGGACGCGTATGCCCAACGCGGTGGTCAGCGTGCCTGGACCTTGGGTGGTGGGTCTGGCAGGTGCTCGTCGTCGTTGGATGATCCCCTGGCCTGTGGTGGGATGGATGCCACGGATCAACACGGCATGTGGAACGTCCTCCTGGTGGGTGACCACGTTGAACAAGTGATGGATGCCATAGCAGAGGTACACATATGCAGTTCCTCCCCTCGCATACATGGGTTCATTGCGTTCCGTTCGTCGTCCACCGAACGCATGCGATGCACGGTCGGTGACCCCGGCATAGGCTTCCGTCTCGGTGATGAGCCCACCGGTGACCTCCCCATTGATCCGTGTGATCAGCAGTTTCCCGAGCAGTTCACGGGCGATGCTCACCACATCATTGCGCAGATAGAATTCACGTGGTAACCCGCTGCCGCGCATCATGGGGCGCTGGCTATTCGCTGTGCTCATCAAGGAAGGTGCGCAGGGCGGCAACGGTGGTCGGATTGTCGGGCAGGGGCTGATGCGCTTGGTCCGCCAAGGAGGGCGGTTTGCGAACCATGCACCGGTCGCAATGTCCACAATCGCGCTCCATGGGCTCGCCGAAGTAGCGCAACAGCATCCGCATGCGGCATTCCTCGCCGTTCACGAAGTCGAGCATGGCGTCCATACGGTCCTGTGCGCGTTGTATGCGGTCCCGGTGCGCGGCAGGGTCGAGGGTCATGCGTTGGGCGTCCATGCGCGGGGTCAGCAGCGTCACTCTCGGCGCATCGCTGCGCGGCCGGTACATGAGCACACGCTGGCGATCGAGCTCGTTCAGCAGTTTCACCAGCTTTTCCACGGTGGTGTCGAGCAAACGGGCGATACGATGTTCTTCGATCAGGACGGGTTCCTCATACAATCCTCCGTACGCACGTAACAAGGCTTCGAGCACGGGGCCGAAGCGCCGGTCGTTCACACGCAGGTGGTAGATCACACGCTGGTCGGCAATGATCAGGATACGCGATGGCGTGCGCGCTCCTTCCGAAAGCGCCAACTTCCCATCGAGCTCCAAGGTCTTCAGTGCCGCGGCCGTGGTGCTCGCGGGCAGCCCGCAACGCTTGGCCAGCGCGGCCAGGTCCAGGTCATAGCTCTCCAGCGAGGCGGAGCCCACGGCTATGCGGTGTTCGTTGGCAAAGGCCTGGTAAACGCGGCGTACTTCATCCAATGTTGGGAAACCGCGCTCAACGCGTTCCTGTAGTTTCTCCGCATCGCCCGGTCCCGTCAGCAGGAACGCATGTGCGGTCTTTCCATCCCGCCCGCCGCGCCCGGCCTCCTGGTAGTAGCTCTCCAGGTCGGGCGGTGGCTCCAAATGGACCACACAGCGTACATCGCTCTTGTCGATGCCCATGCCAAAGGCATTGGTGGCCACTACGCACCGGATGTTCCCGGTGGTCCATTCCTGTTGGATGGTATCACGCTGTTCGGTGGTGAGCCCGGCATGGTAGGCGCTCGCCTGTATGCCATGTTCGTTCAACAAGCTGGCGATGCGTGTGGTGATGCGGCGTTCACGCACATATACAATGGCCGTTCCCGGGATGTTCCTCAACACCTTCAACAGGCGGCCGTGCCGGTCCTCGCCGTGGCTGACCCAGAGCACCAGTTCCGGACGATGAAAATTTCCGCGGATGGCATGGGGCGCCTGGAAGCCGAGCTTTTCCATGATGTCCATGGCCACTGCCGGCGTAGCGGTGGCGGTGAGGGCGAGCACCGGGATCCCGGGTAGTTTCTCCCGCAGTTCCTGGATGCGCAGGTAGCTCGGTCTGAAGTCGTAGCCCCACTGCGAAATGCAGTGGGCCTCATCCACTGCAATGATCCCGATGGGCATGCGGGGCAGCCTGGCTTGGAACAGTTCGCTGCCGATCCGCTCGGGTGATACATAGAGAAAGGCCAGTCGGCCGACCGCAGCGCTTTCCAGGGTGTTGTCGATCTCCACGTGCGACATGGCCGAGGTGATGGCCCTGGCTGGTATGCCCATGCGTTTCAGGCGCTCCACCTGGTCCTTCATCAGCGCGATCAGTGGCGATATCACCAGGCACAGACGACCCGTGGCCAATGCGGGTACCTGGAAACAAATGCTCTTGCCCCCGCCCGTGGGCAGTAAGGCCAGCGTGTCCTTGCCGGCCATCACGGAACGGATGACATCCTCTTGTACGGGCCTGAATTGCGTGTATCCCCAATGTTCCCGAAGCACCTCGTGGATGTCCTTGGGTCCGGATGGGGGAAGGCTTGATGTCATTTGTCCTACTCTCCGTGGCTGCTACATTGCGCCCCGAGGCCTCCAAGGCGAACGGTTACCTTTGTTCCCATCCCCCGAATACCAGGCATCCATGATCACGACCGGGCAAAAGATAGCGATCCAGCGTACCGAGCGGTCCCGTTTACCGGAGACCGACCTCGAGAACATCAAGTTCGGCCGTGTCTTCAGCGATCACATGTTCGTCATGGACTATGTGGACGGAGCATGGGGTGCACCCAGGATCCAGCCGTTCGCCGACCTGCGGTTGAGCCCCGCGGCGCTGGTGCTTCACTACAGCCAGACCATTTTCGAAGGGCTCAAGGCCTACCGCACGGCCGATGGCCATGTGAACCTGTTCCGCCCTCAGCAGAACATTGCCCGCATGAACCGCAGTGCCACGCGGATGTGCATGCCCACCATTCCCGAGGACCTCTTCCTGGAGGCTTTGGTGGAACTGGTGAAACTGGACCGGGACTGGATCCCCACGGGTGACGAGGCCTCCCTCTACATCCGACCGTTCATGTATGCCACGGATGAATACATCGGCGTCCGTCCCAGCGAAGGCTATCGCTTCATCATCTTCACCTGCCCGGTGCGCGCCTATTACAATGAGGCCGTTCGTGTGAAGATCGAAACGAAATACAGTCGTGCGTTCCCCGGTGGGACCGGCGAGGCAAAGTGCGGCGGGAACTATGCAGGCGGGCTCTATCCGGCGAAGTTGGGCCAGGACCAGGGATTCCACCAGTTGATCTGGACCGATGGGCTTACCCACCAATACGTGGAGGAGAGCGGTACCATGAACGTGTTCTTCAATATCGATGGCACGCTGGTCACCCCTGCGCTGGACGGAACCATTCTGCGGGGAGTTACGCGCGACAGCATCATCCAGATCGCCAAGGATGAGGGCATCCGTGTGGAGGAACGTCGTGTTTCCGTGGAAGAGATCGAGCTGGCTGCCCGTAATGGTCGCCTGATCTCGGCTTTCGGTGCGGGCACTGCGGCCACCATCGCACATATCGCAAGCATTGCCTTCGGTGATGAGGAGTTCAAATTGGCCGAAGTGAGCGAGCGAAAGCTTGCCAATCACGTCGGGCAGGTATTGGACGATGTGCGTCGCGGGCGCCGGGCGGATCCGCATGGCTGGATCGTCCCCGTGGCCTGATCACCAGCATCTACTTCACGCGAAGCCCGGCAATGCTGTCCGGGATCACGGCCATGCCGGGCGCGCAGAACAGGATGAAGTAGCTTGGCCAGCTGAAGAACACAATGCCGGTCAGGATGCCCAGGACCAGCATCACGCCGAACACAAGCCCGGTCACATGCAGGCCAATGAAGGCGAACCTGTTCACGGGTAGGTCGGCATCGCGATCTCGATGTGCCCTGCGCCTCACGGGTGGAACGGGCTGGTCCGAAGGTTGACCGCTGGCCGGCCGATACCGTTGCAAGCGCTGGTCGTACGCCGCGCGAAGCGTGGGTTCGCTGAGCACTCGGTAGGCCTCGTGCACGGCATTGAACACCTCCGCGGCCTGTGGGCTTTGGTTGCGGTCCGGATGCCAGAGCTTCACCCGTTCCCGATAGGCCCGTTTGATCTCCGAACGACCGGCATCCCGGGCCAGGCCCAGCACGATGTAGTGGTCATATCGGAGTGGTGCGGCCATGCCGTTCTTGAGTTCAATGCCACCGCTTCCTGAAGGTCACGTTATGCGATCCGGGTGCTGGGTGTATCTTACCAGTGTCCCCATGGAACGCATGCTCCGCATCCTTTCGTGCCTGCTGGCCATCGTCCTCTGCAACAAGACGGCCGATGCGCAGGAAAGGTTGCTGCACGGCCGCGTGCTGGATGCCTTGGATGATCGTCCGGTGGCCGGCGCTCACATCACGTTGGGCGGCGAAGGCCCGGTGACCACCTCCGATCCTGATGGACGATTCAGCCTCGTGCTTGGTGAATGTTCCCCCTGTTCACTGGTGGTCTCGCACGTGAGCTATGAAACGCTCACCAAGCAGGTCGCCGACCACCGCGAAGCGGAAAGCGGGCCATGGGTCCTGCGCCTGCAGCGGAAGGTGGTGGAACTGGGCGTGGTGGATGTGCGCAGACCAGCTCCCGAGGTGGTGTTCCAACGCACCGACCTGCACGTGGGCGACTATCTGGTGAACGATGAAGGCCTGTGGGTGCTGGTATACGAGCAGAAACGCCTCTGGCATTCGGAGCAGGAGGCCGGCGCCACCGTCTACCGGGGTGGTCGTCTCTACCTGCTGGATACGCTCTTCCAGGAACGAAGCTCGGTGCGCCTGCCCGGTGAGGTGAGCGCCTTGCACGCCGATCATGCCCTGCGCCCGGTGGTGGAGGGGCGCACGATGGGCTGGTATGCGCAGCAACAAGGGGATGGCCTGGCGTTGCAGCCCGTTGAGCTCGCCACGCTCCGCAAGGCCGTGCTACCTTGGACGGATAGCATACACGACCTGCTGTTGGGCAATAACCTCAATGCGGAGTACCCTGCCTTCGACCACATCGCGTACGACCCCAAGCGCGATTCCGCTTTGCTGGTCTGTTCCGTGGTGGATGAGTTCCTGCTTGAGCTGTTCCGCAGCCAGTACAAGTACATGAGCGGACGCGACAAGGTGATCGCCAGTGACATTGCCCTTCGCACAGGGCTCGAGCGGGAAGTGGTGGCAGGCTTCATGACCGGGTTCAGCCACGATCTCTATTACCGGGTGCCTTATGCGCCGCTGTTCGTGGTGCATGACACACTTCGCGTCTTCGATCACTATCGTGAACGCATCAGGCCGTTCACCGCATCGTTGGAGCCATTGGCCGATGTACCCCTGACCCACCATAACGAGCGGCATTGGAAGCAACGGTTGCTGCACGATGTGCATGATGACCGCATCTACGCGCTGTTCGCACAAGGCGTACGCTGCTGGCTGCGCGAGGTGGACGTACGCACTGGCGCGCTTGGGCCGGTCAGGATGCTGACACACGCTTCACCGGAGGAAGTGCAGGTACACGCCGGACATGCCTATTACGTGTATCGTGTGTCCGGATCGTTACAGACACGCACGCTCTATCGCGAGGCCTTGCGGTGATCTACTCCTGGCCGGGGTGGCGCTTCGGATAGTCCATCCAGACAAGGGTCCCGATCCCCGCACTGAGCAGGGCCCAACTGGCAATAGGCAGGTCTATCCGCACCATGCCACAGGTGGGCAGGTTGCCGATGGGCTCGCCGCTCAATCGCTCGATCACTTCGGTGATGCCCGGATTGTGGCCGAAGAAGAGCGCTCGGTCCACATGGTCCGGCAGTTGCTCGGCCACCTGTTGGATGGTCATGGGGCCAGCATGGTAGAGGTCCGGGCGCAGCATGATGGCACGCTCCTGCACGCCCAAGGCCTTCGCGAACTTCCGGGCCGTGGTGAGGGCGCGCACAGCGGTGCTGCTCACCAATAGGTCCACCGGCTCGCCGCGTTCCTTGAACAGGTGGGCCATGAAGGCGGCATTACGCTCACCGCGTTCGTTCAACGGACGGTCAAAGTCGGCCTGCCCGGTATCGGCCCAACTGCTCTTGGCGTGGCGGCAGAAGTAGAGCGTCCGCATGAGCGCGGGTTCAGACGGTGATGTCCTTCAGCGAGTTCAGCAGGCTCAAGAGGATCACGTTGGCATCCGTGGTGATCGGCAGGTCGATCTGCACCTGCCGCGCATCACTGAACTGCTGCCCGTGACGGAAGCCCTTCGAGATGGTGAGGTAGAGCGAGGCGGGGTATTCACCGGTGAAGTGCAATTGCACCAGGCTGCCACCGGCCATGCGGAGCACGTATCGCGGATAGTGGTTGCGACTGTCGTTCCAGCCGAGGTCCTCTTCCAGCACATGTCCCTTTTCGCGTAGGTCCTGGGCCCATTCGTCCATCACGTAATACAGGGTGTCCTCCACGAAGATCTCGGGGTCGCGCGGAAGCTGTTGCTGGCTAAGATCGAGCGGGGCCAGCAGGCGTGAACGGGTGTGCCGTAACGCGGTGGTCAGGTCGTCGATCTGTGCGGTGAATGTCATTCGATAACAGGTCTTTCTGGAAGGGCAAGCTATCCCTCATGGCCACGCGTCCGGGTTCATCCGCCGTCGTGTTTTCCACGATCGATCCAACGATCGATCCACGCTGAAAGGCTTGTGGGGCGTGGGATGTGGCGCAGGTGTACCCTGGGCGATCGTTGATCGTCGGCTCAGCGGCCGGTGTGCAGGAGCTGCACCGTGCTTTCAGGGCATCGGAACGGTAGGTCAGGGGACCATTCCACGCGCCATTCCACACCCAGGAGGAACAGGAGGATGAACGCCGTGGCGAGCACGGTAAGGACCATGCCCGTTACACGCCATGGGCGGTGTACCTGTTGCCCGTTGCCGATGAGCCGCGTGAACACCAGGTTGATGCCCGCCAACACCAACGACCAGCAGGCGATGTTGACCAGCAGTCCACGCACATAGAGCACACCGCTCATACTGTTCACCCACGGAATGCTGGTGCGGTAGGGAAGGGGGAGGCCGATCAGCGAGGGTAGTTGCTCGTCCGGACAGGTATCCGTGCGTTCGATGGTGAGGACATCGGTGAGCACCAGGGCGGTGGCGACGAGGAGGATGCGAAGGAGGAGGGCAGGACGCATGGGGTGGGAAGGTAGGGGCGGGCCCGACCAGCGTTCTTGCGAAGTTCGATCTAATATATTGCACTGCAATAGATACTTGGCATGATCAGACTGCTCCTCCTATCCGGCCTGCTGTGCTCCGTCGTCGCCGAAGCCCAGTTCGTCACCTACCGCTTCACGGACGGCTCAGTGGTCATGCACCCGGTCACCGACATCAGAAGCACCGACTTCGATGCCGGGAACATGCGGGTGTTCCTGTGGGAAGGCACAACCTATACGTGGAGCCTCAGCAGCTTGGACAACTACCAATTCGGTGATATCTCCACGGCGGTGCCCGATGAAGCCGAGGAGCTTGCACCGGTGCTGGTGTATCCCAACCCCTCCGATGGAGCGGTGTACATCGGGTTCACGGTCAGCGGTTCCAGCGAGGTGGATGTGCACGTCATGGACCTGCGCGGAGGCCTTGTGCGGACGGTGCATCGCGGGCAGTTGCCTGAAGGAAGGCATACACTGGAATGGGATGGGCGTGATGCCCACAGCCAGCCCGCAGCGGCAGGCACCTATCTCATCCGGGTGGTGCAAGGTCCACGCACAGCGGTCCATCAACTCATCCTTCAATACTGAGGACCGATGGCATCGATGTACCGCGTGCTCGCCGTAGGTGGCTTTGTGCTGGCGGGCTTTTGCATGCAGGCCCAAGGCACCATGAACATCCACCGTACCAACGGCAACTACCAACTGTTCGATATGGATGCCCTCGACAGTGTGGGCTATCAGACCAGCCCGCCGCCGGAGAGCATTGTGCTGTACATCACAGGTGGGCAACCGCAGTCCCTTCCTGTTTCGCTCATCGACAGCATCACGTACAGTCCCGGAGGGCCAGCGGGAACGCCCCAGATCGCCACGGGGACGCCCACCATTCCCGCCCCCTATGGCATTACGCTTCGCGGCTGGGTGGGTGCTGAAGGGGAGTCCGAGGTACTTGCCTATGGCTTCTGCTACGGCACCTCGCCCTTGCCGGACCTGAACGGGCAGAGCATTTCCGTGGCCGAAGAGACCGCGGGTCTCATCCAGTTCCAAGTGAATGGGTTGCAGCCGGGCACGCTATACTATGCACGCGCCTTCACCACCAATGCACAGGGCACCAGCTATGGCAATCAAGTGAGCTTTACCACCCTTGGCATCCTGAACCCGGCGCTCACCTACGGCACGCTCACCGACCAGGATGGCAACACCTATGCGACCATCGCCATCGGCACGCAGACCTGGATGGCCGAGAACCTGCGCACCACCACCTATGCCAACGGCGACCCCATCCCGCACGTGCCGGATACCGCCGGATGGGCCGCGCTCACCACCGGGGCCTGGTCGCATGTGGAGAATACGCCCGGGTACCTGCAGGCCTATGGCCGGCTGTACAACTCATACGCCGTAATGGACCCGCGCAACGTGTGCCCCACCGGCTGGCACGTGCCTTCGGATGAAGAGTGGCAAGTGCTGGAAAGCACATTGGGCATGCCCGGTGCGTCACTGGATAATACCGGCTATCGCGGAGGGTCTCAGAACGTGGGTGGCAAGATGAAGCTGGTGGGACAATGGGCCAACCCCAATACAGGTGCCAACAATTCCAGTGGGTTCTCCGGCCTTCCTGCGGGGCTTCGGAACTTCAGCGGTACTTACGCGGGACTTTTCTTCTTCGGCTTTTGGTGGTCGACCACGCCTGCCGATGCGAACTCCCATTGGGTCCGTGTCCTGACCCGGAACAACGCCGGCATCAGTCGGGATTTCGGCTTCTTCCGGGACGGGAATTCGGTGCGGTGCGTGATGGATTAAGGGGACGTGTTCAGCACGGTCCCGGGGTCCGGGCAATGTTCCCCGGTCACTCCTCCTCGTAGTAGTACGAGTGGTCGATGCCCTTCATGTACATCTCCCGGCTGTCGATCTCGTCGGTCAGTGCGTTCTTCAGCAGCTTCTTCAGCAGGCGGGCGTCCACCGCGCTTTGGACAATCGCGTTCATGTAGTCCTTCTTCCCGATCCGGCTCCAGTCCACGCATCGCTTCATGCGCTTCTTCAGGATCAGGTCAAGCCAGATGCGTGTGCTCCGCCCGTTGCCTTCCATGAAGGGGTGGGCCACGTTCATCTCCATGTACTTGGCCACGATCTGGTCGAAGCTGTCCTCGGGCATTGCGTCGATCTGCTGCAGGGTGGCCCCGAGGAAGTGCGACGTGGCGAACTGGAAGCCGCCCTTGGAGATGTTCTTCTGTCGGATCTGCCCCGCAAAAGGATAGAGGCCCCCGAAGAGGTAGGCGTGGATCTGCTGGAGGCCTTTGGAAGTGCCCACCTCGATGCTGTCGATGAGACCGCCTTCAAAGAGCGCGTACGCCTTCTTCCTGCTTTGCCCGTCGAGGCTGTTCTCGCTGTACAGGAACCAGTCCAGGAATCGCGTTGCCCTGTTGTTTGGGAAGTGTTTGGCCAAGGCGACGATGCCATCGCTGTCCAGCGTGTCGGTCAAGTACTTTTTCCCGTCCGCAGCGGTCAATTTCAGTCTGTGAGTGCCACTCACGAACTGGACTTCCTCCTTCAGGAGCTTGCGCTTGAGCCAGCGCCAGTAGTTGCCTGCCTTGGTGTGGTCGCTCTCTTGAGCACGCCGACGATGTCCACCACCGAGAACCACCACTTGGCCTGCGCTTCATCCCAAACGGCGCGGACCTCGCGATCGTCGAAGAAACGGATGGAGATCTTGGTCATGTGGGTCAGTGGCGGGTGCGCAGCCATCCGGGATAGGCCAAGATACGTGGTGCACGTGCTGTCCATGTCCGCGGTGCCCCGCAGAACACCCACCCCGTGAGCAGCTGGCGCAAACACATGCAGCCCTCACTCCCGGCCTACGATCGCGCCACGCCCGCACCTTCCACCGCGGCCGTAGGCGCAGTGGCGGCCACATCGGTGGCGGGGTCGTGCACGATGCGGCGTTTCTCCACCAGGTCGGGCACCTTGTCCAGCGCACCGATGGGTTCGATGCCCATGGCGGCGAGCCGCTCCAGCAGTTCGGTGAGCACCTCCTCGCGGCGCAGGCGCCAGGTGGAGGCGAAGCAGCGCCAGAAGGTCCAGCCGGCGCGCTCCAGGATGCGCTGCCGGGCCATGTCGTGCGGCCAGCGGTCGGGGCCGTGGAACTCGTCGCCGTCGCATTCGATCGCCAGGCGCAGGTCGCCGGTGCCCTCCACCACCAGGTCGATGCGGTATGCCCCCGCCTTCACCTGCGGCATCACGCGGTAGCCACGCTCCACCAACGCGGTGAACACCTGCCGCTCGAAGCCCGACTCGCAGCGCTCGATCAGCACGGCTGCCTCCTCCTTGTCGGTGACCAGGGGCTTGTCGAAGTGCTGCAGCAGCGTCATGCGCAGGTCCTTGTCCGAGAGGTGGCCGGCCTCCACGGAGCGCACCAGGTACATGCGGTCGCGCGCGCGGCTGGCCGCCACGTTGAAGCGCTGCTCGAACATGTTGCCCGAGAGCGCCTTGCAGCTGGCGGGGTCCGCCACCAGGGAGAGGAACATGATGTCGCGCTCGCT
>Ga0209985_10003037_pt1 | contig 14666 bp, 11 predicted proteins | sample NOAtaG_FD_187305 | JGI IMG/M metagenome (GOLD analysis project Ga0209985, IMG submission 187305) | Freshwater lake microbial communities from Lake Erie, under a cyanobacterial bloom - NOAA_Erie_Diel6S_1000h metaG (SPAdes) (version 2) | ecosystem: Environmental > Aquatic > Freshwater > Lake ...
GATCAGGACTTGAACTACCTCTTGGCGCACGGCAAGTCCTGCCCGCCCCACAACCTCTGATCTGACCGTTGCCGTCCTCAGCGTCTGCGCCGGGCGGCGCTGGGTCGCGCAGCCCGCGCTTGGCGGCATCCTGGCTGACCGAGGGCAGTCTGCGTGAGAGGGATCCGAGAGCGACGTACCGGATCGCGCGCCGGCTGATGGCAGGCCTGGGCATCAGCCGCGTCACCGACATCACGCGGCTCGACCGGCTCGGCCTTTCGGTGCACGCCAGCGTCCGCCCGCGCGGCCGCAGCTTGTGCGTGCATGCCGGCAAGGGCATGCGCCCCGAAGAGTCGCGCGTGGGTGCACTGATGGAGGCGGTGGAGCTTGCGCTGGCCGAACTCGACGGCGAACGCCCCCCGGACGGCCATTTCGAATGGGCCGCGATGCAGTCGATCTGGCCTGTCGGCATCCAGCCGATCCAGTTCGCGCCGCAAGCGGGCTTCAGCTTCGATCCAAACCGGGTCTGGCCCGTGGTGTGGGGCGATTGGATCGACACCGGCAGCGGCCGCGTGCGCCAGGTGCCGATTCCCGACGAACTCATGCGTTGGCCGCTCCCCGGCCGCACAGGGCCGTCAGCGTTTCCTTGGTCGAGCAACGGGCTGGCCAGCGGCAACAGTCTGCAAGAGGCCACCTTGCATGCGGCGCTGGAGTTGCTGGAGCGTGACACCCTGGCGCTTGAGCGGGTGCTGCGCCGCTGGCGGCGCGTGGTTCACTTGCCTGCGAGCGCCCTGGCCTGGCAACGCCGCTGGGCCGAAGTGGGTGTCGAGCTCGTCGTGCGGCAGCTGCCCAACGAATTCGGGCTGCCTTGTTTTTCTGCCGTGCTGATCGACGAGACCAGCGCCGATGTCAACCTGGCAGAGGGCTCGGGACTGCACCTCGACCGCGGCATCGCGCTGGCGCGTGCCGTCAGCGAGGCCGCGCAGTCCCGCCTGAGCACGCTGCACGGCGGGCGAGACGACATCGTGCACTTCTACGCCAAGTACGAGTCGGTCCCGGTGGCTGATCGTCTGCAGGCCGAGGCCGACGTGATCGCCCGGCTCCGCCAAGATGGGGGCTGTGTGTCGTTCGACGACGTGCCGCATCGCCCACACAGCCGAGTCTCCGATGCCTGGCGTGAGCTGCGCCGGCTGTTGGCGGCGCAGGGCTTCCGGGCCGTGCTGCGCCACCAACTGCGCTGGCCGTCTCTGTGGCGCCGCTCGCCTGAGCTGGCGGTGGTGAAGCTGGCCGTGCCAGGGCTTGAGATGCTGGAGCATCACAACCGCCGCATCGGGCCACGGTTGCTGCAGAGCCTGGTGCAACGTGGCTGAGGTGTTCCTGTTCGCTGGACCTTCCGCGGTCGGCTTGCCGCAAAGATGTCTGAGGCTGTGCGACCAGCTCGGCCCGGCGCGCCGCGGCGATGTCGATCGGCTGATCGCCGCCGGCGCAGGCAGGCCACCCAGTGTCATCGTGCTCGCCGACGGCATCTTCGGTTTCGAGCCTGCTGTTTCGCACGCGGAGCTCTGCCGTGCGCTGGACGCCGGTTGGCAGGTGTGGGGTTGTTCGAGCATGGGAGCCATCCGCGCCTGGGAGCTGCGCGACGAGGGCATGCGAGGCCACGGCTGGGTCTACGACCAGTTCGCGGCCCACAACGACTTCACTGATGACGAGATGGCGCTGCTGCACCTGCCCGCGCCCCCGTGGGACGCGCTCAGCGAGCCGCTCGTGAACCTGCGTCATGCGTTGTTGCAGCGCGGTGAGTCGCTCGGCATCGGCCGCGCGGCTCAGCGCCGCTTGCTCGCCTGGTTGCAGGGCCTTTGGTTCGGCGAGCGGACGAACGTCCTGACTCTGGACCTGTTGGTCGGCCCGTTGCAGGTGTCGTCAAGGGCCGCGCTGGCCCTGTTGAACCACCTGGAGCGGCGCCGCGTCAAGAACCTGGACTTGCAGGACCTCTTGATGCGCCGCCCTTGGCGCCAAGCGGCACCGCGTCGCCGGGGCCGCTGAGCGCACGGCTCAGAATCCCATCAGGGCAGGGATGGACGGTGTTCGGCGGCTGGGCTTCATGAGGATCTCCACTGGGGGTTGCGCGCCGCGATTCGGCGCCTGCCCATTGGGCCCACCCGGCGCGGCTCGGTCGTCAGAAGGCCTGCGGACGCAGCCACCCTGCACCGGGGGATCACGCGTCAATCTGACCCGGATCCGTCGACAAGGCCAGATGGAGAGCGCTCTCGAGCGACAGCGCCTGACCCACTCGACGGAGCTCCGCCAACCGATCGGCATCGAGCCTTTGCAGCATCTGCGTGGTCTCATCGATCAGTCGTGCCTCGCAGGTTTCGGAGTGCACGTCGCGGCTGTGGCGGATGGCGGCACTGTGCGCAGCCACGAGGGCAGCGTCTTCGAGCCGGCCCGCGCGCGCGGCCGCGAACGCGAAAAGGTCGAGCACGAGGAAGGCCTGTGAGGGCAGCGCGCGCAACACGGTGCGGGCGTGCTCGCGTGCCTCTTCGACTCGGCCCAAGCGCACCAGCGACAGCGCCAGGTTGTGGCACACCAGCGCGCGCCGGCGCGGCAGGTTCATGCCCCGCTCGAGCAGGGCCAGCGCCTCGGTCACGACCTCAGCGTCCCGTCCCTGCACCATCAGCACATCGGTCACGTTGACCTGGCAGATCGCTGTCACATCGTCGAAGCCGGCGCGTTCGGCCAGGGCCTGCAGTTCACGGTGGCGCTCCAGGCTGCGCGGCGTGCCGACGAGGTAGGAAGAGCTGCTCTCGAAGTTCAGCCGGGCGCGCAGCGGCATGGCCGTGGCGTCGATGCGTCGCAGGCGATCCCAGGCGCGTTGCAACTCCGCCTGCTGGCCCGGTCGCCCGTGGTGCAGCCGGATCAGGCGAGTGAGCGACACATAGGCGCCGGCGTCGTCGCCCAGCGCCTCGAAGTCCGCCAGCGCCTGCAGCGACAGCGCCGTGGCCTCTTCGCCCGAGCCGTCGAGGTGGTGAGCCCAGCCGAGCTCGAGCAGCGCCAGAGCCCGGCGCGCGGGCGAGGCCTGGCGCAGCAGCGGCATCGGCACCGGCATCGCCACCAGATCCGACGCCGTCTGCGTGAAGGTCTCGATCAGCCCGAGCGCGGCCACGAGCCGGGCCAGCAGGTCGGCGTCGTCGTGGCCGCAGGCCCAGGCCAGCGCGACCTGCACGTTGCGCCGCTCGGGCACGTGGCGTTGGCTCCAGTCGCGGTCGCGCAGCCGGTCGTGCTCGCTGCGCGCCAGGTCCATCCAGTCGGCCAGTGCGTGGGCGTGGGCGCGGCGCACGGCCTCGGCCTGGCCCGTGGCCTCGAGCTGCAGCCGGGCGAAGTCGCGCGCGCTCTCCAGCAGCCACAGCCGTGGCGCACCGGCGGCATCGGCCGGGCCGGTCTGCACGAGCGACTTGTCGACCAGCGCCTGCAGCGCATCGAGCGCCACCCAGCCGGTGTCGGCCGCCGGGGCGTCGAGGTGGCGATGCACGCGCTGCAACAGCTCGGCCGTGAAGCCGCCGGCAAAGGGCTGCAGGCTGCAGAACACCCGCTGCTCCTGCGGCGACAGCAGCGAGTAGCTCCATTCGTAGGTTTGCAGCAGCGAGTGCTGCCGGCTCGGCGCCGAGCGCAGGCCCGTGCGCATGCGCAAGCGCTGGTCGAGCTGGCGGCGCACGCCCTCCAGCCCCAGCGTGGCCACGCGCGCGGCCGCGATCTCCAGCGCCAGCGGCAGGCCGTCGAGGCGGCGACACAGGTCGGCCGCCACCGCCAGCGCATCGGGTGTCCAGGCCGGGCCGGTGCCGGCGGCGTCGATGCGCCGGCACAGCAGGACGAGTGCGGCGCTGGCGCCGGGTGCCGTGGGTGCATGGCCGGCCTCGGGCACGCTCAGCGGCCCCAGGCGGTGCACCACTTCGCCCACCAGGCGCAGGGCTTCCTGTGACGTGGCCAGCCAGCGCAGGCGCGGCGCCAGCACGAGCAGCGGCGCCAGCAGGGCCGCGACTTCATCGGCCAGGTGCTCGCAGTTGTCGAGCACCACCAGCGCGTCGCAGGCGGCCAGCGCGCGCGCGGTGTCGTCGGGCGCGGCTTCCACGGGCGACATCAGGCCGAGCGCGCGCGCCACCAGCGGCAGCAGCGCGGTGCCAGGCCGCAACGGGGCCAGGTCGAGCCAGTGCAGGCCGTCGGGCGGCGGCGCCAGACCCTGCAGCAGCGCGCGGGCCAGCGTCGTCTTGCCGACGCCGCCGGTGCCCGTGATGGTGACCAGTGCCGCCTGCGCCACCAGGCGGCGCAGCTGGCCCAGGTCGTCGTCACGGCCCACCAGCGTGGCGGGCATCGTGTGGCGGTGGCTGCCGGAGGCGGCATCGGTCCCGGCCGGCGGCCCCGGCGCCGCCACCATCGGCAGCGCGGCCAACCGGTAGCCCACGCCTGCCACGTTCTGCACCGTGTCGGCGCCCAGCACGCGGCGCAGTGCCGCGATCTGCACCGAGAGGTTGTTCTCCTCGACCACGCGCCCGGGCCAGACCCGGTCGAGCAGCTCGTTCTTGCTTACCACCTGGCCGGCCCGGGCGGCCAGCGCGCTCAGCAGGTCGAAGGCGCGGTCGCCCAGCCGGACGGGCTGGCCCTCGATGCGCAGCTCGCGTGCCAGCGCGTCCAGCTCCCAGCCCTGGAAGACCAGGCGCCTGGGCGCCAACGCAGCCTCAGGCGGCCGGGGCACCGCACTCGCCACAGCGGCCGTAGAGCGTGAGTTCGTGGTCGAGCACCGTGAACCCGGGCGGCGCCAGCCGCGACAGGTCGCCCGGGCAGGCGTGCACGTCGAACACGCGCTGGCAGCTCGTGCACTGGAAGTGGTGGTGGTGCTGGCGGCCCGCGAACTCGAAGCGCGGGTTTTCACCCGGCAGTTCGACCGTGCAGAGCTCCCCGTCCTCGACCAGCGACTTCAGGTTGCGGTACACGGTCGCCAGCCCGAGCCGGGGCGCGACGGTCTGCGCGGCCTGCAGCACCTCCTGGGGCAGCAGCGGCCGGCGCGCCTGCGCCAGGGCATTGCGAATGGCGGTGCGTTGGCGGGTGTTGCGTTCCATCGGGCGCGAGCGTAGCGGATCGCGAGCGAGCCCACCCGGGCGGCGGGTCGGGCACGCGAGCAAGGGGTGGTCACGCCCGTTGCGATCGCTAACATGCGACGTTCTTCACGCGTGGCCCGGGCTGCCCGTGCAGGTACGCCTCCTCCACTGACCTCTGCAAAGAAACCTGGCCGATGAGCCTGTCCTGGATGGTCGCTTCGCTGTCGCTGCTGCTGCTGGCGGCCGCAGGCGCGCTGTGGCTGCGATTTGCGCCCAAGCGCGAAGCCGCGCCATTGCCAGAGAAGTGGCCACTCACAGCGCGCCGCGTGTTCGGCCAACAGGAGTTGCGTGTCTTCCGCCAGCTGCGCGAAGCCCTGCCCGAGCATGTGCTGTTGTCGAAGCTGCCGCTGGTGCGCTTCTGCCAGCCCGACGACCCGGCTGCTGTTCGCTACTGGTATGAACTGCTGGGCAACCAGCACGTCAGCTTTGCCATCTGCAGCGAAAGCGGCCGCGTGCTGGCGGCCATCGATCTGGAAGGCCTGCGCCCGAGTTCGCGCCGCAGCCTGCAGATCAAGGAATCCGTGCTCGCGGCCTGCAAGGTGAAGTACCTGCGCTGCACGTCCGAGCAATTGCCTTCGCTGCCCGAACTGCGCGCACTCGTGCCGGCGCCCGCCAGCAAGAGCGTGCCCGTGGCCCGCATGGCCCAGGCCAGCGAGAACCTCAGCGCCACGGTCGCCACGCGGCGGCGCGAGCGCCAGGGCTTTGCCGACAACAACGACGTCGCCGACTCGTTCTTCGATGATGTGGCGCAAGAGGGCACGGTCAGCGGCTTCGGCCGCAGCGGGCGCGGAGGGGTGAGCGTGCGCGAGATCGAGTTCGCGTCCGACGAAGACACCGCGGCCGTGGTCATCGACACCCCGCCGGCCGCGTTGCGGCATTGACGACCGCCGGCGAGGCCGCATCACTGCCGGCAGGCTACGCCGGCCTGGGCCCGCAGCAGGTGCTCGACGCGCTCGATGCCGCGGGCCTGCGCGGTGACGGCCGGCTGCTGCAGCTCAACAGCTACGAGAACCGCGTCTTCCAGGTGATGCTGGAAGACGGTCGCGCGGTGGTGGCCAAGTTCTACCGGCCGGGCCGCTGGAGCGACGCGCAGATCCTCGAGGAACACGCCTTCGCGCTCGAACTGGCCGCCGCCGAGGTGCCGGTGGTGCCCCCGCTGCCGCTGCAGGCTGCCGCTGGGGCCGGTTCGGCGCTGCAACTGCAAGGCGCGGCCTGCACACTGGCCACCTGGACCGACACCGACGGCACGCCCTACCGCTTTGCCGTGGCCGAGCGCCGCGCGGGCCGCGAGCCCGAACTCGACGACCCGGCCATCCTGGCGCAGCTGGGCCGGTTCATCGGCCGCCTGCACGCCGTGGGTCGGCAGCAGGTGTTCGAGTACCGTCATCACCTGGCGGCTGCCGACGCCCACACGGCCGTGCAGGCCCTGATCGCGGCTGACATCGTCACACCCGCCGAGATGCCCGCCTGGCGCGTCACCGCCGCGGCGGCGGCCGACGCCGTGGCCGCGGCCTTTGCCGCGTTCGAGTCGCAAGGCCCGCTGGCCACGCTGCGGCTGCACGGCGACTGCCACATCGGCAACGTGCTCTGGCGCGCCGGCAGCGCCGAGGGCGACCCCGGCCGCCCGCACATCGTCGACCTCGACGACGCCATGCAGGGCCCGGCCGTGCAGGACCTCTGGATGCTGGTCTCGGGCGATGCGCAGACGATGGCGCGCCAGCTCGACGTGCTGCTGCGGGGCTACGAAGACTTCAGCGACTTCGACGACCGCGAGCGGGCGCTGATCGAGCCGCTGCGCACCTGGCGCATGCTGCGCCACAGCGCCTGGCTGGCCGCGCGCTGGAGCGACCCGACGTTTCCGATCCACTTTCCGTGGTTCGGCAACGCCGCCTACTGGAGCCAGCAGACGACGCTGCTGCGCGAGCAGCTCGAGGTGATGGCGCCCTGAGCCGCCTCGCGCCGCGGGCCCGGGTCAGCCGACCAGCAGCGCGTTGACGCGCCGCACATACGCGGCCGGGTCTTCGAGCACACCACCCTCGGCCAGCACCGCCTGGTCGAACACGATGTGCGCCAGGTCGTCGAAGCGCTCGCTGCCTTCGGCTGAATCGAGCTTCTTCACCAGCGCGTGCTCGGTGTTGATCTCGAGGATGGGCAGGCTCTTCGGCGCCTCCTGCCCCGCGGCCTTGAGCATGCGGGCCAGGTGGCCGCTCATGTCGCCCTCGTCGGCCACGATGCAGGCCGGGCTGTCGACCAGCCGCGTCGTCACGCGCACGTCCTTGGCGCGCTCGCCCAGCGTCTTCTTCAGGCGCTCAATCAGCGGCTTGGCCGCCTCGGCGGCGGCTTCGGCCTGCTTCTTCTCGTCTTCGTCCTGCAGCTGGCCCAGGTCGACCGCGCCCTTGGCCACGCTGGTGAGGGGGTGGCCGTCGAATTCGTACAGGTGGCTGAGCATCCACTCGTCGACGCGGTCGGTGAGCAGCAGCACCTCGATGCCCTTCTTGCGGAAGATCTCCAGCTGCGGGCTGCTGCGGGCCGCGCTCAGGCTGTCGGCCGTGATCACGTAGATGGCGTCCTGGCCTTCCTTCATGCGGCCCACGTAGTCGGCGAAGCTCACGCCCTGGCCCGCATCAGCGGCATGCGTGCTGGCAAAGCGGAACAGCTTGGCCAGGCGCTCGCGGTTGTTGTGGTCTTCGCCGATGCCTTCTTTCAGCACCGTGCCGAACTGCGCCCAGAACTCGGCGTAGACCTCCTTCTGGTTCTCGGCCACGTCCTCGAGCATGCCCAGCACCTTCTTCGTGCTGCCCTCGCGGATGGCCTTCACGTCGCGGCTTTCCTGCAGCAGCTCGCGGCTCACGTTCAGCGGCAGGTCGGCGCTGTCGATCACGCCCTTCACGAAGCGCAGGTACACGGGCATCAACGCCTCGGCGTCGTCCATGATGAAGACGCGCTTCACGTAAAGCTTGACGCCGCCGCGCTTGTCGCGGTTCCACAGGTCGAACGGCGCCTTCTTCGGCACGTACAGCAGCTGCGTGTACTCGGTGCGGCCCTCGACGCGGTTGTGCGTGTAGGCCAGCGGCGCCTCGCTGTCGTAGCTGATCTGCTTGTAGAAGGCCTGGTACTCGGCGTCGGTGAGATCGCTCTTGCTGCGTGTCCACAGCGCCTGCGCCTTGTTGGCGGGCTCCCACTCGTCGGTGTCGACCTGGGCGGACTTCTCCTCGTCCCAGGTCTGCTTCTTCATCAGCACCGGCAGGTTCAGGTGGTCGGAGTACTTGCCGATGATGGACTTCAGCTTCCAGGCCGACAGGAACTCTTCCTCGCCCTCGCGCAGGTGCAGGATGACGTCGGTGCCGCGCTCGGCGCGCTCGATCGTCTCGACCTCGAAGTCGCCGGTGCCGGTGCTGCTCCAGCGCACGCCCTCGGCCGGCGCGGCGCCCGCTCGACGGGTCTCCACCGTCATGCGGTCGGCGACGATGAAGCCGCTGTAGAAGCCCACGCCGAACTGGCCGATCAGGTTGGCGTCCTTCTTCTTGTCGGCCTCGAGCTTGCCGAGGAACTCGCGCGTGCCGCTCTTGGCGATGGTGCCCAGGTGGGCGACGGCCTCCTCGGCGCTCATGCCGATGCCGTTGTCGCGGATGGTGAGGGTCTTGGCCTCGGCGTCGAAGAACACGCGCACGTTCAGCTCGGGCTGGTCTTCCCAGAGCGCGGGCTGGTCGAGCGCCTCGAAGCGCAGCTTGTCGCAGGCGTCGGAGGCATTGGAGACCAGCTCGCGCAGGAAGATCTCCTTGTTGCTGTACAGCGAGTGCGTGACGAGGTGCAGGATCTGCTGAACCTCGGCCTGGAACGACAGCGTCTTCTTGTCCATGGTGCGTCTTGGAGATTGTGGAAACCGGGGAATGGCCCACAGTGGGGGCGCCAGGGCGGTTTTTCAAGAGCCGGCCGGGCCGCGGGCAGCCGGCATTTTCGCCGGGCTGCCTGTGCGTTCAGGTTCCGGGCAGAACCTCCACACCCACGCCGCGGTAGCCGATGAAGCGGCATTCGCGGTCGAACATCGGCTGCCCGCTCACGCGGAACTGCTGCTGCAGGCCACTGGGCAGTGTGCGATGGAACAGCTTGTCGATGAAGGGCTGCCGCTCGGCCACGCGCTTGTGCAGCGCCGCGCGTTCCACCGGGTCCCAGCCGTCGTCGTCAGGCACGGTCGCCCCGGGCACCAGCGGGCCCACGCGGATGCCCAGCATCTCGAGCGCCGGCCCCGACACCTTGGTGAATTCGCCGCCCTCGTCCTGCTCCCAGTACCAGTCGGACGACAGTTCCGTGAGCGCCCGGAAGCGCGCCTCGCTCTCGCGCAGTTCGGCGGTGCGCTCGGCCACCGTGTGCTCCAGCAGCCGGTTGTGCTCGGCCAGTGCGCGGTACAGCAGCCGCACCTCGAGCAGGTTGTGGATGCGCAGCTTGATCTCCACCAGGTCGAAGGGCTTGCTGATGAAGTCCTTGGCGCCGGCCTGCAGTGCGCGCAGCTTGTGGCCGGGCTGGGCCGTCAGCACCATCACCGACAGGTAGCCGTCGGCGGCGCTGGCCTTCAGCGCCTCGATCACGGCGAAACCGTCCATGCCCGCCATCTGCAGGTCGAGCAGGATCAGGTCGTAGGGCTGGTGCCGGTGCATGCGGCACACCTCGGTCGGCTCCGAGGTCGAACTCACGTCGGTGTAGCCGGCCTGCTCGAGCAGGCGACGCAGCAGTTGCACGTTGGCATCCTGGTCGTCGACGATCAGGATGCGGGCGGCGAGGATGTCTTTTTCGATGTTCATGGCGGGTTGGCAGCGGCCTCGCGGCGGGACGCACGCGAGCTCGCCGCGTGCAGGGCCAGATCGAGCGTGTCCATGAAGGACCCCACCTTGATCGGCTTCGTGAGGTAGCGGAAGAAGCCCGCTTCGAGCCCCTTCTCGATGTCGCGTGGCAGCGCGTTGGCGCTGATCGCAATGACCGGGATCTCGCGGGTCTCGGGCGCCGCCGCCAGCAGGCGCAGCGCGGCCGTGCCGTCGATGCCGGGCAGGTTGATGTCCATCAGGATCACGTCGGGCAGGGCCTGAAGCGCCATCTCGACACCGCGGCGGCCGTCGCGGGCGCTGAGCAGCCGGATGTCGGGGCGGCGCTCCAGCAGGCGCGCCACGAGCATCAGGTTGGCCGGGTTGTCTTCGACGCACAGCACGGTGTGCACGCGCGGGCTGCCGACGGGCCGCTGCGGCGGGCGCGGGGTGGCAAGAGCGCGCTCGGCCGCCGCCGGGTGGCCGGCCGCGGGCAGCTCGAACCAGAACACGCTGCCCACGCCCACCGTGCTCTCGACGCCGATCTCGCCGCCCATCAGCGCCACCAGGCGCTTGCACACCACGAGGCCGATGCCCGTGCCCTGCTCGACGCCGGCCTCCTGGCCGAGCCGGTTGAAGGGCTCGAACAGGTGGGCCAGCTCCTCGGCCGACAGGCCGTTGCCGGTGTCCTGCAGGCTGACGCGGATGTGGTCGCGGCCCACCGTGCGGCGGCAGCTCACGCGCACGCTGCCGCCGACCCGGTTGTACTTGATGGCGTTGTTCAGCAGGTTCAGCAGGATCTGCTTCAGGCGCGTGCGGTCGGCTCGCATGTGCAGCGCCTCGTCGGCGGCATCGAACTGCACCTCGATGCCCTTCTGGCGCGCCTGCGCGTCGATCATGGCCTCGCAGTCGGCCAGCACCTCGGCCAGGGCCACCGGCTCGATCGACAGCGACAGCTTGCCCGACTCGATGAAGCTCAGGTCCAGCACCTCGTTGATCAGCTCCAGCAGGTACCAGCCGGCCTTCAGGATCTGGTCGAGGCTGCTCGCCTGCGCCGGCGTCGGCGGTGGCGAGCCCGACTCCATCAACTGCGCAAAGCCCAGGATGGCGTTCAGCGGCGAACGCAGCTCGTGGCTCATGCTCGACAGGAAGTCCGACTTGGCCTGGTTGGCACGCTCGGCTTCCTGCTTGGCCGCGCGCAGCTTCAGGTTGGTGGCGCGCAGCACCTGGTCGAGCCGATCGCGTTCGGCCTCGCTCGTCTGGCGCGCGGAGTCGTCGGTGCCGATCATCAGGTAGCCGATGATCGTGTCGTCGGCGTCGCGCAGCGCCGTCACCGACACCCGCAGCGGCAGCCGGCGGCCGTCCTTGCGCAGGTAGGTCAGCTCGTAGATGTCCTCGATGCCGCGCGCGGCCTTGTAGACCAGCGCCTCGAAACCGGGCGCGATGTCGACGCCGGCTTCCTTGCTCAGCTGGCAGGCCCGGCACTGCAACTCGTCGGCGTCCGAAAGATCCGCCGGCGTCAGCCGGTCGACGACCTCGGCCGCGCTGTAGCCCAGCAGCCGCTCGGCGCCGATGTTGAACAACTGCACCACGCCGTGCTCGTCGGTGGCGATGCTGGAGACGCTTTCGCTGCTGAGGATGGCGTCATGCAGCGCGCCGGCCTTCAGCAGCGAACGCCGGTGGCGGGCCTCGGACGAAAGCCCGAGCCGACGGCCGTTGCCGGGTGGAGGTTCGGACTCGTTGCGCTGTTCTTGTGGGGTGATGATCATGGGCGCCAGGTTCGCGGGGGACGCCTGCAGCGCAAGGCAACCCTGGAGCAGGGTAGGAGTCGCCCGGCATAGCGTCTGTTCGCTTCCGCACATAGGCGACCGGGCCCCACAGGGCTCCCGCGGGTGGCGTCAGAAGGTCTCGGTGTCGACCTCGCCCTGCGCCTGCGTGCCGTAGCGGTTGCCGGCGGGCGCCTCGGGTGTCATCAGCGCGCTCACGGCCTCGAGCACCGCGGCCGGCAGCTCCGGCGTGGCCAGGTTCTCGTGCAGGTGCGCCACGCTCGTCGTGCCCGGAATCACCAGCACCTGCGGCGCGCGCGACAGCACCCAGGCCAGCGACAGCTGCGCCGTCGTGCAGCCCGCCTCGCGCGCCAGCGCGGCCAGCCGCTGGTGCAGCGCCAGGTTGGCCGGCCAGTGCTCGGCCGCAAAACGCGGCATCGAGCGGCGGATGTCCTTGGCATGCAGCGCCGCCACGTCGGGCAGCGCGTCGGTCAGGAAGCCGCGGCCCACGGGGCTGAAGGCGACGAAGGCGGTGCCGAGCTCGCGGCAGGCCTCGAGCACCGCGATCTCGGGGTTGCGCGTCCAGGGGCTGTATTCCGTTTGCAGCGCGGCGATGGGGTGTTCGCGGTGCGCGCGCTTCAGCGTCGCCGCCGAGACCTCGCTCAGGCCCAAGGTGCGCACCTTGCCGGCGCGCACGAGGTCGGCCATCGCGCCGACGCTGTCTTCGATGGGCACCGCCTTGTGCCAGCGATGCAGGTAGTACAGGTCGATGACCTCGGTGCCCAGGCGGCGCAGGCTGTCTTCGCAGTCGCGGCGGATGCTCTCGGGGCGGCCGTCGATCACGCGCTGCAGCGCGCCGCCTTCACCGACCGGTTGCCCCGTCATGCCGCCCTTGCTGGCCAGCACGAAGCGGCTGCGGTGCGGGCCGAGCACGCGGCCCACGAGCTGCTCGTTGGCGCCGAAGCCGTAGAGCGCGGCGGTGTCGAAGAAGTCGACGCCGGCGTCCAGCGCCTCCAGCAGCACGCGTTCGGCCTGCTCGGCCGAGGGCGGCGTGCCGTAGGCGTGGCTGAGGTTCATGCAGCCCAGACCCAGGGGGTTCACGAGGAAGGAGGCGATGGAACGCTTGGCTATCATGGCTTCAACAGGCTCCGGCTCGGTTGTCGCATCGCCGGAGTTGCAAATTTGGGGGTGGGGTATCGACCCTAGCACGGTGCTCGAGCTCGAAGGGCTCGTCACGGCATTCGACACGCCGGGCGGTCGCGTCAGGGCGGTGGATGGGGTGTCGCTGCGCGTGGCCGCCGGCCGCACGCTGTGCATCGCCGGTGAATCCGGCTGCGGCAAGAGCGTCACGGCGCTGTCCATCATGGGCCTGCTGGCCGACAAGGCCCACATCGAGGCCGGGCGCATCGTCTTCCGCGGCCGCGACCTGGTGCCCCTGTCGCCCACCGAGCGCCGCCAGCTGCGCGGCCGCGAGCTGGCGATGATCTTTCAAGAGCCGCTGACCGCGCTGAACCCCGTGCTGCCGGTGGGCGAGCAGGTGGCCGAGGTGTTCCGCATCCACGGCACGGCCGGCCCGAAAGAGGCCCGCGAGCGCGCGCTGGCCCTCTTCGAGCAGGTGCACATCCCCGACGCCGCGCGCCGCTTCGGCGAGTACCCGCACCAGCTCAGCGGCGGCATGAAGCAGCGTGTGACCATCGCCATGGCGCTGGCGCACCGGCCGGCGCTGCTGATCGCCGACGAGCCGACCACGGCGCTGGACGTCACCATCCAGGCCCAGGTGCTGAACCTGCTGGCCGAGCTGCAGCGCGAGATCGGCATGGCGATGGTCTTCGTCACGCACGACCTGGCCGTGGTGGCGCAGATCGCCGACGAGGTGGCGGTGATGTACGCCGGCCGCGTGGTCGAGCGCGCGCCGGTGGCCGAGCTGTTCGAGCGCCCGGCGCACCCGTACACCCGCGGCCTGCTGGCCTCGCGCCCGCGGCCCGGGCAGACGCGGCACGACGGCACGCCGCTGCCGTCGATCCGCGGCAGCCTGCCGCCGCTGGGCCAGCGCGCCGGGGGCTGCGCCTTCCGCGACCGCTGCCCGATGGCCGAGCCGCGCTGTGCGCTCGAGCAGCCCGCGCTGCGCCCGGTGGCGCCGGCGCACGAGGCGGCCTGCCTGCTGCTGGAGGCCGCGTGACCAAGCCGCTGCTCGAGGTGAACGCATGAAGGCGCCTCTGCTCGAGGCGCGGGACCTCGACATGCACTTCGCCATCACCGGCGGCCTGCTCCAGCGCGAGCTCGGGCGCGTGCGTGCCGTCACCGGCGTGAACCTGGCGCTGCACGCCGGCGAGGTGCTGGGCGTGGTCGGTGAGTCGGGCTGCGGCAAGACGACGCTGGCGCGCGTGCTCACCGGCCTGTACCCGCCCACCCGCGGCCAGGTGCTGTTCGACGGCAAGGATCTGCAGGCGCTGTCGGCGGCCGAGCGCCACGGCATGTCGCGCCGCGTGCAGATGGTGTTCCAGGACCCGTTTGCCTCGCTGAACCCGCGCCACCGCGTCGGCCGCATCCTCGAGATGCCGTTCGAGCTGCACGGCCAGCCGGCGGGCGAGCCGCGACGCCGCCGCATCGAAGAGCTGCTCGCGCTGGTGGGCCTCGATCCGCAGCACCTGCAGCGCTGGCCGCACGAGTTTTCGGGCGGCCAGCGCCAGCGCATCGGCATCGCGCGGGCGCTGGCGCTGCAGCCCGAGGTGCTGGTGCTCGACGAGCCGCTGTCGGCACTGGACATGTCGATCCAGTCGCAGGTGCTGAACCTGCTGGTCGAGCTGCAGCAGCGGCTCAAGCTGGCCTACCTCTTTGTCTCGCACGACCTGTCGGTGGTGCAGTACCTGTGCGACCGCGTGGCCGTGATGTACCTGGGCCGTGTCGTCGAGCAGGCGAGCACGAAGCAGCTGTTCGCGATGCCGCGCCACCCGTACACGCAAAGCCTGCTGGCC
>Ga0209985_10003039_pt1 | contig 14652 bp, 14 predicted proteins | sample NOAtaG_FD_187305 | JGI IMG/M metagenome (GOLD analysis project Ga0209985, IMG submission 187305) | Freshwater lake microbial communities from Lake Erie, under a cyanobacterial bloom - NOAA_Erie_Diel6S_1000h metaG (SPAdes) (version 2) | ecosystem: Environmental > Aquatic > Freshwater > Lake ...
GGCGGGGTGCCGCCACCAGATCAGCAGGTACAGAGCGGCGCCAAGCAGCAGCAGCCCGGTGGCGATCCACAGGGAGGTGGCAAAGCCTTCTGCAGCACTCGCGCTGCGCCCCACCAGCCACGCGGCCATGGGCGGGCCCACCACCTGGCCCAGCCCGTAGGCGGCGGTGAGCAGGCCCATGAAGGGCGTAGCCTGCTGCGGCCGCACGCGGCGCACCTCCTGCATGGCGAAGTAGGTCAGCGCCGTGAAGGGCAGGCCCAGCAGCAGGCTGCCCAGCGCAAAGCCGGCAGGTGTGGGGCTGACCAGGCTGGTGGCCACGCCCGCGGCCTGCACCGCGTAGCAGGCCGCCAGGCGCAGCCGCAGGTCGCCCGCTGAGCGCATGCGGGAGGCGATGACCGCGCCCAGCGTCACCCCCGCGCCGAACAAGGGCCAGAACAGGTCCAGCCCCGCAGAGCCGGGCAGGGCCTGGCGGGCGATGACCGGCAGGAAGGTGGCTGTGATGATGTAACCCACCCCGGCCAGGCCGTAGGCCAGCGTGAGCAGGGCCATCTCCGCAGCGCCTGCGTGTGCGGGGGCGGGGCCTGCGCCCGCAGGGCCGGGCGCGGGTGCGGCGGCAGGCTGGGCGCGGCGCGTATCGAACACGCGCCACACGCCCGCCGACATCAACGCAGCCAGCAGGCCAAAGGCTGCCCAGCCCCAGGCAGCGGGCACCTGCAGCTGGACAAGCGCGGTGGCCGCCAGCCCGCTGACCACGATGCCCAAGCCGGGCCCGGTGTAGATGAGCGCCCCCATGGCCGGCACACCCCGCCGCGCGAGCTGCTCCAGGCAGAACCCGGTGGTGTAGAGAAAGACCACGGCGCTGGCCACGCCGGCAGCAAACCTCAGCAGGGGCCAGGCGGGCTGCAGATGCACCGCCATGCCCAGAGTCAGCAAAGCTGTGGCCACCAGCCCGTATCGCACCAGCCGGGGCCCGTCCACCGCAGTGCTGCGGCCCAGCCGCTTCCACAGCCAGGGCTGGAAGGTGCAGGCCAGCGCGCCCACCAGGTAGCCCAAGTAGTTGGCGCTGGCCAACAGGCTGGCGCCGGGCAGGTCGGTCGACCCCTCCGCCAGCATCATGGGCAGCAGCGGCGTGAAGGCAAAGCGGCCGATGCCCATGGCCACCCCCAAGGCCACCAGCCCCGCCACGGCGATGGTCAGCGGTGACAGCGGGCGGTGCGTGCTCATGGTGGCGGCGCAGTCTCGCATGCGGGTGTAGAGCGCTGGCCTGGGTGTTGCCGCAAAACGCCGCGCGCACAATGCGGCCGCCCTGACCCGCGCGCTCACATCATGTCCTTCCCGCCCGAGTGGCCTGCCGACCCCGGCGTGGCCGAATTCGACGCCTTGCAGGCAGACCCTGCGCGCTGGATCGCCGTGGTCTCGGCCCTGGGCGCCCGCTACAGCACTGCCCCGGCAGTGCCGGCCGGGGAGGGCACGGTGCTGGTGGCCTTGCTGGGCCGCGAGCTGGTGATCAAGCTCTACCCGCCGTTTCTGCGCGACCACTTCGCCTTCGAGCGCGCGATGCTCGCGCACCTGCACGGCCGGCTGTCACTTCCCACGCCGCGCCTGGTGGACAGCGCCGAGCATGCGGGCTGGCCCTTCCTGGTGATGACGCAACTGCCGGGCACCCCGCTGGACCGCGTGTGGCCGTCGCTTTCGCAGGCTGAGCGCTGCGCGGTGCTGCGCAGCCTGGGTCAACTGGCCGCCGAGGTGCACGCGCTGCCGTTGGGCCCGATGCCAACGTTGGCGCTGCGCTGGCCCGACTTTCTGCAGGGCCAGCGTCAGCGCTGCTACCAGCGCCAGCAGCGTACCGGCCTGCCCGCGCACCTGCTGGCGCAGTTGGCGTCCTTCCTTGACGGCCCGGTGCCCGAGGGCCCGGATGTGATCCTCACGGGCGAGTACACGCCTTTCAACCTGTTGCACCAGGGCAGCGGGCTGTCAGCCATGTTCGACTTTGGCGACGGGCTGGTGGGCCCGCGCGAGTACGACTTGTTGGGGCCCTTGTGCTTTCTGGCTGCGGGCGATGCGCAGCGCATCGACGCCTTCTTCGACGGCTACCACGGCCGCCCCTTCGACCGCCGCCAGCGCGAACCCCTGCTGCGCTTGCTGCTGCTGCACCGTTACAGCCACCTCAAGGCCCAGATCGCAGTGCCCGGTTGGCAGGCGGCGCCCGACTTCCCCGCTTTGGCGGCCCTGATTTGGCCTTGATCTGGCCTTGAAATCCGCGCCGTGAAGGCTGCTCAGTCCCCGTGAAGGCGTGACAGCGGACCTGCATCCAGGCGGTCCAGCAGGCCGCGCAGCGCGCGGGCGTTGCGCTCGTCGCTGGCGCTGCCCAGGGCGTCTTCCAACACCTCGCGGATATGGTCGCTGGTCACCAGTTCCATGTCCCACTGCGGGAACAGCCGCTCGCGAACTTCCTCCACCTCGCTGAGCTCGACGATCGCGTCATGGCGCGGGTCGGCCCGCAGGCGATCCATCAGCGCCGTCACATGCTCGCGCGGCCCCTCCAGCCACTGGAAGAACACGCCACTGCCAAACACCAGCATGCCGGTGATGCCATGTGCGGGGTTGTAGCGGTGGGCGGTGGCCACGATGCGCTGCAGCGCGGCCTGGTCCAGCGCGCCCGAGGCGCGGCTGCAGTACACGATGTTGTAGAGCAGCGGCAGCGTGGGGGGGTCTGCGGGTTCGTCCCCGGTCCAGCGGTGAAGCTCATGCATGCGTCGCGCCTCGGCCGGGGGTGGCGCCGCAGGAGCTGCGGCGGCGGGCTGTGGTGTTGGCGCGGGGCACGCGCGCTGCACAGGCACTGCGCGTGCATCATAGGGCGCCGTCGCACTGGCCCCTTGCGGCCGTGCAGGCTGGCCCGCTGGTGGTTGGGGGCTCTCAGCCCCAGTCCGCCACCAGCGTGTTGAGCAGCCGGCCCACGCCCTGCACCTCGCACACCACCTCGTCTCCCGGCTGCACGTCTACCGAGCCCTTGGGCGTGCCGGTGAGGATCACGTCGCCGGGGCTGAGCGTCATGAAGCTGCTGAGGTATTCGATCAGCGACGCCACGTCGTGGATCATGTCGCCGGTGTGGCCTTCCTGCACCACGCGGCCGTTGAGCTCGGTGCGCAGCGCCAGGTCCATGGGGTCGGCGATGTCGTCGCGGTCTACCAACCAGGGCCCTAGGGCGGTGCCGCCGTCACGGCTTTTCACGCGCAGGTTGGGGCGGTAGTAGGGCTCCAGAAAGTTGCGGATCGCGTAGTCGTTGGCCACGGTGTAGCCGCGCACGAAGTCCATCGCCCGCGCCCGCGCAATGCGCTGGCCCTCGCGCCCGATCACCACGGCCAGCTCGCACTCGTAGTGCATGAACTCGCCATCGGCCGGCCGGCGGGTGAGGCCGCGGTGGCCCACCACGCTGTTGGCCCCCTTGAGAAACACCACCGGCTCGCTGCGCTGGGCCTGCAGAAAGCTGCCCTGCTCGGCTGAGGACTTGGCCGCCAGCTCTTGCGCGTGGTCGGCGTAATTCAGCGCCAGGGCGAAGATGGTGCGCGGCTCAAAGGGCGCGAGCCACATCACCTGGGCCTCACTCACCACACGGCCATCGGCCAGGCGCAGGCGGTCCGGCTCGCCAGGCACCTCGAAAGCCTCGTGCACGGCTCCCCCAAAGACAACACGTGCGGTCTTCATGCGGCCTCCTGCTGGGCTGCGCTCTCGCGCTGCACGGGGTTTTCCAGGCGGCCGATGCCGTCAATCTCGATGGCCATGGCGTCCCCAGGCCGGGCGCGTGCGGGCTGCTCGGCCACGCCGATGAGCAGCAGGTCGCCCGGGGCCAGGCTCATGAACTCGCTCACATCGGCAATCAGCCGCGCCACGTTGCGTCTCAGATCGCGGGTGTGGCTGCGCTGGCGCAGCTCGCCGTTGACATAGGCGCGGATCTCCAGATCGTTGGGGTCGAGGATCTGCTCGGCCGGCACCCAGGGCCCGATGGGGCAGAAGCCGTCGCGGCACTTCTGCTTCATGGGTGGGCGCAGCAACGCCTGGTGCGGCACCGTGACGTCGTTGACGATGGCGTAGCCCGCCACAAAGTCCAGGGCTTGCGCCTCGCTCACCCGCGAGGCCGTGCGCGCAAAGCTGATGCCCAGCGTGGCGCCCACTTCCACCTCCTCCACCTCGGGCGGCAGCAGCACCGCATCGCCGGCGCGGCACCAGGTGTTGGCCGGCTTGATGTAGAGCACTGGGTGCACGGGCGGGCGGTGGTGCGGGGGCTGCGCCATCACCGGCTCTAGGGCCTGCCAGACGCCCTGGAACTCGAACATGGCGCCCACGACGGTGCGGGTGGGGAAGAAGGACATCGGCGCGGGGCTCCTGGCGAGATTCCGGGGCGTTCGTTGGGGTGGACGGGTTAGCCGGCATTCTTCACCAGTCCGCGCCGCCGGCTGCAACGCCGCCCCCGCTCACCGCGTTTTGAGGCAAGATCGCGGCGTTGTCTCCACTCCTGCCAAGCCTTGCCCATGACCGCACGCGCCCGCACCCTCCCGCCCGTTCTGCAGAAGCTGCGCTTTCCCGTCATCGGCTCGCCGCTGTTCATCATCAGCAACCCCAAGCTGGTGATCGCCCAGTGCAAGGCCGGGGTGGTGGGCTCCATGCCGGCGCTCAACGCGCGCCCGGCCTCGCAGCTGGACGAGTGGCTGGCCGAGATCACCGAGGCGCTGGCCGCGCACGACAAGGCGCACCCCGAGTCGCCGGCCGCGCCGTTTGCCATCAACCAGATCGTGCACAAGAGCAACGACCGGCTCGAGCACGACATGCAGGTCTGCGCCAAGTACAAGGTGCCCATCGTCATCACCAGCTTGGGCGCGCGCGAGGACGTCAACCAGGGCGTGCACGCCTGGGGCGGCGTGGTGCTGCACGACGTGATCAACAACGTCTTCGCCCACAAGGCCATCGAGAAGGGCGCGGACGGGCTGATCCCCGTGGCCGCGGGTGCAGGCGGCCACGCCAGCGTGAAGAGCCCGTTTGCCATGGTGGCCGAGATCCGCGAGTGGTTTGGCGGCCCGGTGGCACTCTCAGGCGCCATCTCTTCGGGCGGTGCCATCCTTGCGGCGCAGGCCTTGGGGGCGGACTTCGCCTACATCGGCTCGGCCTTCATCGCCACCGACGAGGCGCGTGCGGTGGAGGGCTACAAGCAGATGATCACCGAGAGCAATTCCGATGACATCATCTACAGCAACTTCTACACCGGCGTGCACGGGAACTACCTCAAGGGCAGCATCCGCAACGCCGGCATGGACCCGGACAACCTGCCGCAGAGCGACCCGAGCAAGATGAACTTCAGCACCGGTGAGGGCGCCAACGCCGCCAAGGCCTGGCGCGACATCTGGGGCTGCGGGCAGGGCATCGGCGCCATCCGCGAGGTGGTGCCGGCCGCGGCGCTGGTGGAGCGCTTCAAGCGCGAGTACGCCGAGGCGCGGGCGCGGATCTGCGGCTGAGGCTGTCCTGCGGGGGGTCTGAGCGGTTCTGCTGCGGGCCTTGGCCAAGGCGAGCGGCCAGGCCGCTCAGCCGCCCCAGCCCAGCACCTGGCGCATCACCTGCGCGGCATCGGCATCGCTGCTGCCGCGCCAGGCTACGATGTGGTCGGGGCGGATCAGCACCAGCGGTGCTTCGTAAAGGTCGATCAGGCTTTGGCGGCCTTGTTCGCCTTGCGGGTCGGGCGCCTCTCCGGCCTCGGGGTGCACTACCTTGAGCTCCACACCCAGCGCATGGGCTGCGGCCTCGAAGCCGGCCGTCGGCGCGGTGCATTGACCAGCAGAGTCCTTCAGCACCAGTAGCGTCCACTCGAAGCCGAACAGGTCGAACAGCGAGCGGCCATCGGCCAGCCAGGCGTGCGGCGGGCGCCCGCCCGGGCAGGCGCTGGGCTGGTAGCTGTTGGCGGCGTCCTGCGGCGGCGTGGAGCCGTCGGCCACGATGACAGGCGAGCCGTCGTAACGCCCGCCAAAGGTCACGCCGGGGACGTTGAACTCGCGCCGCACATGGCCGTTGAGGTACTTGCCTGCGACGTCGCGGGCGCGCTGGCCTTCGGGCGTGTCCTCGTCCAGCTCCGGCACTGCGTCGAACAGACCGATGGAGTCGGCAAACTGCCGCGCGTAGCCGGTGTTGCGCTGCGCCAGCGGCTTGCGTTCCAGGCCGTAGCTGTCCAGCAGGGCGGGCGGGGCCTGGCCCTTGAGCACGGCGGCGAGCTTCCAGCCCAGGTTGACCGCATCTTCCACGGCGGTGTTGTAGCCCAGGCCGCCCGTGGGCGTGAACAGGTGCGCGGCGTCGCCGCCGATGAACACGCGCCCTTGCTGAAAGCGCGAGGCCACCAGCGCGTGGCCGGCCAGCCAGGGCGCCATCGACAGGATCTCGATGGGGATGTCCAGGCCGCTGGCGCGCGTGAACAGGGCGCGGGCATCGTCGTGCGTCAGCGCATCGACATCGGTGTCGTCGGCCAGTTGCGTGTGGAAGGCGAACTCGCTGACCCCGTCCACCGACATGATGAAGGCGCGCTGCGCCGGGTGCACCTGCACGTACATCCAGGCCCGGTCGTGGGGGTTGAGGCGGTAGAAGTCCGGCGCCTTCAGGTACACGGCCAGCATGCGCCCGCCCATGAAGCTGCGCTTGAAGCCGCTGCCGCCTTCCCACTCGATGCCCAGCCGGGCCCGCACGCCGCTGCGTGCGCCGTCAGCGCCCACCAGCCAGCGGGCTTGCACGGTCGCGCCGGGCTCGTTGGGGGTATGCGCCGGCGCCACTTCGGCCGTGATGCCCTCGCCCGTGTCTGAGAAGCTGCGCATTTCCCAGCCGTAGCGCAGCTCCACCCCGGGCAGGGCTTGCGCCTCATCGCGCAGCACCACCTCCACGAACTTCTGTGACACGCGGTGCGGCAGCTCGGCCGCGCTCCACGAGCCGCCAAGGCCGCGGATCATCTGGGTGGCCTGCGCGGCCGTGGGCAGGCGCAGCCGGGCCATCTCGTGGCCGGCAAAGCGCGTCAGGTAGGCCACGTCCGTTGGGTGGTCGGCCGGCAGGCCCTGGGCACGCACCCGGTGTGCAAAACCCAGCCGCCGGTAATGCTCCATGGTGCGCGCCTGCGTGGCGTTGGCCTGCGGGTTGAAGGCCGTGCCAGGCTTGCGGTCCACCACCAGGCAGCGCACGCCGCGCCGCCCCAGCTCGTTGGCCAGCATCAGCCCGCAGGGGCCGCCACCGACGATCAGGACGTCAGTTTCAAGGGAGGCGGGGCTGGTCATCGGCTCGTCGCCGCCTTCAGCACCTTCTCACCCGGCAGCCAGGCCACGATGACCAGGCTCACCACCGCAATCCCCGACATCAGCAGCCACAGCTGGGTGAACCCCGCCGCCTTGACCGCCGGGCCCAGCGCCGCCACGGCCAGCGAGCTGATGCCAAAGGAGATGGCGATGCGCGTGCCGCTCACGCGCGAGCGCAGCGAGTCGTCGATGTAGCGCGCCACCATCACGTCGTTGAAGGGGATGGCGCCAAACACCATCACCATGCAGGCGATGGCCAGCACGTACCAGGCCCAGCCGCTGCTCTGCGCCGCCAGCGCGAAGAACAGGATCTGCAGCGCCAGGACGGTGATGAACAGCGGCTTGATAGCCACGCGGTCCACCAGCTGCCCCACCACCAGTTGCGCCAGCGAGGCCACGCCGTACAACAGGGCCAGCAGCATGCCCAGGGCTGCGGGGTCGCTCACCAGCCCGTCCAGTCGCTCGGCCATCATCTGGGCGTTGCCGTTGGTGGTGAAGTTGAAGAGCAGGCTGCCCGTGGTGGCGCTGGCCACCATCACCACAAACGTGCGGATGGCCAGCCCGCGTGGCAGGTGCACCGAGGTGCTTGCCTTGCGCGCGGGCGCAGCGGCCTCAGGCGGGGCAACGCGCGCAAACAGCAGCCCCGCAGCGATGGAGATCAGGCCCGGCACCACGAAGGCCGCGCGCCAGCCGAAGTACTTCACCAGAAAGCCCGTGGACACGGCGGCCAGTGCGATGCCCAAGTTGCCCGCCAGGCCGTTGATCCCGATGGTGCGGCCGGGCCGGGTGGAGCCCTGCAGCAACATGGGGATGCCCACCGGGTGGTAGATGGCCGAGAAGGCCCCCAGCACCGTGAGCGCCAGGCCGATCTGCCAGGCGTTCTGCGTCAGCGCCACAGCGATGGCCGACAGGCCCATGCCGTGGAAGAACAGCAGCATCATCCAGCGCCGCCCGCGCAGGTCGCCCAGCCGGCCAGCGGGAATGGAGCACAGCCCGAACATCAGGAAGGCTCCGGCCGTGTACGGCATCAGGTCTTCCCAACGCGCCATGCCGAAGTCCACCGCGATGGCCCCCACCGCGGTGGCAAAGATCAGCAGGAACAGGTGGTCCAGCGCGTGCGCGATGTTCAGCAGCAGGGAGGGCAGCAGGGGCATGGGGCGGGCTCGCGGATGGGAGTTGCGATCGTATCCGGGCAGGTGCCGCGCCAAGCGCTGGGTCAGCTTCAGCCGACCAGGTTCCTGCGCCAACCGAGTCAGCCACCCTCTTGGCATCAAGTCTGTGAGGCCGATAATGAGTTGTAATACAGACCCTTCAGCGTGTAGCAGTCATGAGCGCCAAGACCATCAATGTGCGCCTGCCCGAGGCGCTCTACAACCAGATCGAGGAACTGGCCAGGGCAACGGCTCGAACCAAGAGCTTCTTGACACTCGACGCGCTCACGCACTACGTGGAGCGCGAGTCCTGGCAGATTCGTGACATTCACGAAGGCATCAAGGAAGCCGATGCTGGCGAGTTCGCCACCGACGATCAGGTGAAGGACGTGTTTGCCAAGTACGGTGCCTGATCGATGGCTTTGAAGTGGACCAGGAGGGCGCTGGACGCCGTTGATGAGATTGCTGAATTCATCGCCAAAGACAACCCCCGCCGCGCCACCACCTTTGTGCTGGAGCTGAAAGAAGCGGTGACCAAACTACAAGTCCACCCGGGTATGGGACGGGCAGGCCGCGTTCCCGGCACACGAGAACTGGTCCTGCACAAGAACTACATCGCCATCTACCGGATGCGTGGAAGCGACATTGAAATCCTCAGGCTGCACCACGTCGCCCGAGAACTCTGACATACGGACGTCCCAATGAGGCCGCAGAAGGCCTTCCTACGGCTCGCTTCTTCTCTCTGTTCGCTGCCAGCTTGTTGAACAACAACAGACGAGGCCTATGATTCATGAGGGTTTCTGGGCGGTTCGGTGCGGTTGGACCATCGACGGCAACAAGGAATCGCGAATGACCGAACCCATAACCATCCGATCGATTTCCCAGGAAGACCAGACGCAGTGGCGTCCCCTCTGGGACGGCTACAACGCCTTCTACGGGCGCGAGGGAGACACCGCGTTGCCGGACGCCGTTACGCGGGCCACGTGGACGCGATTTCTGGATCCGTCAGACCCCGTGCATGCCCTGGTGGCGGTGGAGGGCTCCTCCATTGTGGGTTTGGTGCATTACCTGTTCCATCGCAGCACCACGCGATTGAACGACGTCTGTTACCTGCAGGATCTGTTCACGCTTCCAAGCCATAGAGGGCGTGGTGTGGGCCGGCATCTCATTGAGGCTGTTTATCTGGCCGCGCGTACCGCCGGCAGCAGCCGTGTGTATTGGCAGACGCAGGTCACCAATGCGGCCGGCCGAGCGCTGTATGACAAGGTGGCGAGCCATTCGGGTTTCATCGTCTATGCGCACGAGTTGTGATGGCGAGGCGCTGGTGCCTTGATCTTTGACGGGCCGTATGCGCACAAGGCCAAGACCTGAGGCTGACTCTTGCTGCACAGCGCTTTCTACCGTTTCGTGGCCTTGGCCGAGCCAGAAGCGGCCGCAGAAGAACTGCGCGAGCTCGGGCGCGCTCTGGGCCTTGGCGGCAGTGTCGTTGTGGCCGCCGAGGGCGTGAATGGCACGGTGGCTGGGCCGGCAACGCAGGTGGAGGAGTTTGAGCAGCGCCTGCGCACGGGTGCCGTGCTGCAGGGGGCGCTGCGCGGGCTGACCTTCAAGCGCAGCGCTTGCAACCAGCCGCCCTTCGGCCGTTTCAAGGTGAGTGTCAAGCCGGAGATCGTGGCGCTGGGGTTGCCGCTGCCAGCAGTGCAGGCGCAAAGCGCGCTGCCCGACGAGCGCGACGCCAGCCATCTGTCGCCCGCTGCCTGGCGCCAACTGCTGGACGAAGGCCGGGCCGTGGTGCTGGACAACCGCAACCACTTCGAGTTCCGCCTGGGCCACTTTCGCGGCGCGGTGGACCCGGGCGTGCACCACTTCCGCGACTTCGCGCGCTATGTGGAGCAGCACGCACCCGCCTGGCGCGCCCAAGGCCGCCCGGTGGCCATGTACTGCACGGGTGGCATCCGCTGTGACAAGACCGCACCCTGGATGCGCAGCCTAGGGCTGGAGGTGTTTCAGTTGGAGGGCGGCATCCTGAACTACTTGCAGCAGGCGCAAAGGGAAGCTGGGAGCGAAGGGGCCGAGCGCGACGACTCGGCCGACCGCATGCAGCCTTCTTGCGACCCGAAAGGCGATGCGCAGAACGCGTCGCCAAGTGATCTGCAATCCGCCTGGCAAGGCGAGTGCTTCGTCTTCGACCGCCGCATTGCGCTGGACGCGCAACTGCGCGAGACCGGCACCATGGCCGAGGAGGTGTTCGACCCCACCCACCCCGACGAAGCCTGGCGTCTGCAGCGCGCGCGGCGCCTGGACGAAGCGGCTTGATCCCCGCGCGTTCGTGACCCTCTGCGCGCGACCCTGCATGGATGAGCCCGGACCCATGAGCTCACGCCGATGAGCCGCCCCCGCCCGGCCTGGACACCGCCTCTGCGCGATGGCGTCAGCGCCAGCCGCGTGGCCGTTACCCCCGGTCCCTGGGTCGCTGTGGCCGACTTTCTTTCGCAGCGCTTGCCCCTGGTGGGGGACTGGCCTGAGCGATTGGCCGCCGGCGATGTGCTGGACGCGCATGGCCGCCCCCTGGCGGCGCACGAGCCCTGCAGCTCAGGCGCGGTTCTCTGGTACTGGCGTGCGCTGCCCCCGGAGCCTCGCATCCCCTTCGAGCTGGAGGTGCTGCACCAGGACGAGCACCTGGTGGCCGTCGACAAGCCGCACTTTCTGCCCGTGATTCCGCGTGGGCGCTACCTGCAGGAGACGGTGCTGGTGCGCCTAAAGCGCCAGCTGGGCCTGCCCGACCTGGTGCCCATGCACCGGCTGGACCGCGAGACCGCGGGCGTGATGCTGTTCACGGTGCAGCCGGCCTCGCGTCACGCCTACCAGTCGCTGCTGGCCACGCACCAGGTGCGCAAGGTCTACGAGGCGGTGGCGCCTTGGCGAGAGAGCCTGACCTTCCCGATGACGCTGCAGCACCGACTGGAAGAGCCCGCGGATGAGCGCTTCATGCAGATGCAGGTGGTGCCGGGCGAACCCAACGCCCACACCGAGGTGGAGCTGATTGCGCGGCTGCCCTGCGGCGGCCCCGCAGTTGAAACCAACACGTCGGCAATGCCAGCCGATCACACGCCATCTGCACGCGCCGCGTTGCACCACTGGGCCCACTACCGTCTGCGCCCGCTCACCGGTCGCAAACATCAGCTGCGCGCGCAGATGAACGCCATCGGCCTGCCCTTGCGGGGCGACCGGCTCTACCCCGAGTTGCTGCCCGAGCCGGCCCCCCAGGCCCCGGCGGACTACAGCAACCCGCTCCAGCTGCTGGCCCGGGAGATCGCTTTCACCGACCCGCTGACCGGAGCCCGGCGCTGTTTCACCAGCCGCCGCAGCTTGGACGCAACACAGTAAGCCATGGCGCGGCGCGCTGCGCGCCACTTTCGTGAAGGCCTGGTTGGCAGGATCTGACGCAGGGCGTCAAAGCAAGTACGACCTGCGACAGAGCAGTGCCACTGGCGCGATAGAAATGCCGCGACGACGGCGACACGGCCGATCGTGAACGGCTCAGAGTGTCCCTGGCGGGGCTGCGACCACTGCTGGCGCCTTAGCATCGCGCCCGAGTTTCCGCAGCCGCAGAAAGCCCATGGAACCGCTGATGATTGCGCTGGCGTTTGTTGCCGGCTTTGCCGCGCAACTCGTGCGCTTGCCGCCGCTGGTGGGCTTTCTGGCCGCCGGCTTTGCGCTCAACGCGATGGGTTTCGAGCGCAGCCCGCTGTTGGACACCATCGCCAACCTGGGCGTGACGCTGCTGCTGTTCACCATCGGGCTGAAGCTGGACATCCGCACGCTGCTGCGCGCCGAAGTCTGGGCGACGGCCAGCCTGCACATCGTCGGCTCGACGCTGCTGTTCGCCGCGATGCTGTTCGTGCTCAAGGTGCTGGGCCTGGCCCTGGTCAGCGAACTGGGCTGGCCCGTGCTGCTGCTGCTGGGCTTTGCGCTGAGCTTTTCCAGCACGGTGTTCGCGGTGAAGGTGCTGGAAGAGCGCAGTGAGCTGGGCTCGTTCTACGGCCGCGTGGCCATCGGGATCCTGGTGATGCAGGATGTCTTTGCGGTTGTCTTCCTGAGCGCCTCGACCGGCAGCCTGCCTACGATCTGGGCGCTTGGGCTGATTGCGCTGTGGCCTGCGGCCAGACTGCTGCGGCTCATGCTCGACCGTGTCGGCCACGGCGACCTGCAGGTGCTGTATGGCGCTTTTCTGGCCCTGGCGGTGGGCTACAGCTTGTTCGAAGCCGTTGGCGTCAAGGGGGACCTCGGTGCGCTGATCGTGGGGATGCTGCTGGCGTCACATCCGGCCACCGCGGGCCTGGCGAAGTCACTGTTTCACATGAAGGAGCTGTTCCTGGTCGGCTTCTTCGTCAGCGTCGGGCTGGGCGCCATGCCCAACTTGTCGATGGTGATGATGGCGCTGCTGCTGCTTCTGGTGCTGCCGCTGAAGAGCGCCCTGTACTACGCGGTCCTGGTGCGCTTCGGGCTGCGTACCCGCACCAGCGTGCTGTCGACGCTGGCGCTGAGCAACTACTCGGAGTTCGGCCTCATCGTTGCCGCGCTGGCGGCCACGTCGGGCTGGTTGTCGGCGGAGTGGCTCGTGGTCATTTCGCTGGCAGTGGCCGGCAGCTTCGTGCTCGCAGCGCCGCTGAATGCCGCCAGCGAACGCCTCTACGCAAGGCTCAAGGGGCCGCTGGCGCCCCTGGAAGCCAGGTCGCTGCTGGCTGCTGATCAGCCGATTGCCGTCGACCAGGTTGACGCCGTCGTGCTGGGCATGGGGCAGATTGGCAACGGCGCCTACCAGCGCCTGATCGAGGGCCACGGCCTGCGTGTGCTCGGTGTGGACAGCGACGCGTCCAAGCTCGCCGCGCACCGGGCCGCCGGGCACCGGGTCATGGAAGGCGACGCGGTGGACTCCGACTTCTGGGACAAGCTGCTGCTTGCCGATTCGGTGAAGCTCGTACTGCTGGCCATGCCCGGCCATGCCGGCAACGTCTACGCGCTGTCGCAACTCAAGAACCGGGCTTTCAACGGGCACATCGCCGCCATCGTGCAGTACCCCGAAGAGATCGACGTGCTGCGCCGGCAGGGCGCGGACGCTGTTTTCCACGTCTACGACGAAGCCGGGACGGCGTTTGCCGACGACGCGCTGGCCGGGCTCAAAGGCGCGCCAGCCTCATCCTGACTCGTCCTGAATGCGGCGTTGGGCCGCGGTTCGTGAATTCCGCGACGCAGGGCGCTCTCACCCTTCGATCGACCATGCCCCCTGCCCGTCCGGCTCAGTGGGGCTGGATCAAAGCCCCAAGGCCTGCTGCAGGACCTGGCGCAACTCGTCCTGGGTCTGCGGTGTGTGCAGCACCGCTACGCGTTGGCCCTTGGCGTCGAACAGCAGCACCGTGCCGTCACCGACCTGGTGCTTCTTGGCAAAGGTCTGGCCGTTCGGCAACGCCATCGATGCGACCACGAACTGCACCGAATCGGCAAAGTCGTGCCGCACATCGTTGAGCAGTTCCATGACCGACGCACCACCGGTGTAGGCGTTGTCCATGGTCAGCACGAGAACGGCCTGCCCCTGACCGATGCGTGACAAATCGGTGGGGTAACTGCCCTCGGGCAGCTGGTTCCAGATAAAGCTGCCGAGTGCGACCAGGGCAGCGGTGACGATAAGGCGCCGTCGCCAAGGTGACGAGTTGCGGTTGGGCGGTGTTGAGAGCTCAGTCATCGCTAAATCAGCATAGCAAAGCGAGGGCCAGCCGTGGCGCGCTGGCCCCGCCCCCATTGAGGGCATCGGCTTGGGCGCGCACCTGCTTCCCGGCTCAACTCGCCGACCGGCATGATGCGCGTCTTGGCTCTTCACGCAGGATCTGACCACCATGCTGTCCCAACTCGAGCGGCCCGCCGGGCCTGCGCCGTCCCTGCGCCAGGTGCTGGCCGACTTGGGGCCCACCTACCTGGCCAACGGCCTGATCGCCTTCATCTTTGCGGCCACGGGGCCGGTGGCCGTGATCCTGGCGGTGGGCACGGGGGGAGGGCTTTCGCAGGCGGAGCTGGCGTCCTGGGTGTTCGGGGTGTTCTTCATCAACGGCCTGATCACGCTGGCGATGAGCTGGCGCTACCGCACCCCGCTGGGCTTTGGGTGGACCATCCCGGGCACCGTGCTTGTGGGGCCG
>Ga0209985_10003041_pt1 | contig 14641 bp, 10 predicted proteins | sample NOAtaG_FD_187305 | JGI IMG/M metagenome (GOLD analysis project Ga0209985, IMG submission 187305) | Freshwater lake microbial communities from Lake Erie, under a cyanobacterial bloom - NOAA_Erie_Diel6S_1000h metaG (SPAdes) (version 2) | ecosystem: Environmental > Aquatic > Freshwater > Lake ...
GTTTAGCCAGTGATTAACGCCAATGATTCAAACCTGCGATTCATCAGCGCCAGTGACCATTTGATGACGGTCGAGCTTGAATCGCTTCTCAGTAAAGAACCTGGCCAACTAACGGTGTCCGCTTGGCTTCTTTAACAGCCGGACGTTGAACAGCCGGACGTTGAACAGCCGGACGGCCTGAACACCCTGAATTCCTGAAGAACCCAGGGGGTTGAACTACCTGACGGGATCAGGAGAACAACTGAACACACGGGTACAAACGCTTGAGCGGGGAGCACGTCGTCATTATAAGTAGTCCGTCCCTGAAATCAAGTCTAAATTCCTCTCATGATTGAGAATGGTCGATTAATTCTTCCGACGTTGAGCGCCGGAACTGCGGGGACTGACCAGGCTTGGTGATTGATCGCGGGGGGTGGGGCGCCCCGGGAAGTGGGTCGTGCCGCCGCATCAAAACGTGGGCGCGCCGGCCTTTAAAAAAGATGCTGATGGCAAAAACTTCAAATCGCAGGGCGACCAAATTGAAAATTGACAAGATATGGATGAGGAAAGATAATGAATTTTCTTCCGCTGGCAGCGCAACTTTCCATTCATCGGACTTGGAGCGGCGGACTTAATTATATTAGCGTCCGAAGATAATCCTGACCTATCGAGCTGACAGTGGAGACGGGAGCCCCGTAAAGATGAGCGTCCGAGTCGGTACGGGCGAGGTACCAGTACCAGAAGAGGATCCGCAGCGTCGAGGCGCCTTTATGATCGGAGGAAACCAGTGTCGGAAGACAATATTTTGAATTTGGAAGAGGAGCCATCAGCGGCGGTCGAGCCGGGAGACGCGGCGACGGAGGACCAATCGGCTGAATTGGCAGGCGTGAGCGAGAGCTGGGAAGAGGAGTTGTCGAGGGGGCTCGGGCGGATCATGAGCGAGAATCTCTCGCCGCTTCGCGCCAGCGTCGCCAGCCTCGAGTCCTCCCTGCGGGCGATCACCAACCAGCTTGATGAGATCTCGACCGGTACACCCGAGGGTGGGCAGCTGAACAACCAGGTCAGGGGGATCGCGGCCGCGATCAAACTGACCATCGATGAAAATTCCGCCCGGGACACGGCCAGGTTTGCGGAGCAGCTCGAAGCGGAACGGAGAGTCTGGACGGACGAGGCTGAGGGTCGGGTGGCGGCGATTCGACGTGAAGTCGAAGCCGAACTGGAATCGCGGCTCAGCGGGGTGCGGGAGGAGGTTGCACAGGAATGGCAGTCTCGTCTGAAAGAGCTGGATGAGCAATTGGAAGCGAGCCGGGAAGCGCTGGCCCTCACCGTGCGGTCCCTCGAGCAGGCTGCTCCTGCCGTTCCGGCAGCGCCCGTTCCGGTTGAGAGCCTCCACATCGCCGAGAGCCTCCACCTCAAAGCGGCGGTTGTCGAGATCAATTCCCAGCGATCACAGGCCGACACCCTGACTGCGCTGATTCGAAACGCGTCACGTTTTGCGCCGCGCGTCGCCTTCTTTGTGGTGCGGGGCGGTTCGGCCAACGGATGGAAAGCCAGTGGATTCAATAACGGGCTTGATGATGATTCGGTGAAGACCATCTCGTTGCCGGTCGACAAGTCGAGCCTGGTTGGGCGAGCGCTCCTGTCATTTGAGACCGCCGTCGCGACGGGACCGGGGGATGATGTCGCGCCGGTTCTTGGACATTTCGGAGTTCCGGCTCCTGAGAAGGCGCTGGCGATTCCGCTGGTGGTGAGGGGAAGAGCCGCCGCGGTCCTCTACGCCGATTCCGGCGCTGACCAAAGTGGAAACGACGCCCAGGTCTCCCTGAACCAGGCGGGACTCGAAGTGATCATGGACGTCGGAGCAATGGGCATCGAACTTCTGCCAACCCGCCGCAATGAGCCGGTGCCGACCGTGCCGCGCGGGACGACACCGCTTCCAAGGAAAGAGGCCGTTCCAGAGCCTGATCACGAGTCGGTCGCGCAGACTCCCGCGGAGTCGTCGGCCGTGCCTGTTCCACCGCCGCCAGCTGCCGCGGCGACTGATGCCCCAACCGCTGAGCGGGTTGCGGTCAGTGGTGAGACCCGCGAACTGCCGCGTCCAGCGACCGGGTTGGCGGACTTCTCTAGCCCGATCCCTCCAACTGTCGAGGCAGTAGTTGAACCCACATCGATCGCGGCGGAAGAGGTGAGCGCAGTGAGACTCCCCTCCCCGACCGGCTTTGCTGGTGAGATCAACTGGCCCGAGCCAGCGGCGTCATCCGCGGGGGATCACCCTGTCAGTCAAACTGAGGCTGGCGTAGACGCCACGGACAGCGCGGAGTCCGAACCGGTGACCACGGCTCAGACTGGTGAGACGACCGTTGCGGGAACGGATTTTCCTTCTTCCCCCTTTGATTCACCCGTTATTCCACCACCGCAGCCCAATTTCGAGGTGGCGCCTGAGCCCACCTCGCGGGTCACCAAGCCCGTCCCCGACGGCAAACCGTTAATTAATAACGAACGTGAGACACCGCCGCCGCCCCCTATCTCGACGAGTTCGGCGACAGAGACGGAGCAGCGGGCCCACAACGACGCGCGCCGCTTTGCAAGACTGCTCGTCTCCGAGATCAAACTCTACAATGGATCAAAGGTGAACGATGGGCGTCGCAATCATGACCTTTACACGAGACTCGCGGAAGAGATAAATCGCAGTCGCAAGGTCTATGAGAAACGGGTCTCACCCGCGGTGGCGGCAAGGTTCGACTACTTCTACGACGAGCTGGTCCAGACTCTCGCCGAGGGTGATAAAGAGAAACTTGGGGGAGACTGTCCCGGCCCAATTCTCCGCTAGTGGCGACAGAGCGCCCCTACCGGGGCCGGTTTAAACAAATGGCGGATCGATTTACGGATCGATCCGCTACCTTTTTCCTGAACAGTCTCCAGCCTCTCCCGCCTTTTTACAGCTATGAAATACTTTGACCGATCCAATCTGCAGCGCTTCATTCCGGATCGTCCGCGATCTATCCGTTATCTGATGATCCTCATCGGTCTGGGGAGCAGCCTCATCTGGTTTGGCAATCCGCCCGGCGCCAGTTCGCGACCGCAGCGGAACTCCGTCCCGGAGTCGACGCTGATTCAGGCCGGGCTCGAGGATTACGCGCATTACCAACGGGCACAGGGTCTGCTGGATGCGGGTCGAAAGGACGAAGCGGAACGGCAGTTCCGGCAGTTTGCGCAAAAGTATCCGACCTCCCTGCTGAGCCGGTCAGCAAGCCTCCAGGCGGCGGGCAATGCGTTTGTGCGCGGCAGCTACCAGCAGACCATGGATGATCTGGCGACGCTGGTGGAGAAGAACGACGGAACGGCGCTCAAGCTGGCGATCGACGCGCTGACCCGCCTCAATCGACGCAACGAGGCGCTCCGTCGCCTCAGACAACTCCACTTTGAGGCCCCGCAGTCGGCGGAGGCGGAACGAACCGACTCGCTGCTGCGGGAGATGGGGGTCAGCAGTATTGGCGGAGATTCCCAACTGTGGAGACGTCGCGCGGACAAGCTCTATCAGGCCGGGCTCTGGCTGCTCGCCGCCCGTGCCTACCGTGAGCTCGAAGAGCAGTTCTCCGATCAGGCCACGGATGAGGTGAGACTACTGACCGGAATCAGCCTCTACAAGGGTGATTCATTTCAGGAGGCCGCCACCGCGCTGCAGCGCGTTCGCTCGAAGAACCAGACGACCACCCACGATGCGCTATTCTATCAGGGGCTGGCACAGCTCTCCCTCGAGAACGAGGCCGCGGCAATCGAGTCACTCAACTCGCTGCGCCGCACCTCACCGGGAAGCGAGCAGACGGGAGAGCTGCTCTACCGCCTCGGCCAGTATCACATCAAACGCGACCGACCGGCGGCGGCCGAGCCCTGGTTCAACGAACTGGTCACCCGCCATCCTGACTCGGCTTCGGCCGATGAGGCCCACTTCTGGCTGAGCTGGCGGGCCCATACGAATCAGAATCACGGACTGGCGGCCCGCCTGCTCACCGAACACCTGGCACGTTACAGTGAGCGTACCGAATATCGGGGACGGGCAGGTTTCTGGGCAGCCGTCAATCACGAGCGGAGCGGCAACCGTGCCCGGGCCATGACGCTCTACCGTGGAATGCTCATGCGTTATGGGGCGAGCTGGTACGGCATCAATGCGGAGAGGCGGATTGCCAAACTGGCCGGACAGGGAATTGAAGGGCAGCCGATCAGCGGCGACCAATCGCTGCGGCGAGCGATTCTCGGACTGCAAACAATCAAGCGCCCAACGGAGACGCTTCGGGAGGCCGACCGGGAGCGTTTGGCAAAGGCTGAGAAGCTGATGCGCCTCGGGCTTCACCAATCGGCCTTGAACGAACTCGAGGCGGCCCGACTGGCGGCCCCGAACTCGCCAGTCCTGAATCTGCGCGTCGCCCAGATCCTGCGCGACAATGGTGATGCCGTCGGCGCCATCAACGCGCTCAAACGATCCTACCCTGATTATGGTCAGAGCCTTCCGGACGAGATGTCACGTGAGGAGTGGGAGATCTTCTATCCCCTCAAATGGTGGCCAGAGATCCGCCAGGAAGCGCGACGCTACCAGATCGACCCGTATCTCATTGCGGGAATCATCCGCCAGGAGACGGTCTTCAATCCCAATGCCCGGAGCCGCGCCAATGCCATCGGGCTGATGCAGCTTCTGCCCTCAACAGGCATTGCCGTTGCCAAGAAGAATAGCCTTGGCAACGGTCGCATCGCCGCCGGCGACCTCTACAATCCAGTTCTCAATATCAAACTTGGCACTGCCTATGTGAAGGAGATGCTCGACCGCTTTGAACGGTTCGAGTATGTTGCGGCCGCCTACAATGGAGGCCCGACCCGCGTCAGCCGGTGGTTGAGAGAGTTACCAGATTCAGAGATTGAGGATTGGGTGGAGAGGATTCCGATCAGCGAGACCCGCCTCTACGTTCAAGGCGTCTACCGCAACTCGATCCACTACCAGCGTCTCTATGACGATAATGGGAAATTCCGCGACTCGGTCCGCCGCTGAGCAGGCGGTGAGCTGGTTGGAACTGCAGGCTGCCGGCTGAGTGTCAAAGTCAGCCGCCCAGCTGGCACGGATCGATCGATCCGTGGCGAGGTGTCACCGTAAGGCACGCCATTCTGGCAGCGTCCCTATTCTGAACGCCGGGGAGCCTGATTGACCGCAGATCAAGCTCCCCGGCGTTTGATTATTTGCGGGCGGTCTCAATCTTCCCGCTCAAAAACTGGACAAAGTCATCATTTGGATTGAAACCGCGCATGCGGAAGGAGACCTGCCCTCCGCGGTTGAGAATGATTGTCGTGGGGATGGCGGTGACATTGAAATGATTGTCGATATTCTCGGCAAAGACGACGGGCAGATTGTGCTTGTTCTGCTTGAGATAGGGTTGGACATACTCCCGATCCTCATCAGTACTGACAGCAAGAAAGACGACATCCGGATCTGACTTGTACTTCTCGATCGTCTTTTGGAAGAGCGGGAGCTCAGTGCGGCATGGACCGCACCAGGTAGCCCAGAAGTTCATGACGACAACCTTCCCTCGAAGCGATGCCATATCGAGCGGCGTCCCATCAAGCTTCGTCAGCTTGAAGAGGAGGGGATCGGTAATGCCGGCATTGGCGGTCGTATTTTCGAGTTTGGCCAGTCGCTCGTCACGCTCACGCATCTGCTTATCCCAGGCCTCGAGAAGAAGATCGCCCAGCCCGGTCTCATTCTTCCGCTTGGCGGAGTAGAGGGCTCCCATTCGTCGCCGGATATCTTTGAGATCGACCTGTTCATCACCTGCGAGGGCGAGGACGAATGACTGGAGAGCAACCTTGAGCGCCTCATCCGGACGCTGCTGTTTTTCAAGGATTTCGGAGAGGGTCAGCGCCGCGCCGGCCAGCGGGAAGAGATCAAGGCTGCGGCGCAGGTCGGCGGACGACCTCTCAAATTGATCAAGTTCGGCGAGGACGCGCCCACGGACGAGATAGATCGAGGCGAGCCCCTGGTTCTTCTGTTCCTGCCACTGGGCCTGGCTGAGACGACCGGGCTTGCGACTCTCGCTGACCAGCTTTTCGAAAGAGCTGACCAGCCTTTCGGCGTAAGCGAGGGCCTTCGGCAGATCCCCCTGGTTCTTCCGGGCCCGGAGAGTGGCAACGAGCGTCGTCAGGAGATCAATATCGTCTGAGCCGGAAGGGGCGCCGTTCAGCTGCTTTTCAGCATAGGAGATCGTGCGGTCACGATCACGCGCCTTGACGGCCAGCTTGTAGATCTGGTCTTCGATCTCCGCGCGCCGCTCACTCTGCGGATACTTGGCGAGATAGGTCTCGAGATTGACGATGACCATCTCCTCGCTTCCGCCGGAACTCTGAATGAGTCGACGCAGTTCCGTTTCCGAATCCTTTTCGACCGGTGGCGATTGCGTTTCAGCTGGTTTGGCTGAAGAAGAGGGTGACGGCTCACTCTGGGCCCAAACACCACTGAACCCACAGGTCACCGTGATCAGAACGGACAGCAAGGTGTATCTATTGATCATTATTCCCTCTCCAGCCGATCACTCCCATCAGGCGGCCAACAGGATTCGCGGCTCCTTTTTCAGCTCTGTAACTGAAGAACATGTTATTGTTGCAGATGGTGCAGAGACGGCAATCCTGGATCGAATCAGCAGCGAGGCCAGCGTCGTGCAGCTGAAGTCGATTGGCGAGCGACAGGTCGAGATGGACACGACCATCAGGTTGCGGGTTCGAGACCAACTGCTCGGTGTGCGACCAGACCTCGCGAAAGCGCGCGAGGACTTCCGGACCAACTTCGAAGCAGCAAGGTCCGATCGCCGGACCGATCGCGACCAGCAGATCTTCCGGACGGCACGCGAGTCTCTCCCGCATGGCCCGCACCGTTCGACTGACAATACCGGCGAGGGTGCCACGCCAACCCGCGTGAACGACGGCAGTCGCGCCCGTCCGGCGGTCAGCGATCAGTATCGGCAGACAATCGGCAGTCTGGACGGCCAGGAGGGTCTCGCCGGGAGCGGCGACAAGGGCGTCACCAACCGGCGGAGTCGCCGCGACAACCGCTATGTCCTGCTCATTGACGACCCAGTGGATGTCGGCCGAATGGATCTGCTGCAGCGTCAGGAGCGGGCGGTCATTCAATTCGAGCGCCACTTTGAGACGACGGCGATTCTCGATAATATTCGAGTGGTCATCCTGGCTGAAGTTGCCAAGATTGAGAGCGGCGGCAGGCAGCGGGCTCACGCCGCCACGGCGGGTTGTAAAGGCATTGACGAATCCGCGCGCCTCGAGAATCGGCGAGACGAGCAGTTCCAGTCCGGCTACCTGTCGAAAGATAAACTGGTCCATATGAAAAATCCGGCTTTTCTGACGAACGCCCTCTTCGATCTCTCTGGCCGGATTGGTCCCCGTTGGGTGGAGCACATCATCACGTGAGGTCGGCATGATTATCGGCATCGGAACAGACATCGTCGAAAACCACCGCATCGAGAGATCGCTGACCGAGCTGGGCGATCGATTTCGTGAGCGAATCTTTACCCCGGATGAAATTGCCTACTGCGAAGCATATGCTCGCCCGGCGGAGAGATATGCGGCACGCTTCGCGGCCAAGGAGGCAGCTCGGAAAGCCTTTGGCGCCGCGGTCTCGATCAACGGTCTGGGCTGGCGAGACGTTGAGATCATATCATCAAATGACGGCGCCCCGCAGCTCCGCTTTCACGAGACCGCGGCGGCGATGAGTGAGCGACTGAAAATATCCCGTGCCCACGTCTCAATTTCCCACGAGTTTGGCCACTCAGTCGCTTTTGTCGTCCTTGAAACTGAGGGAGGCTCATGAAGCCTGGCGCAGATCAGGACAGTTTGCGCCACCTGAGCAGCGGACTGGAGGTCGTCTCGGTGCTCACTTCGGTGCTGGTGATCACCTGGGGGCTCGCGGCTCTGGCGCCCCGGCTGCGCTGGCTGATGGCCGTTCCCCTGCTGTTGTCAGCGGGTTTGATGATCCACTCCCACTGGTGGCGCGGTGAGTCGGTGGAGCAACTTGGGCTGACCGGTCGACATTTTCGGGCCGCCTGCCGGAGACTTGCGCTCCCGATGAGTCTCGGGGTGCTCGCGCTGGTCTGGGTGGGGATGAAGAGTGATATGTTGCTGACAACCGAACGGCTCTATCGGCCACTCCTGCCACTGATTGCCTCAGGTCTTGCCCAACAGTACCTGCTGCAGAGTTTTATCCACCGGAGAATCAGCCAGACGATCGGCGCGATCGATGAAAACGGTCATCTCCGCCAGTCAGCGGCGGCGGTTGTCCTGACGGCGAGCTGCTTTGCACTCATTCACCTGCCAAACCTGACCCTGACCATCCTCACCTTTGGCGCGGGATTGGTATGGTCATGGGTCTATCAGAGGTCGCCAAACATCCTGGCGATCGGGATCTCGCATGGCCTGATGAGCCTGCTGGTGATCAATACGCTGCCACCGTGGATGCTCGACAGTCTGAGCGTCGGCTACAAACATTTTTTATACCAAAAGTTCTGATGAGCAACGATCTGATTGAGCGACGGAAGGAAGACTGGAAACGACTGGAGCAGATGACCGACCAGGCGGAGAGCCCGCGCGGCCTGCGCCGTTTTGGACGCCATGAGCTGCGTGAGCTGGGCAGAATATACCGCCGGACCACCAACGATCTCGCCGTCGCCCGGGTCGAATCGCGTGACCAGCAACTTGTCGACTACCTCAACGATCTTCTCATCCGCACTCACGGCATAATCTACCGGCCAGAATCGCGGGGACTCCGCCAGGTTTGGCACTTCTTTCTGCTCGAGTTTCCCGCACTGGTTCGGGAGTATCAGCGGTATGTGCTGACAGTCGTAGCCATCTTTCTCGCGCTTGCCACTTTCTCCTTTATTGCCACGGTGCGCGACGACGATTTTGCCGACTTTGCCTACCTGAGTCCCGAACTGGTGCAGCAGATCAAAACACGCCAGTCCTGGTGGGAGAGTCTCAACCGGCAAGCCCCGCAGGGAGCAGCCGAGATCATCTTCAACAATGCCGGCATCGGGCTGAAGGCCTTCTCGATGAGCGTCTTTCCGGTGGTGGGAACGGTGACGGTTATCCTCCCCACGGCGCTGATGTTTGGGTCGATCAATGCCCTCATCCTCAAATATGGGATGACCGGACAACTCTGGTCGTTCATGGTTGGCCACATGGTGCTGGAGTTCGCCGCCATCTTCATCGCCAGCGGGGCCGGGTTGATGATCGGCATGGCGGTACTGGTCCCCGGAGAGCGGACGCGTCGTGATGCGCTGATCGAGCGCGGCCAGCCAGCCATCAAGCTGCTCGCCGGATGTCTCCCGCTCTTCTTCATCGCTGGAGTGATCGAAGCCTTCATCTCGCCTCTCGCCATCCATCCTGGCTACAAAGTCGCCACTTCACTGATCTCGACCATCGCCCTGACCAGCTATCTCTTTCTCCGCTCGTCAAAACAATGACTATTTCGTTCTTTCATGGCATCATCAGGTCATTCTGTGTCTCGGAGCTGGCATGACCTGGACGAGACATCATTAACTGGCAGTCGTTTGCTGCCAGACCGGTTCGAGGAGATCACGAATGAGCAATAAGGCGACCACCTACCTCACAATTATGTCCAAAAATAGTATGTTCTCATTCCTTGGACTGGTCGGGGTGGAGATGATCGATACCGAAGATGAGGTCAAGCCGGTGATTGCGGTCATCAAGCTCGATCCGCGTGAAGGTCAGCCGATCATGCGCGAGTACCCAACACGTGGTGAGGCTATTCGGCAGTATCAGGAAGCCATTACCACCAGCATCGCCCGGGGGTGGCAGGTCATCTACCGCGGTTGTCCAATGTGGGGCTGAACCACACTTACTCCGCGCGCCGCCCTCTCCTCACCCGTCAGCCAGCCTTTCAGACCGCCGCCGTCACCGTAACTTCCCGCTAACCAGGACGATCTCGATCGCCTTGCCAGACCGTCCCACCTTCATTCATTATCTCGCTAGCGCTTCCCAAACTATTGGCAAACTACCGGACAAGGAGTCATCGACAATGTCGGTCAATAAAGGCTTTTCTCCATATCGCCGCGTCCTGCTGGCGATCCTGCTCATCTCGCTCGCGACTTTTCTGACAGCTCCCACGCAGGTCGAGGGACAACAGAACGGGCCGCGCAAACGATCGCTCACCCACCAGGATTATGATTCCTGGCAATCAGTGAATGGATCGCAGATCTCTGCTGATGGACGATTCATTGCCTACAACCTGATCCCACAAGACGGAGATGGAGAGTTGATCGTGCGGCGGCTCGACAATGGAAAGGAGTGGCGATTTCCGCGTGGATGGCGGCAACCCGCACCGCTGCCGGATGATCCAGAGGCGGCCCAGGCGGCGGTGGCCAATCTGAATCGCTTGACCCGACCGGTCTTTACGGCCGACACCAAGTTTCTCCTCTTCACGATCGAGCCTTTGAAAGAGGCCGTGCTCAAGGCGCGGCGCGAGAAGAAGAAGGCTGATGAGATTCCCCGGAACGCCCTTGGGGTGATCAATCTTGAGACGGGCGCCCTTGTCCGCATCGAAAGAGTCAAGAATTTTCAGGTTCCGGAGGAGGCTGGGGATTACGTTGCCGTCCTTCTCGAGGGAGTGAACGGCTCTGCCGAGCCCGGCGCCGCTGGCAACGCCAACAAGAAGGAGTTTGGAAGCAGTCTGCTCCTCCGTCATCTGGCGAGCAACCAGGAGACCAGTTACGCCGATGTGCTCGAGTACAGCTTCAGCAAAGACGGACGCAGTCTTCTCTTCGCGGTGGCGGCCCGCGACGAGGAGAAGAATGGCCTCTTTGTGACCAGTGTCGGATCTGCTCAACCGGCGGCGCCACTCGCGCTGCTCAGCGGCAAAGGGCGCTACAGCAAACTGAGCTGGGATGAGAATCAGACCCGGCTGGCCTTCCTCAGTGATCGCGATGATGCGGCAGCGACTCAGCCAAAGTTCAAGCTCTATCTGTGGAAGCGCCAGGCGACCCAGGCAGAAGAGGTCGTAGCTCAGACCACCAAAGCTTTTCCGTCTGATCGCGTGATCAGCGACAAAGGTGGACTGAGCTTCTCACGCGATGGCAGAAGACTCTTCTTTGGCGTCGCGCGTCCCAGCGCTCCCCCCGCCGAGGCCGCAGCGGCGCCAGGCGAGGAGAAGGTCGTTGCCGATCTGTGGCACTGGAAAGACGATTTTATCCAGCCGATGCAGAAGGTCCGCGCCAATCAGGACCGCAACCGCTCGTACCGTGCGGTCTGGCACGTCGACGAGCAGCAACTGACCATTCTGGCCGATGAATCGATGGAGACGGTCTCCCCGTCAAGCGATGGACGCTGGGCCATTGGACAGGATGATCGTGCCTACCGACGGCTGGTCGGGGTGGATACCAGCTACTCCGACATCTATTTGGTCAACACGGTTGACGGCAATCGCCGCAAACTGCGGGAAAAGAACCAGTTTCCGCTCTCCTGGTCACCTGATGGGAAGTACGCGGTCTTCTATGATGGGCGTCACTGGAACTCTGTCTCCATTCCCGATGGACAGATCGTCAATCTGACGGCCGCACTCAAGGTCAACTTTTGGCAGGAGGATCACGATACCCCAAACACACCACCGCCGTATGGAGTTGCCGGCTGGACCCGTGATGATCGGGAAGTCCTGATCTACGATCAATACGATATCTGGCAGATCGCTCCAAACGGGACGGGGGCCCGGAACATTACCGACGGCGTCGGGAGACGCGAGAAGATCGTGTTCCGGTACGTCCGCCTGGATCCGGAAGAGCGTTCGATCGATCCATCCAAACCACTCCTGCTGCGGGCCGAGAACGAGACGACTCGCGACAGCGGATTCTACCGTCTGTCCGCTGGCAGTAGCTCCCCGGTCAAACTGGTCATGGCCGCGAAATCCTTCTCGACCCCAACCAAGGCCAAAAAGGCCGATCTGATGTTTCTCACGGCCTCGCGCTTCGATGAGTTCCCTGATCTGCACGTCACTGACAGCAGTTTCAAGACGATCCGCAAGGTCAGCGATGCCGGGCGACAGAAGGACCAGTACCTCTGGGGGCAGGCCGAACTGATCAGATTCCGCAACACTGATGGCGTCGAGCTGAGCGGAGTCCTCATTAAACCGGACAACTTCGACCCACGTCGCAAGTATCCGCTCATGGTCTACATCTATGAGAAACTTTCCGACGAACTGCACCGCTTCGTCAATCCGGGTCCGGGAACCTCGATCAATCCGTCATTCTATGTCAGCAATGGCTATGTCGTTCTGATGCCGGACATTGTCTACCGGATCGGCTATCCTGGCGCGAGCGCGCTCAACTGTGTTCTTCCGGCGGTTCAGTCGGTCGTCGATCGCGGGTTTATCAGGGAAGACGGGATTGGCATCCAGGGACACAGCTGGGGTGGCTACCAGATTGCCTATATGGTCACTCAGACCAATCGATTCAAAGCAGCCGCCCCTGGCGCGGTAGTCGGAAATATGACCAGCGCCTACAGTGGAATCAGGTGGGGTACCGGTCTGCCACGCCAATTTCAGTACGAGCGAACGCAGAGTCGGATTGGTGGCAGCATCTGGGAATATCCGCTTCGCTTCATCGAAAATTCACCCGTCTTTCAGGCCCACCGGGTTGAGACGCCGATTCTGATGGTCCACAACGACAATGATGATGCTGTCCCGTGGTACCAGGGAATCGAGTATTTTCTGGCCCTGCGCCGACTCAACAAAGAGGCCTATATGTTCAACTACAATGGGGAATATCACGGTCTGCGAAGACGCCCGAACCAGAAGGACTACACGCGCCGACTGCAGGAGTTCTTCGATTTCCACCTGAAGGGTGCCGCGAAACCCGAATGGATGGAAAAGGGAATCCTCTGGCTCGACCGCGAGAAGGAGAAGGAACGCGCCCGGTAGGGTGCGCCAGTTCCGCGTTGTCTGAAGATACAAAAAGACGAGAGCTCCAGTGGTATGGAGCTCTCGTCTTTTTGTATTGCCGGACTGTTTACCAGTTGGTTTGGCGATCAGCTGAACTGATTAGCCAGCCAGTCGCCCCGCCAGACTTCCCGATCAGGGCCGACCAGGAGCGGGCGAACCTGGGAATTATTATGGATTCATCGGCAAGCCGGAGGAGGCAAAGGCCGATCCGGCCTGGACCTCGGGGAGCTGATCAAACTTTTCCGGCGCCAGAATCGAGAGCCGATTGGCCGCGCTGATCCCGAGAGGGGTGCTGCGCCACTGCGGATCGTTGGCAATGCCAAAATAGAGATCGATCGCCTGGCTGGCCTTGCCCTGCGCCTCATAGACCTCGGCGATGCCGGCGTCAATCAGCTGGACCGGAATGCTGTAGGGCTTCGTCTTGAGCCGATTGTACTCAGCGAGGGCCTCGTCGTGCTTGCCGGCGGCCGTGAGTCGCTCTGCGACGAGCATCGTTGCCTGTGCTCCAACTTCAGAGTCCTTTTTGGAAAGATCCCTGAGAGTCACATCAGCCTTATCTGGATCAAAGTTGAGCTGGTGAACGGCGGCGTAGAGGCGACCGACCTCGCCATTGTACGAGGGGTAGTCATCGGCAGCTTTCTGAAAAGCCTCGTAAGCCTTGCGATCCTTCTCGTCTTCCGAGGTGAAGGCGTATCCCTTGACGTTGGCCGGAATCGGGTTGGAGACAACCGCTTCATGATAGCGAAAAGCCTCGGACATGGCCTCGCGGGCATTCGACTCACGACGCGAGGTGAAGATCCAGGCAATGGCGGCGACGGCGATGACGATCGCGGCAATGGTCGCCCATTTCACGACCGGCTGCGACCGTCCCTTGAACCAGTTCGACGCGCTGACATACTGTTCCATTAATGGATCCCGCTTGAGGTCCTGCGGGGAGATTCGCCCTTTTGCCACTTTTCAACTCCTTAATCGAAGATAATCTGGGGGCTATACACAAAAGAGAACGATATCCGTCCCAGCGGCTGATTGTCAAGTCGCATATTAATGAAAGTCCCGCTTGTGTGCCCCGTGATCTTACGGTGGCGGGAGTTCGCGCGAAGGCCGGAGGGGCCGTTCCGGCGCCGGTTCGCGAGTGGGACGCGCCGGAGGCTCGGACCCGCGGGCTGGTGCGGGCGGTTGGGCGCGTGGAGGGATCGACCGCACCGGTGGTGGAGTCTGCCGTCGCGGCGCGTTATCGACGGGAGGAGAACCCGCCGGACGAGAGAAGATCCCGGGGCGCGAAGGGGCTGGTTCGCGACGGGGAATCGCCGGCGGAACCCGGTCAATCCGCTCCACTTCACGGCGGGGGATTGTCCCCGTGCGGGGAATGGTATAGCTACCAGACCTGACCGGTGGCCGGACCGCTGGCGGAGGGAATGGATCGTTGCTCCGGTTCGGGGTTGCCGCGCTACCGGTGGAGGTGGAGAGTGGATCTCGCCGGGTGGGTATCTCCACTCGTCGCCGCTCGACAAGGGGTCGCGAGAGGTCGAGGGGGCGACGGGACTCGATCTTTTCAATGAGCGGGGTGCGGGTCGGTCTGGATGATGGATTAGGCTGCAGATCTCTTTCGCGAATCACTCCGCTGACGATCCCGAGATCGCCACGACTCCCTGCTAATTGAGCCTCCCG
>Ga0209985_10003052_pt1 | contig 14610 bp, 12 predicted proteins | sample NOAtaG_FD_187305 | JGI IMG/M metagenome (GOLD analysis project Ga0209985, IMG submission 187305) | Freshwater lake microbial communities from Lake Erie, under a cyanobacterial bloom - NOAA_Erie_Diel6S_1000h metaG (SPAdes) (version 2) | ecosystem: Environmental > Aquatic > Freshwater > Lake ...
GGCATTGGACCTGGCCGGCAGATTTAGCGATATTGCGCTGGCAAAAATCACCGATTTTGTGGCTAAGTCGCACTGGTGGATAGTGGCGGGCTGGTGCTGATCGTCGCGCGAATGGCCAGTGAGCGCGGACCGATGGCCCGGTCGGTCGCCAGAATGCCGTCAAGGTGATCTATTTCGTGCTGGAGAAGCTCCGCCAGATCGTCACGCGCCACGACACGGCGGATCTGTGCCTCCTCATCCTGGTACTCAACCTCGATCTCGCGGTGGCGCGCGACCCGGACGAGCAGGTCGGGGAAAGAGAAGCAATCATCCCAGAGTTCGATCATCTCTTCACTGGCCCGAACAATGTGCGGATTGATGAGGGGGGCCGGACCAAAGCGGCCATCGTGCATCCTGACGAAGATCATCCTGGCCGCGACCCCAATCTGCGGGGCGGCGATCGCCCGGCCAAACCCCTGGCGCAGCCTGAAGTCGGCCAGCGTATCACCAAGGTCGCGCACGATCTCCCGGGTCTCCGCCGCGCACGCATCCGCGACCGGCGCCGCGGGACGCCATAGCAAAGGATTACCCAGCAACAGGATTTCACGAACCGCCATGTGTTATTCTCCGTTGGCTATCATCAAGATTCAGGGAAGGAATACTACCAAACTTTGTGACAAGAGAAAATTCGATCCGTCGACTGGAAACGATCCTCTTCGATTTTGACGGCACCCTCGTCAATACGACGCCCCTCATTCTCCGCTCATTTCGCGAAACCTGGCAAACCCATCTTGGCTTCAACTTTGCCGATGAGACCTATATCTCCACCTTTGGCACCCATCTCCAGAGCGCGATCGGCCATCTGATCGACCTTGGCATCGAGACCGGACGTCACCAGGCCCCGGCCGATCGTCAAACCACGATTGGAGAGATGCTCGGCACCTACCGGAGGATCAATCTCAGCTGGCACGACTCAATGGTTGAACCGTTTCCGGGAGTCGACCAGATGCTCGAACACCTGCGGCAGCGGCGAATCGGGATGGGGATCGTCTCTTCGAAGATGCGGGCCGGAGTTGAACGTGGCCTGCGGCTCTTCAACCTTGGCGGATACTTCACGGAGATCATCGCGGCTGAGGACGTGACCCGGCACAAACCCGACCCCGAGCCAATCTGCCTCGCCCTCACCCGGCTCGGGGCAGCGGCGGAGCGGACACTCTACCTCGGAGACAGCATTCACGACATCCGCGCCGGCCAGGCGGCCGCAGTCCGGACGGCCGCCGCTGCCTGGGGGCCCTTCTCCCGCCGCCTCCTCGCCGACTCGGCGCCGGACTTTATCCTCGACTCACCGGGAGAGATGCGGACCATCATCCCTGGCGCCGCTGACCAGACCGCCGCTGACCAGACCGCTCGGGGGAGCGCCGCCGCGACCCGGCCGGCGACCTCGGTCACGGAATGACGGCCAACTCCGCGCTCAGCGATCTGTCTGCTCCAGAAGCTCGCGGACCCGCGCGAGGTCGGCCGGTGTGTCGACCCCCAGTGAGCGATGGGCAACCCGGACGACCCTGATCCGCTCCCCGTGCTCGAGAACTCGCAACTGCTCGAGCGACTCAAGGGTCTCGAGGGGCGTCGGGCTCCATTGACTGAAAGTGAGCAGAAATTCGCGGCGATAGACATAGAGCCCGGTATGTTTCCAGTAATTGCCAAGCAGCGCCGGATCTTTCGTGAAGGCCTCACGCAACGAGGCGGCCCCGAGCGCCGCGCCACGCGGAAAGGGGATCGGATGGCGAGAGAAGTAGAGAGCGTCACCCCGGCTATCCGTGACCACCTTGACAACGTGGGGACTGAGCAGATCGTCAACCATCTCGATCGGCTCACAGGTCGTCGCCATCTGCAGTTGCGGATCCTCACGCAGGGGGGCTATCGCCGCCGCGATTGTCCCCGGATCGATCAGTGGTTCATCCCCCTGGATATTGACGATGATCCCGGCGTCGATCCGCGCGGCAACCTCGGCGAGACGATCCGTTCCGGTGCGGTGGGCAGCCGAAGTCATCATGGCCTCGGCCCCGGCCTCTGGCCCAGCCTCGGCAACTACCCGGCAGATCCGGGCATCGTCAGTCGCCACAATGATTCGATCGAGTCCCGGAACCTGCCGGGCCCGCCTGACGACATGCAGGATCAACGGCACGCCGGCAATCTCCAGCAGCGGCTTGCCTGGAAGCCGCGTCGACTCATACCTGGCCGGGATGACGGCCACTACACTGTCGTTCATTCTCTGTCCTGCCTCCTGCGATGACTTCCCTTTTTCACGATAAGTAATTAATATGAAGCTCCGGGGTGCCCGGCAATTTTTGAAACAACGGACAGGAGATTCCCGGGAGTCCACCCGGTACATATTACAGACATGGCATTCTCAACCAAAGCGATCCACGCTGGCCAGGATCCTGACCCGACGACGGGCGCAGTGATCGTTCCGATCTACCAGACCTCGACCTATGTCCAGGACTCCCTGGGCCACCACCGGGGCTTCGAATACGCGCGAACCCAGAACCCGACCCGGCTCGCCCTCGAGCGGAACATCGCCGCCATCGAGGGGGGCGTCGCCGCCCATTGCTTCGCCTCGGGGATGGCCGCCATCGACACGACGCTCAAACTGCTGAAGGCCGGGGATCACGTCATCGTCTCTGAGAACACCTACGGTGGAACCTACCGGCTTTTTGAGCGGGTGCTGCGCCAGTTCGGTCTCGACTTCAGCTATGTCGACACCACCGCCGCCGCCAATGTCGATGCCGTCTGGCGTGACGATACCAGGATGGTCTTCCTCGAGACGCCGACCAACCCGATCATGGCCATTGCTGATCTCGAGGGCATCGCCGCTCTGGTGCGGGAGCGGGGGGCACGGCTGGTCGTTGACAATACCTTCATGAGCCCCTATCTGCTGCGCCCCATCGAATGGGGGGCCGATATGGTCATCCACTCCACGACCAAGTATCTCAACGGCCACAGTGACAGCGTCGGGGGAGTAGTCGTGACCACCCGCGCCGAGGATGCCGAACGAATCGGCTTTCTGCAGAATGCCGTCGGCGCGATCCTCTCCCCCTTCGACTCTTTTCTGATCACCCGCGGAATCAAGACTCTCGCCGTCCGCATGCGCCAGCACGACGAGAATGGCCGGCGGGTGGCCGCATTCCTCGATGAACACCCGGGAGTACTCCACGTCCACTATCCCGGACTTCCACAGCATCCCCAGCACGATCGCGCCCGCAAACTCTTCGCCGGCTTTGGCGGAATGATCGCCTTTGAGACCGGGTCTCTTGCGGCAGCACGCCGAGTGTTGGATAATGTCAAATTGTGTGCGCTGGCGGAGAGTCTTGGCGGGGTCGAGACCCTGATCAGCCACCCGGCCACCATGACCCACGCATCGGTTCCGGCGCATGAGCGGACCCGGCTTGGGATCACCGATGGTCTGGTAAGAATCTCCGTGGGCATCGAAGACGTCGAAGACATCATCGCCGACCTCGATGACGCCCTTGGTCACCTCTAATCATCGGTCGAGTTTGATCTTTTTATTCATTCAGGTTCTATCTCTTTCTGGTAGTTTTCGCGCCCATTGATTACTATAAAGCGCGTAGCGACCAAAATAGTTATCACCCGCCATTCCCGTCATTCTGCGGGCGGCGACGGGTGAACCGGACACCCCTCCGGATAATAATCCGGAAGACTAAGCGACCGGAATCCTGTCAATGCGGCAGTTCAGGCGCCGCATCGGGAGACGAAGCTGTCCAGATCGACTGCCGCCACCTGGCAGCTGATTCAAAGCAGCTGATGCAAATATGACGGAGCTTCCAACCATCAACCTTGCCCTCTATGCCCAGACCGATGTCGGGATAGTCCGCAATGGAAACGAGGACAATTTTCTGATCCTCGATCTCTCGACCGGCAGTTGCCTGACGGCGATGGATCAGGAGCCGAAGAGTGTTCTGCAGTCGGTGCAGGGATACTACGGAACGCTGCTCGCGGTTTCGGATGGGATGGGTGGAGCGCTGGCCGGCGAGGTCGCTTCGCGAATGGCCGTAGAGACGGTGCGGGATCTGATGCTGCGGCTCCAGGCCCATCCGCTCCACTCGCAAATCCCGTTTCCGGAGAAATTAAGGGTCGCGATCGAACAGGCGAACGAGACGATCCATCAGGAGAGCCTCTCCAACCCTCTCCACAAGGGGCTCGGGGCCACCTTCACCGCCGTAGCGACAAGCGGATCAGAAGCCTACTTTGCCCAGGTTGGAGACAGTCGGGCCTACCTGATTCGACGTGGCCACATCTACCGCATCACCAAAGACCAGTCCCTCGTTCAGCAGCTGATCGATGCCGGCCAGATTACGGAGGAAGAGGCAGAGACGCACAGCTACCGGAACGTCATCCTCCAGGCTCTCGGCGCCCACTCGCTCGTCAATGTCGAGATGAACACGGTCACGCTCTGCCATCTCGACATTCTGGTCATCTGCAGTGACGGTCTCTCCGGAAAGATCAGCGAAGCGGAGATTGCCGTGATCGTCAGCGACTCGGTCGACTTTCAGACCGCCTCGCGGCGGCTGATCGAGCTGGCCAACCAGCGCGGCGGTGAGGACAACATTACCGTCGTCATCGCCCAGTTCGTTGGAGCAGCCTTGCCCGAGGCCCGCGTCGGCCACGTCTCTCCACTGGGGTTGATGCGGTCGCCAGCCACGCCCACCCAGCTCAACTGGCACACGGGAACAGAGCCGGGCGCTGACACCCAGCCCTTCCCCGACGAATCCCGTCCGGCGCCTCCGGTGGGAGTGATACCATTCACCTCGCCCGCCGAGCGACTGCGCCGCGAACGTAAGCTGACCAACGATCTATCCGATCGCCGCGGGCCGATCACGGCCGTCTTCAGTGTCGACGAGATCGAACTGACGCCACCAGACGAGGCTCCGGCGGCAGTGACTCCACCCCTCCCCAAGCCGCTCCAGGCGGCCCGGTCGTCGAGACCATCCACCCCTTCTCAATTGAGCGTTCGAGTAAAGCAGTTCATCTTCGGAACAGTGATCGCTATCTCCCTGACCCTCTTTGGAATGGGGGCGCTGGCCTACATTAAACGCCAGCAGAATGTCAGACTGCAGCAGGAGATCTCCCAGCTCACTGCCAAGAAGCAGACCCAGATCAACCGCCATCGCCAGAGGCTCGAGGAGCTGCGGAAGAGGCTGGAAGTGCAACCCGCCGACAAACCAGCGCAGAAGACGAGAGTCAGCACACTCGAGGAGCAGCTTGCCCGAATCTCACAGCGTCTCGATGAGCTGAGTCGGATGGATCCGCCAGTCATGACCCAGATCGACAAGGCTTGCCAGGAGATAGAGCAGGAACTGCAGAAGATTACCGATGATCTCGATAAGCTCCAGGGGCTTCTGCCACAGAGCCTTTCGGTGCGTGATCCGCTCCACATCTAGCCTAGCTCACACTCCCCATCCAGTTGAACATCTCCCACGCTGACGTCCGGCGTGCTTCGCGCTCCTTTCGGATTCTCCATCAGGACTGATTGGACCAGTAGGCCCAGTGTGACCAGTAGAACCGATTGGTTCGATCCGTGAATAAGTATGGCAGGGTCTCGGCCACTATTCCCTTCTGGTCAAGCAGGTTCATAATGCGATTGCCCAGTTCTTCGGGCGGATGGAAATTCGCGGATGCGGCTCTGGCCATTTGAAATTTGACGATGCCTTGCTATGATTCGCCAGTCAACAAATTATCCATTTATCAGGGAATGCTCCCAATATCCGGGAATGCTCCCAACTCAATACGCAGAGCGCACAAGCTGGTGAGCGACATTCTGTCGACAGCCTGATCGGGAAGAGTTCAGGCCACGGTGGCTCACCAACGACTGTCTCAAGAAAAAGGTCTGATTCATGTCTGATAATAGATTTCTGGTGACTGGGGCCCGTGGATTCATTGGCGCCTGGATTGTCAAAAGACTGCTCGCGAGCGGGGCCGAGGTGATTGCCCTTGATCAGAATGACAGCCAGCATCGCTGGCAGCTGATCATGGATGGGGCGGAGATCGGGCAGATCAAATCTGTCTCGGGCGACATCACTGAAGAGGGTTTTCTGCACCGATTGGTCGAGGAACACGAGGTCGGGCGGATCATCCACCTCGCCGGATTGCAGGTTCCGACCTGCCGCGTCAATCCACGCCTTGGAGCGATGGTCAATGTAATCGGCACGATCAATGTCTTTGAGGCCGCCCGGCTCTCTGGCGGGCGCGTGAAACGGGTCGCCTACGCGAGTTCGGCGGCGGTCTTTGGTTCAGCCGAGGATGGAGTCGCGGTGACCGAGAGCCAGGCCGGCGGCATGAACACGCACTACGGGGCCTTCAAACGCTGTAATGAGGACAATGCCCGGGTCTACCACCTCGATCACGGCATCAGCAGCGCGGGGTTGCGGCCACTCACCGTCTATGGTGTAGGCCGCGACACGGGGATGACCTCGGATCCAACCAAGGCCATGAAGGCGGCGGTCGCTGGTCGACCATTCCATATTCGTTTTGGCGGTCGGACCGATTTTCTCTACATCGCCGATTGCGCGGATGCCTTTATCAAAGCGGCGACGGTTGAGCTGCCTGGTGCGCACGTCTTCAACCTGCACGGTGAAACGGTCCACCTCAACCAGATCGTCGCGACAATCGAGCAGATCAGCCCCGCCGCGAAGGGATCGATTACTTGTGCCGAAGCCGGAATTGCCATGCCCTCGACGCTCGACGATTCAGCCATCCAGACGGCGCTCGGCGGAGTTCCCCGGACCTCGATGGCCGAGGGAATAGCCGCAACGATTGGCCGGTTTGCGCAGCTGCACGCCGAGGGGCGGCTCGATCTGAGCGATCTCGACCAGTAGCTCGGTGCGGAGATTGCGGGAACATTGAATCGAGAGGAAGCGGCAGGCCGAAGATCGGGAAGACCCTGAAGATCTTCAATATCAGGAAAAAAGGAAAACCAGAGCAAGGGGACTATGTCAATCACAGCTTCGACAATGCGCGGACTTGCCCTCACGGGTGTGAAGAGACTGGAGGTGGTCGATCTTCCAGTTCCGCCGCTCGGCCCGCGGCAGGTCAGGGTTCGTATTGGTGCGGTAGGTCTCTGTGGGACCGACTTTCATATTTATGAGGGGCATGCCAACTACAGCAGTGACGCGCAGGGACGTCCGATTCCCTTCGAAGTTCAGCCACAGGTGCTGGGGCACGAGTTTGCCGGAGTGATCGTTGAGACGGGGCGCGAAGTGAAGGATCTCCAGGTCGGGGAGCGGGTCGTCGTCGACCAGGGAGTCAACTGCTTTAGCCGCGAGGTATCGCCCTGCGAGTACTGTGTGACCGGCAACTCCCACCAGTGTGCGGGATACATGGAGCACGGGATCACCGGACTGCAGGGGGCGCTGGCCGAGTATCTGGCGATTCCGGCGGTCAATGTCGTGCGGATCGAGAGCGACCTGCCGATCGATCAGGCGGCGCTGACCGAGCCGCTCGGCTGTATCGTCCATTCCTGTGATATGCTCCGCCGTGTCCCGGCGCGTTACACCTTTGGTGGTGAGCGGCCGATTCGCGCGGTGCTGGTCTGCGGCGCCGGACCGGCCGGTCTGCTCTTCACCCAGTATCTGCGTGAAGTGGTCGGTTTCGAGGGGCTGCTTCTCCTCACTGAGCCAAATCCGCGCCGCCGGGCCCTCGCTGAGGGGTACGGGGCAACGGTAATCGATCCGACAAGCGCAGACCTGGTCGAAACGATCCGCGAATTGACCCACGGCGAGATGATCAACTGCCTGATCGAGTCGGCAGGCATCGGCAAGCTCTTCGTCCAGATGCCCTCCCTGATTCGGAAACAGGGGACGATCGTCCTCTACGGCCACGGCCATCACGGAGTCGACCTGGGAGTCCTCAATCGCCTCCAGTTTATCGAACCGACCTTCATTGCTCCGACAGGCGCCTCGGGGCCGCTCGATGATGACCATCGACCGGCGACGTACCGCCAGGCGTTGAAGTGGCTCAGTGAAAAGCGGATCGACGTCTCCAAGTTTATCACCAATCGGTACCTCGCCCTTGATGAGGTGCCGCGCGGCTTTGCCGCGGAACGATTCAGTCCCGACTATATCAAGGGCGTCGCCGTCTTCGATTAGAAGACGGACAGACGCCGGCCATAAGTAATCACGAGCCACCGCACCGGACGCCACGGCTCCGGACGCCAACGCTGCGGTAGATAAAACCGGGAGAAAGAAGCGGGCTCGGTGGGCGTCTCGCCTGCCCTCTCCCGGCAGGCGAGATCGGTTCATCACTAACCAACCTGGAAGTAAGGAATGGATTCATGAAAAAGCAAAACATCCTGAGGCTGATTATCCTCATGAGCCTGGTGGCTCTCACCAGTGGTCTCCTCGTCGCCTGCAAGCGCGGCGAACAGAAGAAGAACCAACCGGTCATCGCCGTCATTCCCAAGGGAGTCTCCCACTCCTTCTGGCTGACGATGAAGTCTGGCGCGGATGCCGCGGGCCAGGAGCTTGGGGCAACGATCGACTGGAAAGGACCGGCTTCAGAGACCGACATTGCCGGTCAGATCAATATCGTCGAAGACGCCATCAACCGGCAGGTCGATGGGATCGTCATCGCCCCCTCGCATGGTGACTCACTGGTGCCGATCGTCGAGCGAGCGCAGCGCGAGGGCATCCCCGTCAGCATCTTCGACTCGGGCATCTCGACCGAGAAGTATCTCTCCTATGTCGCGACCGACAATCGGGCCGGCGGGGCGCTGGCGGCCGACCGCATGGGCGAAAGGCTCAACGGAAAGGGTAAAGTCGCGATTCTGGGAGTCAAGAAGGGCTCGGTCTCGACCGATGAGCGCGAACAGGGCTTTGCGGACCGACTGAAGGAGAAGTTCCCGGAGATCCAGGTCGTCCAGTGGCTCTATGGCGACGCCAACGCGAGCAAGTCGCTCTCGACGGCTGAGGATATCCTGACGACCCACCCGGACCTGAATGGACTCTTCGCCTCGAACGAATCATCGACGGTGGGGGCGGTGCGGGCAATTCGCCAGCGCGACCTGGGAGCCAGGGTGGTGCTGATTGGCTTCGACGCCACGCCTGATCTGGTGAGCAATGTTCGCGACAGCTCGATCGACTCGCTGGTCATCCAGAATCCATTCAAGATGGGCTACGAGGGCGTGCGCACGATCCTCGACAAGCTGGCGGGTCGGGAACCGGCCCGTCACATCGATACGGGGGTGAGCCTCCTGACGCGGGAGAATGTCGACACTCCCGAGATCCAGCAGTTGATCAAAACCCCCTGAGCGAGGTCTCATGTCCGAGAAGATACCGGCGCTTGAGATGCGCGGAATCGGCAAATCATTTGCCGGCAATCAGGTCCTGGCAAACGTGACACTGACGGCCCAGTCTGGCGAAGTACTGGCCCTGATCGGTGAGAACGGCGCCGGCAAATCCACCCTCATGAAGATTCTCGCCGGCGTTCACACCCCGGACGCCGGCGAGATCCTCATCGATGGTCAGCCCCGCAGCTTTGCGCGTCCGGCCGATGCGCTGGCGGCGGGCATCGCCATGATCTACCAGGAGCTCTCTCTGGCCCCCCACCTGACGGTCGCCGAAAACATCTTTCTGGGCCGCGAGCCGCGGCGGAGCGGGCCGCTCAAGTCGATCGACACCCGCCGACTCAATAGCGAGGCCGAACGACTGCTTCGGGATTATGGGTTCAAGATCGATCCGCAGATTGCGGTGGGAAGACTGAGCGCGGCCGATCGCCAACTGGTGGAGATCACCCGGGCAATCGTCGAGGCCCGCCGAGTGATCGTCATGGACGAACCGACCTCTTCCCTCACCAATCACGAGGTCGAGGAGCTCTTCCGACTCATCCGCGACCTGAAAAGGCGGGGTTTGGCGATCATCTTCATCTCACACCGGATCGAAGAGCTGGAGGAGATCGCCGATCGGATGACGATTCTCCGGGATGGGGTCGCCGTCTACAACGGCGACTGGGGAGCCATCACGACCGACGAGATGATTCGCCATATGGCCGGGCGGGAATTGAAGGAGATCTTTCCTCCGCGCCAGGCGACCATCGGAGAGGTCCGGCTGCGCGTCCGCAACCTCAGCCGGCCCCCCGTCTTCTCGAACGTCAGCTTTGAAGCTCGGGCCGGCGAGGTGGTCGGGATCGCCGGACTGGCCGGAGCCGGGCGGACAGAGGTGGTCGAGGCCATCTTTGGAGCCCAGCCCGCCAAATCAGGAGAGATCGAACTCGACGGTCAAGTCATCAATGTCAGCTCCCCGACCCAGGCGGTCAGCCAGGGGATCGGATTGTTGACCGAGGATCGCAAAAGAACTGGTCTCTGCCTCAATCTGCCACTTTCGACCAATATTACCCTGGCCAACGTCGGAGCGCTGCTCAGCAAGGGGCGGCTCCAGGCACGGGGTGAACTGAAGACGACCACCAGTTTCATCGAGAAGCTGAACATCCGCCCGCCCTTCCCGGCCATGCCCGTTGGCCGCATGAGTGGCGGCAACCAGCAGAAGTCGCTCCTCGCCCGCTGGCTCTTCGCCGAATCGAAGGTCTTCCTTCTCGATGAGCCAACCCGGGGAGTCGACGTCGCCGCTCGTTCGGAGATCTATCGTGAGGTGAACAGCCTTGCTGAGGCAGGAGCGGCCATCGTCATGGTCTCCTCGGATCTGCCGGAACTCCTTGGAATGGCCGACCGAATCCTGATCATGCGCCGTGGCCAGCTGGTGGCTGAATTGGCGGCCCATCAGACCACCCAGGAAGAGATACTCAAATACGCTGCTGTCGAAGAAGGTTGATGCTATGCAGGAACTGCTCAAACGATTTCTACCATTTATCAGTCTGCTGGTCCTCTGTCTCCTCATCCCACTCTGTGAATACTTTGTGCTGGGGCACGATCCGAAGTTTATTACGGCCGGGAATCTGGCCGCCATCTTTCGGCAGACGGCCGTCATCACGATCATGGCCATGGGAATGACCATGGTCATTGTTGCCGGAGGGATTGACCTCTCGGTCGGCTCGATCGTCGGCTTGACGGCTGTCGTCGGTTCGATGTCGATGGTGGCCACCGGCGGAGCTGTTCTGCCGGGGATCATCATCGCGATCATCGTCGGTGGGATCTGCGGGCTGATCAACGGCACCGCGATTACCGGTCTGAAGATTCCCGCCTTCATCGTGACCCTCGGGGCGATGGGCATCTATCGTGGTCTTGGCCTCTATATCTCAGATGGAAACGCGGTGGTCGGCCTGCCCCAGTCGGCAGGCTACCTCTCCGAGCTCAACCTGCTCGGAGCGATCCCCCTGCCGCTCATCATGGTCGTCGTGATTGCCCTGGTCGTCCATTTCGCGTTGAGCCAGATGAGGCTGGGTCGATACTGTTACGCGATCGGCAGCAATATCGAGGCCGCCCGTTATGCCGGGATCAACGTCTGGCGCTACCAGATCGCCTACTACACGATCCTTGGGGCGTTGAGCGGACTGGCTGGGGCGATCGAGACCTCGCGCACGGTGACCGGCCAACCCAATGCCGGAGAGACCTACGAACTGAATGTGATCGCCTCGGTCGTCATCGGTGGCGGAAGCCTCAGTGGCGGTCAGGGTACAGTTGTCGGAACCATCATCGGTTCTTTAATCATGGGTGTGCTGGCGAATGGTGGAAATCTTCTCCAGATCTCGCCCTTCATTCAAAAGATCGTCATCGGCGCAGTGATCGTTCTTGCCGTGACCTTTGACGAATATCAGCGGCGGCGGCTGAACAATGCCGAAGGATAGAAAGAGACAATGAAACTGATACAATTCAAGACTGCAACAGTGGCGGGCCCCCGACTGGGGATGCTCAAAGGTGAGACGATCGTCGACATCACCGCGATCGCCCCGGATGTCCGGGCAATGATCGCGCTCGGCTCAGAAGGACTGCGCGCCGCCGAGCAGCTCAATGCTGGTGCGGCCTATCAGATTGAAGCCGTCGAATTTCTGCCGGCGGTCAATCCGAGCAAGATCCTCTGCGTCGGACGCAACTACTATGAGCACGCGATCGAGGGTGGTGACGAACCGCCGCCGATGCCGCTGCTCTTCAATAAGCTGCCAACGACACTCAACAGCCACGGCGGAGCGGTGACGCTGCACGCGATCAGCCAGCAGATCGATTTCGAGGCGGAGCTGGCGGTGATCATCGGGCGTCGGGCAAGCCGGGTCAGTGAGGCCGAGGCCCTCGACTACGTCTATGGCTACTCCTGCCTCAACGATGTGAGCGGCCGTGATCTGCAGTTCGCCGATGGCCAGTGGATGCGTGGAAAGAGCCTCGACGGCTTCGCCCCCATCGGTCCCTGGATCGTGACGAAGGATGAGATCGCCGATCCGCAGGCCCTCGGGATCGAGGGGCGGCTGAATGGCGAGACCATGCAGAAGTCGAACACGAGCAATATGATCTTCAAGATCCCCTACCTGATCCACTATATCTCGCAGGGAATCACCCTCGAGCCGGGAGATGTGATCGCGACGGGAACCCCTGAAGGCGTCGGCGTCTTCCGCAAGCCGCCGGTTCTGCTCAAGGATGGGGATGTCTTCGACGTCATTGTCGACGGCATCGGGACTCTGCGCAACCACTTCGTGAGCCAGTAATGTCAGAGATGAGCGAATACTTCATCGGGATCGACAGCGGGACCCAGAGCACGAAGAGCATCCTCTTCGATGCGGCGACGGGTCAGGTTGTCGCCGGCGCGGCCAGGCCATACGAACTGATCGATGGCCTGCCGGCCGGCCACAAAGAGCAGGATCCGGCCACGTGGATCACCGCCATTCGGGAGACGATCGCCGCCGTACTCGACCAGTCCGGTATCGACCGCTCACGCGTGCGTGGGATTGGGGTCTCCGGTCAACAGCACGGCTTTGTCGCGCTCGATCAGGAGAACCGGGTCATCCGGGCCGCCAAACTCTGGTGCGACACCAGCACGACCGCCGAGTGTGAAGAGCTGATCGAGCGGCTTGGTGGGCTCGGGAAGACGATCGATCTGGTTGGGAATGGCATTCCCGCTGGTTTTACCGCCTCAAAGATCCTCTGGATGAAGCGGCATGAACCGGAGAACTACGCCCGACTGGCCAGAATTCTCCTGCCTCACGACTACCTCAACCTCTTTCTGACCGGGCGCCACTGCATGGAGTGCGGTGATGCCTCGGGAACCGCCCTGCTCGATGTTCGGCGGCGGCAGTGGTCAGCCACGGTCGTCGATCAACTCGATCCGACGTTGCGCAGTCGCCTCCCTGAACTGGTCGCTCCTGATCGACCGATCGGAGTGCTCCGACCGGAACTGGCGGCCGAGTGGGGTTTGTCGAACCAGGTCCTGGTGAGCCCCGGTGGCGGAGACAACATGATGGGCGCCATTGGGACAGGCAATCTCCACGCCGGGGTAGTGACCGTCAGCCTGGGAACCTCGGGGACGATCTATGCTTACAGCAAAGAACCGGTGATCGATCCGCGCGGCGAGGTTGCCGCGTTCTGCGATTCGACCGGCCACTGGCTGCCGCTCATCTGCACGATGAATGTGACGGTGGCGACCGAGATGGTGCGCGAGCGATTCTCCCTTTCGCACGCCGAGCTGAGCAGCGCCGCGGCCAGCGTCCCGGCGGGCAATGACGGTCTGCTGCTCATTCCCTTCTTCGAGGGGGAGCGAACGCCAAATGTCCCCGACGGCACCGGAGTCTACTTCGGCCTGCGTGACCAGACCTTCTCCATCCCCCACTTTGCCCGGGCCGCCATGGAAGGAACGACACTGGGGCTGAACTATGGCCTCAACCGGCTGCGTGAACTGGGCCTCTCTCCGCGGGAGATTCGGGCGACTGGCGGTGGAGCGCGCAATCCGGTCTGGCGTCAAATCATGGCCGATGTCTTCAACGCCGAGGTTGTCTGCGTGGACAGTGAAGAGGGAGCGGCGCTCGGAGCCGCGCTGCAGGCGGTCTGGGTCGCGCGAAATGATGGCGAAGCGACGGGTGGCGCGACCACGATCCAATCGATCGGCGACCGCTATGTCAGCCTCAACGAGAGCACCCGAACCAGACCAGATCAGCACCGGGTCGCGATCTACCGGCAGATGCAGGAACTCCACAACCGGCTCGTTGCGGATCTTGGAAGATCATTCAGCGCCCACCGGCAAATGATTGCGGGTCGATGACATCTCGTCGACCCCATTTCCCTCCCCCCAACCATAATCAATCGCCGGGATACCGGTCTGACGGTACCCCGCCAGGAGAATAGACCATGACAGAGACAAATGCTGGCCAGATTGGCGTTGGCCTGATTGGCCTCGGCATCATGGGCCAACCAATGGCCCGCAACCTGCTGCGGGCGGGATTCAGACTGACCGTGGCCACCCGCCGCCCCGGCAAGGCCCGCGACTTTGCCGTTCAGAATAGCGAACTGGGAGTGGTCGGGGCGGTGACGACCCCGGCCGAGGTTGCCGCTGCGAGCGGGATCATCATCACCATGGTCACCGACACTCCGGACGTCGAGGCGGTGGTGCGCGGTGAGCAGGGGATTTTTGCGACCGCGAAACCGGGCAGCATCATCATCGACATGAGCACCATCTCCCCGCGCGT
>Ga0209985_10003053_pt1 | contig 14594 bp, 11 predicted proteins | sample NOAtaG_FD_187305 | JGI IMG/M metagenome (GOLD analysis project Ga0209985, IMG submission 187305) | Freshwater lake microbial communities from Lake Erie, under a cyanobacterial bloom - NOAA_Erie_Diel6S_1000h metaG (SPAdes) (version 2) | ecosystem: Environmental > Aquatic > Freshwater > Lake ...
TTCTTTCTCTCTTCCTTTCTTTCTTTCTTTCTTTCTCCGTGCCTCCGTGTCTCCGTGAGAAAAACCCGTCGCAACGCGTTCGGAGCAGAATTTTCTCACGGAGACACGGAGACACAGAGGCCCGGCCCCGCACCCACCACGCGCGTGCAAGGCCTCCTCGCCTCTTTCTTTCTTTCTTTCTCCGTGCCTCTGTGTCTCCGTGAGAAAAACCCGTCGCAACGCGTTCGGAGAAGAATTTTCTCACGGAGACACGGAGACACAGAGACCCGGCTCCGCACCCGCTACGCGCGTGTCAGGCCTCCTCTCTTCTTGTTTCTTTCTCTCTCTTCTCTTCTCTTCTCTTCTCTTCTCCGTGCCTCCGTGTCTCCGTGAGAAAAACCGGTCCCAAGACACCACGGCCAAAGAAAAACCCCTCGAAGCAACTTCGAGGGGCTGTTGATGGATCGGAGGCGAGGCGACGAAGCGTTCAGAGCTTCTTCGTCTTCTCGAACTTGGCCTTGTCGCGCGCCGCTGCGGCCTTCTCCTTCGCGTCCTTCGTATCGGTGGGCCGATTCGCGTCGGCGAGGAAGAGGATGCGGGTGCAGGCGCGGCACTGGACGGCTTCGTTCGAGTTCGACGCGAGGCGCGCGTAGGTCTCGAAGGGGACCTCGATGTTGCAGGCGCCGCACGCGAACTCGCGGTGGCGCATGCTCACGACGGTGATCTCGGCCATCGCCTCGCCCTCGGTCTCGTCGGCGACCTTGTTGAAGAGCTTGCGCTCGCGGTCGGGCACGAGGTCGGCGGCGCGGGCGCGCTCGGCCTCGAGTTCGGCCAGGCGCTCGCCGACATCCTTCAGGCACTCGTCGAGCTGGTTCTTGGCGACATCGCGAATCTTGTGGCGCTCGGCGGTGGTCGCCTCATGCAGATCGAGACGCTTCTTCGTCTCCTCGGCGCGCTGCATCTCCTCGACGGCGCGCTTGACGACTTCGTCCTTCTGCGTCTCAAGAGACTTCATCTCGTTGAGGATCGCCTTGTACTGCTTGTCGTTGGTCGAGGTGTTGAGCTCTGCGCGGAGCTTGTCGACGCGGGCGGTCGCCGTGGCCTGCTCGACCTCGAGACCGTGGACGCTCGCCTGCAGCTGCTTGAGCTGCGTCTCGAGCTCCGCCTTCTGCTTGGCGAGCACCGCCAGCTGCTTCTCCTGCGCGCGGAAGTATGTCTCTGCCGAGGTCACGCGCGAGCGGAGTGCGCGGACCTGGCTGTCGACCCGATGAAGTGTCAGGAGGTTGTCGAGAAGCGCCATGTGAAGGGGAGAGTCTATCAGGGATCCCCGCGCAGTTCTTGCGGCTTTCCCCGATGCGGGCGGAGGCCCGTCAGGTGGTCGGAACGAACCGCAGGAGCCAGTACACCACCGGCCCCGTGAAGAGCGGGCTGTCGAGGACATCGAGCACGCCGCCCATTCCGGGGATGGTTCGGCCGGAGTCCTTGAGGCCTGCGTCGCGCTTGAAGGCGCTCTCGGCAAGGTCGCCTGCGTGACCGATCACGGCCGTCAGGGCGCCGCCGATGGCGCCGAGCCACCAAGGGACATGGTCGACCGCTTCGGGGAGCGACGACGACAGGTGCGCGAGACCGGCGCCCACGAGCGTGGCCACCACGATGCCGCCCGCGAGGCCTTCCCACGACTTCTTGGGCGAGAGCCACGGGATCATCTTGTGCTTTCCGATCGCCATGCCCGTGAAGTAGGCGCCCGTGTCGCACGCCTTGGTGGTGAGGATCGCGCCGACGAGCACCCACGGCGAGTGCTCGAGCCGCACCAGCATCCAGAAGCCGAGCAGCACGCCGCCGTAGATGCCCACGAGGAGCGTGCCGCCCGCGAGCATGAGCGACCCCTTGGGATCGCGTTCGCGCGACATGCGCAGGAGCGCCACGATCAGCATGAGGACGAGCGCGGTGGAGAGGACGCCGGTCGGCAGTCCCGGCGTTCGCAACAGGGCGCTGCCTGCCGTGCCGATGAGGCCGAGCAGCGCCGCGATGATGGCGGCGAACATGCTCGCGGGGATCGATGCGGCGCGAAGGAAGCGCACGAGCTCGCGCGCGATGAGCACCGACAGGATCGCCGACAACGCGAAGAGCACGAGCCCCGGCGGGAGGCCATGCTCGGCAGCCTTCGCATCGAGCGAGCCGTCGAGCCACACGATCCCGAGGATCAGCGCGATGAGCAGCGGTCCGGTGATGAGTCGTTGCCAGAGCATGCGTTCGCCTCCGTCCTGTGTCCGTCTCGCGTGGCGTCAGTAGGTAGGCATCGAGCGGTCGACATCGGCCGCCCAGAGGTGGATGCCGCCGGCGAGGCTTCGCACATTGCGGAATCCCGCGGCCCGCAGCATGAAGGTTGCGGTCAGGCTGCGGCGCCCGTGATGGCAGTAGACGACAAGCGGCCGGTCGAGATCGTCGTCGACCTCGGCCTTGAGCTCGTCGATGCGCGCCTCGAGCGACTGGAGCGGGAAGAGCCGCGAGTTCGGCAGCCGGCAGATCTCGGCCTCCGCCTGCGTGCGGACATCGACGAGCACGACGGCATCGGGAGCAAGCCGCGCGACCTCGCGCGGAGCGACTTCATCGTCGGGGCGGTAGGGGTATCCCGGTGGGATTCCCGCGGGCGATCCCGAGGCAGGGCGGGCGTCATCGGTCACGGCGTGACCTCGATGGGCGCAGGTGCGGCGCGGTTCCGCAGAGCGGAGGGATCCTCATGGGTCGAATCGTACCAAGCGACCTTGGGCCGCGAGGCGGAAGGATTCCTGCTGCGACGGCGCGGGTCAGATCCAGCCGTGCTCGACGAGGCTCTCGATGGCCGCTTCCGCATGGCGTCCGCCGCCGAGCCGCTCGGCCAGCTGCGCCTTGGTCAGCCGCGGATCCGTCGCGAGAAGCTCGAGCGCCTGCGCGTAGAGCTTCTGCTCGCGCTCGAAGCGCTCGATGCGCGCGGCGGTCGCGGCGGTCCATCGGCCACCGATGCGGATGCGGGCCGCGTGCATCGCAGCAGCCGACATGCGGACGCGCTGCCTGCTCGACAGCGTCACGGTGCAGCTCGCGCCATCGCGCGAGAGCGCGGTTGCGACGATGGTCGGCGTGGCGGGCTTCGTGGCTGGCTGCTTGGCTGCCGCCTTCGCGACTTTCTTCGCGGTCGGCTTCGCGGCCTTCTTCATGGCCTTCTTCATGGCCTTCTTCACGGCCTTCTTCACGGCCTTCTTCGCAGTGGACTTCGCGGCCGTCTTCGACTTCGCGCGCGTCTTCGGGTTCGCCTTCGCCATCGTTCCTGCTCCTCCGGCGCGTTGCGCCGCAGTGGAATGTCGGATCGTCATCCAGTCACATCGTCAGCCGGTCACATCTTCAGCCGGTCACATCGTCGAGGAATCCCTCGATCTCGCTTGCGGCCTTGAAGTCCGACACCGCACGGGCGCGGGCGAGCCCGGCGCGCAGGACGGCCTCGACTTCGCCGTGCCGCTTCGCCAGCTCGAGCGCCTTCGCCTTGTGGAAGAACGCGTAGCACTGCTTCGGGTCGACCGCGATGGCGCGGTCGTAGAACCCGATCGCCTCGTCGAGGCGTCCGAGCTTCTGGCACTCCTGCGCGAGCCCGTAGAGCACGAAGCCGTCGTCCGGCTCGGCGGCGAGCAGGGTGCGGAGTTTCTGAAGACGGTCGGACTCTGGAAGGGACACGGGGTTCTCGAACGGGGTTCTCGAGCGGGGTTCTCGAACGGGGTTCTCGAAACGAGGAGAGGGAATCCTGGAGGGTTGCCTCCGCGGATTTCCTCGGGGCAGGCAGGCGGATACTCTACAGCCCCATGCCCGACGGCACGCATCAGCCAGAGTTCGCCGCCCGCCCGAGTGAGCGCCGCATCGCCACGGTGTTCGCCGCGGCCGCGCGGCCGTCGCTCACGGTGGCTGCGGTGCTGGTCGCCCTCGCGGCGGGAGCCTGCAGCACCGCGCCGCCGGGCACCCCGGTCGTCGACGAGGAGGAGGCGAAGCTTCCGCCGCGCGAGCGGTCGATGCGCATCACGAGCGGGTACGGCGGCACGCACCGGCACTCGGTGATCGAGAACGGCATCTGGTACCAGTCGTTCGAGAACCGCATCCTCTTCCTCGACGCGCAGACGGGCACCGAACTCGTCGATCTCGAGCTCGCGCCCCGCGGAACGACCGGCATCGTCTCCGACTTCCTCGTCCGCGGCGAGCGGCTCTTCGCGGTGCTCGAGGACGACTGGGTGGTCGAACTCGACATCGCCGCCGTGCGCGAGCCGAAGCTGCAGACGCAGTGGGGCCGCGCCGAACTTGGCATCCGACCGACCTTCGTGGCCGCGATCGGCGACGAGATCTACATCTCTGGCGACGGCGGCGTCGTGCGGCTCTCCGAGGCGACGCCTCACGGCACGCTGTCGATCGACTCGAAGGGCAGGGCCGTCGCGCCCGAGCGCCCGACCCCGATGCTCGAGGGCCGCGATGTCGGCCGCGTGGTCGCCGCGAAGGGCGGACCCGTGGCGTGCGTGGGGCGCCGCATCCTGCGCATCGAGGACGGCAGTTTCCTCGGCTCCGCCAGCATGCTGATCGAGCTTCCCGACGCCGTCGGCGGGGGCTACGGCTTCATGCGGCAGTCGACCGAAGGCGCATCGGTCGGCCTCATGGACGCGGAGTTCAGGGAGCGTTCGGCCACGGCGCTGCGCGGCCAGGTCTACTCGATCCGCTTCTTCGACGACCGCTTCTTCGCGATCAACGACTTCGAGGTCGCCACCTGGAGGATGGAGGAGGTCCCGCAGGATCCCGCCGCATCCGCCGGCGACGCATCGGCGGCCGCGCCCAAGCGCGAGTTCGTGCTGGGCGCGCTGCTCTCGGTGCCCGTGAAGGGAGCGCGCGACATCGCGAAGGTGCAGCGCAACCGCTTCGCCGTGGCCGGTAGCTTCGGCCGCGCGCTCTACCGCTACCTTCCGGAAGGCGACAAGCCGGGCGACACCTTCTACTGGTCGCGCCGGTATCCGGGGCGGCTCGATGTGGCCGTGACCGACCGCCGCCGCGTGCTCGCGGCGGGCCGCGAGGGCACCTGGCTCTACCTGATCGGCGAGGAGGCTGAACTCAGCGACGCGCCGATCACCTCGCCCGACCGGCCGAGCTCCGCGGTCGAGACCGCGTGGGGCTCTGCGGCGGTCGAGGAGACGCGCGACGCCGTGACCTTCCGCATGGGCGACAAGTCGCAGGTCCACGCGCTCGCCAACAACGCGCTCGTCTCGGGAATCTGCGCGGCGGATGGCAAGGTCTGGATCGGTCACGACCGCGGCATCGATGTGATCGGCTACGACCCTCTCGCGCAGCAGATCGTGTTCGAGGACCGCATCCGGCTGGTCGGACCGATGGTGGCGCTCTACCCGAACCGCGTCGGCGGCGGCATCACCTTCGTCGCGGCGCAGAGCGGTTTCGGCGTCGTGCGGCCGGTCGATGTCGAGGCACCGCCGATCGCGGCGCGCGGAACGCGCAGCGCGTTCGTCGTGGGCGAGGCCGTCGCCCCCGGCGAAGAGCGGAAGGACTGAATTGGGACTGGGGAAGGTTCTTGAAAGCGAGCGAGCGATGAGCGATGGCAGCGTGCGGGCACAGGTCCTGATCGTCGACGATGAGCGCGACCATGCGGAGGCGATGGCCGAGGCGCTGCGCAAGCCGGGCCATGTCTGCACCACGGTGCACTCGTACGAGGCCGCGCGCGACGAGATCAAGCACGGCCACTTCGATGTGATCGTGACCGACCTTGTGATGGAGACCGAGACCGCGGGCCTCGATGTGCTCGCGCTCGCGCGCACCGAGCAGCCGCATGCGGAGACCATCATGGTCACCGCGCATGGCGACATCCCGACCGCGAAGCGCGCGCTGCAGGGCGGCGCCTACGACTTCATCGAGAAGCCGATCGACCTCGTCGTGCTGCGGAACCTCGTCCATCGCGCGGCAGAGACGGTGATGCTGCGCAGCCAGAACGAGTCGCTCAAAGGCCAGGTCGACTCGGCGTTCGGCTTCGAGGGAATCATCGGCGAGAGCCCGGCGATGCGGAGCGTGATCCAGACGATCAAGCAGCTCGCGCCGAGCAACCTGCCCGTCCTCGTGACGGGCGAGTCGGGCACCGGCAAGGAGCTCGTCGCGAGCGCGATCCACAAGCTCTCGAAGCGCGCGTCGCGGCGCTATGTCACCTTCAACGCGGCGGGGCAGGCGGAGAGCCTGCTCGAGGACCAGCTGTTCGGCCATGTGCGCGGCGCGTTCACGGGCGCCGACAAGGACCGCGAGGGCGTGTTCGAGTACGCCGACAAGGGTACGCTCTTCCTCGACGAGATCGGCGACATGCCGCTCACGATGCAGCCGAAGCTGCTGCGCGTCCTCGAGACGGGCGATGTGGTGCGCCTCGGTTCGAACGAGAACCGCAAGGTCGATGTGCGCCTCGTCAGCGCGACGAACCGCGATCTCAAGAAGATGTCGTCGGACGGCCAGTTCCGCGAGGATCTCTTCTTCCGCATCAAGGGCGCCGAGATCCACATCCCGCCGCTGCGCGACCGGCGCGAGGATGTGCCGCTCCTCGTCAACCACGCGGTCGGGAAGTACTCCGCCGAGATCGGCCGCGCGCGCCCGACCGTGACGCAGCCGGCCATGATGCGACTCGTCGCCTACGACTGGCCGGGCAATGTCCGCGAGGTCTTCCAGCTGATCCATCGCCTCGTGGTGATGGCGCAGGGCGACACGATCGACCTGCGCGACATCCCCGACGAGGTCCGTTCGGGCGACGACGCGGCCGACGCGCCCGCGCAGACCCGTACGGGCCTCGCAGGCGTGGGGCTCGACAAGCTCGAGAAGGAAGCGATCCGGCAGACGCTTGCGATGACCTCGGGCAACCGCGAACTGACCGCGCAGATGCTCGGGATCGGCGAGCGGACGCTGTACCGCAAGCTCAAGGAATATGGCCTGCGCTAGCGCAGGCGGCGAGTATGGCCTGCGCTAGGGCAGGCGGGCAATACGGCCTGCGCTAGGGCAGGCGGCCGCGCGCCCCGCCGGCATCACGAGGCTGTCATGAGCCGGGCGGTGGCAGCACGGGGACGATCGGCGACGCATTCGCCGGCTGGGCCCTGCGGCTCCAGTTGCCGCTGCGCTCTGCGAAGAGTGTCTCTTCGTCGATCAGGGTACCCGCCACCTTCGCCTCGACCGCACGCTCGGCGACGCGCGCGATGGTCTGCCTCGCCGCGGCCGGCTCGGTGAACTTGGCCGAAGTGAGCCAGTCGACATCCTGCCACATCGGGAAGTTGCCGCTGAACTCGAGGTGCGGATTGTCCTTGCTGCGGTTCGCGTAGAAGATCCGGATCTCCCCGTACGCGTTGTTCTCGATCGGCAGGCGATCCATCGGCACCTTCTGCGACTGCAGGGGGTTGCCCTTCTTCGACACGACCTCGAGCACGAGCGTGCCGTTGATGTACACCAACGCGTCGCCCGTGGTGTGGACGATGAAGGTCTGGCCACCGCCCGGGGCCGAGGTGTCGCGCTTGAATCCCAGCGCGAACTCCATCGTGAAGTGCCCGTTGCCGATGGCGCGTGTCCCTGCATCGCCGAGCGCGGGGAGATCGCCGTACAGGCTGCCCTGCACGGGGTTGTTCTTCTCATCGATCTTGAACTCGCGGAACTGCCCGTTGGTGGTGAACTCGACCGCGACGGGCATCGACATGTTCACGCCCGGCGTGTCCTTGAACCACGATGCGAAGGTATCTTCGTCCTTGACGGGAGGCACATCGGACGGCGGAGGCTCCTCGGGCCCCGGGGGCAGCGCCGGTTGCTCGACCACGCTATCGATCACCGGCTCGAGCGCGTCGCTTGGTGCAGCGATCGCCCAGCAGACCTCATCCGCTCCGTACTTGTAGGCGTTCGCCTTGACCATGGGACTTCCGGTGTAGAGCGGCTTGCCGTTCGAATCGAGGGCGGCCTGCACGAGCTGCATGAACGACCGCTCGTTGCGGACGATCCGCTCGAAGTCCGGGTGGCCGCTCGGGCTGCGCTCCTCGTGGAAGTCGCGCACGATCGCGCCGAGCATGATCGTGTTCGGAGGTCCTCCGCCCTTCACATCGTCGGGGGAGGTGATGTTGTCGAGGATCGACTGGATGATGTCGTCGTAGTTTCTCGGGGTTCCTCCGACGAACGCCGCGTGCGCCGGAACGACGATCCGTCCGGCAGGCGGATCGATCGCCACCACCGTTCCCGACGGGTCGAGGGCCGCGTCGCTGCCGTCGTCGGCGGTGCCGAGCGACACCGAGGCGTCGGTCAGCTCGGCGATGCGCATCACTTCCGCCCGCGGGGTCGCGGCGTCTTCCCAGAGGCCGCTCGTCGGGTTCGACCAGCCGCGCCCTTCGTTGAGCGCAGGGTCGTAGTAGAAGCTGGAGTCGTGATAGAACTCCATGTCCATGGCCAGGGCGCGGCCGAACAGCTGGCTCTCGCCGAAGCGGACGGTGCGGCTCGGCGCATAGATCTGCCCCATGATTGTCGAACTCTCCACATCGAAGGTTCGGTCGCTCGGGTTGTTGTCCGAGAGGCTCGCGCGGCCGTCCATCGTGGCGTAGATCATGATGTCCGTGACGCCGTGGTACTCGACCAGCGGGTCGCCCGGTCCGTAGAAGAACGGCTCGAGCACCACGCGCGAGTTGGTGATCTGGATATCGCCGAAGACGACGAGCGTGAACGGGGTGGTCTCCGCCACGGAGATCAGGCCCTCGTTCATGTACAGGTCTCCACGCACGATGAGGAGCGTGGGGGCCTGGATCTCGATGACATCGCCTTCGCCAAGACGCAGGTCGCCCGAGATGTCGAGTTGACGCCATGTCACGCCGGCCGGGTCGGTGTAGTTCGAGACCAAGAGCGTGTTGGGGCCGCTCGCGCCATCGATTGAACCGGTCGCGGTGAGGTCGAGATCGCCGAGCAGGTTCATGTTGCCGAGCGCGGCGTTGAAGCCTGCTGGCACGCCCGGAGCGGGAAGCACGGGCGGATTGAAGAGGGTCATGAGCTCAAAGAAGGTCGCCGTCGCGAGGTCGTAGTCGTAGGCGAACGCAGACCTGCCCGGTCGCGGCGCCTCGGGCACATGGACCTCATGCGGCAGCGGGTAGACCTTTTCGGCGAGCGCGTCGTTCAACTCCTCGTCGGTCTCGGGGAACTCGCCTTGCGTGAGCACGGTGTAGCCGCGGAGGCGGGCGCTGCCGCCGATCACCAGCGCATCTTCGTTGAGCTTGCTTGAGCCGATCATGACGGGTTCGCGCAATTGCGCAAGCGGCGCGATGGCCCACACGCCCGCTGTCGAGCTGTCGGAGAATCGCAGCGAGCCCGGCGCGTCGCTCGTGGTCAGCAGGCCGAACTCCGACAGGTCGACATCGGCGCGCACGACCGTGTCGGGCTGGATGAGACGCCCGATGGCGGTCGAGGTCTGGGTGACGCCGTCCGACTGGGCCCTCGCGAGGATGCGGACCGCGATCGTGTCGCTGTCGATCGGATTGGTGGTCGCGAGATCCACGATGTCGGCCGAGTACTGGCGGCTTCCGATCGTGACCGCCGGGAACAGCGTCGCGTTCGGCACGGTCACATTGTCGAAGCCCGAAAGCCCGTGCTGCTCGACCAGCGCGCAGGCGAGGTCGAGCGAACCGGCCGACGCCGCGCGCGCTGCAGCGACCCGCACGATGCTGTCGCTCGTCAGGGCGCCTTGGTCGCGTGTCGATGCGAGCGCAAGCGACAGCACCACGGCGGCACCCACGGCGACGAGCGCCAGGATGACCGCGACGCCGCGGGATCCCGGGCGTCGGCGCACATGCGCGCGGATGGGTGCGGGCGTTGACATGGCGAGCGATTGCGGCGTGTGCATGGAATCGTCCTTCCTGGACATGGCTCCGCGGGAGAGCGCGGCGTCGTGTGGCTTGCCTGGTTCACAGGCGGGTTGACTGACCGAATCCTCAGACCTCATGACTCGCCTCCCGTCCATCAGCCCTATCCATCAGTCCTTCTCTTTAGTCCTTCTCTTCAGTCCTCGTCGTCTTCGAAGCGGGTGCGTTCCGCCTCGAGCCTCCACACCTTTCCCGTGTCCTGCATCGTCGGACTCTCGCTCTTGGTCATCGATGGCAGAAGCTGCAGCATCACGAGCGATGCATTGCGCGCGCCAACGGTGTTGAACTCACAGAGAACCGCGTCGCCGATGGGGGGCTCCAATCCGTCGATCGTGACATCGAGCGTGTATCCCGCAAACGGCCCAAGCGAGCCGCTGCCGAGCACCCTGGTGGTTCCCGGGATCGGCGTGCCAAGATTCTGTCGCTCCGCCACCCACCATCCGCTGCGATCCGCGCTCACGACCAAGGCAACGGGGGTGAGCCGGCCGATCGCCTCGATGCTCGCGCGTCGCATGTCGATCTCGAGGGTCGAGACGATCGTCTGCGGAAGCGGGGCGGTGGCGTTGGCGAGGCCCGGCGCCACGAGGGTGGCGAGGATCGCGAGGAGCGTCACCACGATCAGCACCTCGACGAGCGTGAAGGCCCGCGCCAGGCGCCGGCGAACGCATTGGAGTTGGAGCGCGGCCTGTTTCAACGGACTGGCTCCTCGACGAACGCGGGACTCAGCGCGATGCGCGCCGAACCCGCCTCGAGGGTGATGGCGATCGTGGCGTGACCCGCAGGAACGCCCGAAGTCGAGAACTGCGTGGACTCGAGGCCCTCGGCGAGGATGTTGCGCACCGTGCGGCCGTTCTCGCGCTGGTCTTCGATGGCCCCGATGAAGTCGGTGGAGGAACTGAACTGGAACTCGCGGTCGAGGAGCGGATCGGTCGCGATGACCATCGGATCCATGGTCTCGAGGACGAGCATGCCCGTCGTCTCGTCGAAGCGGACGAGGCCGATCTCGCTGAGGTCGACCATGCGGCTCGGAACGGAATCGCCGAGCCAGATCGCCGCGCGCGCGCCATTCACCTGCAGGACATACGCGAATCCGGGAGCCGCGGAGGCGAGGCGGCGCGTTGCAAGCGACGCCTCGAGCGACGGATCGCTGATCGTCGTGCGCACCTGGATGCCCGATGCGAACGCCGACATGAACCCGACGATCGCCATGCCGACCACGCTCATCAGCAAGGTCGCGAACATGACCTCGATGAGGGTGAAGCCAGCCCGAAGGCGGCTGGCGGAGAGATGGCTGCGCCCGTGGCGCATCGGATTCAACCTCCTCCTGACGGAAGCGGTACGGCGCGTTCGAACCGGACGAGGGTCTCGCCCGCAGGGTCGAGCACCTCGGCGACGAGGTTCATGACGGAGAGATCGACTTCGCGCGATGGACCGTTGGGGGTCGCGCTCGGGATGGTGAAGGAGACGACGGAGGGGTTGCCGACCATGGTCATCGAGCAACCGCCGAGCGCTTCGCCGACGAGACCATCGGAGAGCGTCTCCGCGTTTGGAATCGTTCCGCCGCGGCGCACCGCGTCGGCCACGGTGCTGAGCGCGCGCTCGGCCTCGATGGCGGCGAGCGCCTGCCGGCGCGCCGCGAGGCTGGTCGAGTCGGACGCGGCGAGGAGCTCGAGCGAGGCCATCGCAGCGATCGCCAGGATCGAGGCTGCGATCATCACCTCGACGAAGGTCAGGCCGCGGCGGCTGGGCGTGCAAGTGCGGGCGGTTGCTGGCAAGGCGGGTTCCTCAATCGGGGCATCGGTCGGCAGCGGATGCTGCGGACGCTCCGTCCCGTGGGACTGTCATCGGACTTCCGTGGCCGCGAAAGAAGCGGACCTGCGCCCGGAGGACACTCGTCCGCGGAACGAGGACGGCCTGTGTCGGGCGATGCGGCCGATGCCGGTTGCGTGGGTCGCGAGGGCGGGAGCGAGAACTCACTGGTTCCCGGCGAGGCCGCCGCGAATCGTCACGAGCTCCGCCGCTTCGGCAGGCTTCGGATACTGCCCCGCCGCCAGGAGGTCCCGCACGACTTGCTGGCGCGCGAGGATCGTCTCGAGGGCCAGCAGGGGATTGGCCGGAGGCGGAGGCGGCAGCGGGCTCGCGAGCGGGAAGTTCGACGCGATGCGGAAGTTGCATCCTGTCGGACGCCGCTCTGCGAAGAAGAGCTTGAGCGGATAGGTCTGGCCATCGACGAGCCCAAGCCGGTCGAGGTGAACGACCTGCGAGATCGGGCCGTGGATACCGCCGAGATCTATGACCAGCTTTCCGTCGATGAACACCCACACATCGTCGTCGCCGCGGAAGGTGAAGGTCTGCGCCGTGCCGGCCCGGTAGGTGAACTGCGACTCGAGTTCCAGCGTGAAGGCGAAGTTGCGGTCCCGAGTGACGCCGCTGGCGGTACGCATGCCCGAGTTGCCGTAGAGCCGTCCCTCGATCGGGAAGAACCCGTCGAGCATCGGGCCATCGCCGTCGTCGATGAACGGCTCGGCCTGCAGCGAGTCGAACACATAGGTCGTGCGGCCGGAACCATCGAGCGTGCGGCGAAGCAGCAGCGTGAACGGCTCCGACAGGTTGACGCCAGGGGTGTCGCGGAACCACTGGTTGAAGGTCGAGGTGCCTCCGATCGCGCGGTAGTTGGAGGTGTGCAGCGTGCCTGCGACATCCCCGAGCGACGGGTTGTACTGCGTCGGTGCGATCGGATTTCCTTGGGCGTCCCTGAACTGCGTGCGGATCGCCTTCACCGACCCGGTCAGCAGCTGCGGCTTGCCGTCCGCCGAAAGCAGCGTCTTCACCATTCCGGCGCGATGTCCCGAGACGCGGCTCGGGTTGTCGAAGTCCGGGTGTCCGCCGCATTGGGTGGAGTCGCGGAAGTCGCGGATAGTTCCGCTTATCTCGAAGAACTCTGGGTAGGTCGACGCGCTGGCGCCGCCGCCCGGGAGCCCGGTTCCGTCGGGAAGCATCGCGCCGTCCTCAGCAACGCCGCCGTCGACTTCGTTTGCGGTGGTCGGAGCCTGATACGCGCCCGCCGCCTCGACATGCACGGTGGCGATCATGCCGTTCCCCGGGAGATCGACCGCGATGCCGGTCGACTGGGTGAATGCGGCGAGCGACTCGTCGTTGAGCGCGGTGACGCCAAGGACCGCGTCGCGGACATCGTTCGGCCCTTCGTACACGCCGCTCTCCGCGTGGCGCCAGCCGCGGCCGCTGTCGAGGGCGGGGTCGTAGAACAGGTTGCCGTCCTCAAGCGTAATCGAGCCGCCGAGGATGCGGCCGTACACGGCGCTGCCATCGTCGACCGAGACGGGCGCGAGCGGCGCGTAGATCTCGCCCATCACGACGCTGCCTGCGCTCACCACGACCGTCGACGCGGGCTCGGGCTGCGCGTAGATCGAGACGCGCGACGCGCCGACGCCACCGTAGGCCGCGTTGCCGGCGGCATCGGGCCGCGCGGCCCCGTCGGCGACCTCCGTGCCGATGTAGGAGTTGTCGATCGTGACATCGCCGTTCGAGATGATCGTCAGCGCTCCGCCCGAGGCGATCTGGAGCCGCGAGTCGTTCACGAGGGTGATGCCGCCCGCTGCGACGAGCATCGTCGGCACTTCGAAGGTCCACTTGGCGGCATCGAGCGTCAGCGGGCCGTCGAACGCGATTACGCGCCAGGTTCCAGGGTCGATCGGTCCCTGCACCCGCATCTCGTTCATGAGGGAATGGGTGCCCGACACGCGGATGCGCGGCACGGTCGTGCCGACCGCGTCGTTGACCGAGTCTTCGAGGGCTTCGGCCTCGATGGACTCGTAGCTGCCCGCGATTCCCTGCGTCGGTGCCGCCGGGACATGGATATCCGCAGGAATCGGGCAAGCGCCGTCTGCAAGCAGCAGGTCGGCGGCCGCTTCGGAGGTCGGAAACGGTCCGCTGCTGATGGTGGCCGTGCCGAGAAGCAGCGCCGAGTTCGCGATCGTGACGGCCGCGGAGTCGCGCGTGCTCGTACCGATCAGGATCGGCTCGCCGAGATGCGAAAGCGGCGCATCGCGCCAGACCGAGACCTCCGACGCGCCGAGGATGTCGAGCGAGCCATCATCGGTTGCCAGGGCCGCGAATTCCGAGAGGTCGAGGTCGGCGCGCGCGACGGTGTCCGCCCACTGCGCGCGCGCGAGCGCGCGGACCGACTTGCTCAGGCCGTTCTGCTCGGCGCTCGCCGTGAACCGCAGTCCGACCGTCGACGCGGTCGGGCTCGTGTCGGTGTTGGCATCCTGTATCGACGCCGACAGCGTGACCGAGCCGATCTGCTTTGGCTGGAAGAGCTCCAGCGAGTCGTCTGCGGGGTTCCCGCCCATGACCTCGGAGTTCTGCCGGACGATGAACGAGGCGATGTCGAGCGCACTCTTCGAGGCGCTCCGAAGCTCGGCGCCACGGGTGATGCTGCCGCTCGCCGAGGTGGTCGAGTCGCGGCTCGACGCGACCGCAAGGCCGATGATGACGGCAAGGGCGACGGCGACCATGGCGAGCAGCACGGCCATGCCGCGGCGGTGGCTTCGCGTGCTTCCGGTGCGCTGGCCGATGACGGGGGACTCGTGATCGATCATGGTTGGCTTGCTTTCGATGAGAGCGCGGGCGCGCTCATGGCGTTTCCTATTCTTCGCGCATCCGCGTGCGGCGCGCCTC
>Ga0209985_10003054_pt1 | contig 14590 bp, 13 predicted proteins | sample NOAtaG_FD_187305 | JGI IMG/M metagenome (GOLD analysis project Ga0209985, IMG submission 187305) | Freshwater lake microbial communities from Lake Erie, under a cyanobacterial bloom - NOAA_Erie_Diel6S_1000h metaG (SPAdes) (version 2) | ecosystem: Environmental > Aquatic > Freshwater > Lake ...
GGTTCAGGCCGTGCAGCACGGGCCGCCCCGGCAGGTAGGCGAAGTCCAGCGCGCGCACGCTGATCGCGCCCTGGCTCACCTGCGCCTGCGCGGTGGCGCGGGGCGCCTCGGCCTCGTCGAGCAGGGTGTTCACGCGCGCGGCCGCCACCATGGCCTGCTGCAGCTGCGAGAACTGCATGGTGATCTGGATCAGCGGCTCGACCACGCGCGAGATGTAGCTGATGAAGGCGTACAGCACGCCCACCTCGATGGCCGAGAGGCCGCCCAGCGCCTGCGTGCTGCGCCAGCTGAACACGCCGATCACCGCGGCCAGCAGCATCACGTTGAGCAGGTCGAGCACCGGCCGCAGCAGCCAGGCGTTGGCGCGCAGCTCCTGCCGGCGGGCGGCGTAGTGCGCGGCGTTGGTGGCGGCAAAGCGCTCCGCAAAGGCGGCGGTGGCGCCGCTGGCCTGCACCACGGCCATGCCCGAGATGGACTCGGCGGCCTGCGCGTTGATGTCGCTGCGCAGGGCGCGGCTGCGCATGACGGCGGGCGCCGAGAGCCGCTGGTACAGCCAGACGATGCCGAACACCGCCGGCGCCAGCAGCGCCACGATGAGCATCAGCCGCCAGTCCAGCCACGCCATGACCGCGAGCATGCCCACCAGCGTGATGACGCTGTCGAGCATCACGAACAGCACCTGCACGTACAGCGACTTCACCGCCTCGGTGTCGTTGGTGACGCGGCTGACCAGCTGCCCCGTGATGGCGCCGTCGAAAAAGCGCATGGGCAGGCGCAGCACATGCCCGTACACCGCTTCGCGGATGCGCTGTACCGAGCGCATGGCCAGGCCCGCCAGGCGCACCAGCTGCCCGTAGCGCAGCCAGCTGGCCAGGCAGCCGGCCACCAGCGCGCCGCCCAGCAGGCCCACGATGGCCGGCAGCTCGGCGTCGCGCGGCATCAGGTAGCGGTCGATGAAGGCCTTGCCGAGCAGCGGGCCCAGGGCCTCGAGCGCGGCGGCCACGGCCAACCACACCAGGGCGCCCTTCAGCAGCGCGATCTCGGGCAGCGCCGCGCGCTGCAGCAGCTGCAGCGCGGCGCGGCGCTCGCCGGCCGGCGCCGGGCCGCTGGGCGTGGGTTCACTCGGCATCGAGCGAAGCCTCCAGTTGCTGCACGCGCCATTGCGTGGCGTACCAGCCGCCCAGCGCCACCAGCTCGCGGTGGCTGCCGCGCTCGGTGGCCTGGCCGTGGCGCAGCACCACGATCTGGTCGGCGTCGAGCAGGGTCGACAGGCGGTGGCTGGCGATGATCACCGTGCGGCCCTGGCGCTGCGTGCGCAGCGCGGCCAGGATCTGCGCCTCGGTGGCGGTGTCCACGGCGGAGAGCGCGTCGTCCAGCAGCAGCAACGGCGCGTCGGCGAGCAGCGCGCGCGCGATCGCCACGCGCTGGCGCTGGCCGCCCGAGAGCGTGACGCCGCGCTCGCCCACGGGCGTGTCGTAGCCCTGGGGCAGGCGCTCGATGTCGTCGTGCACCGCCGCCTGGCGCGCTACGGCCTCGATCTCGGCGCGGCTGGCGCCGGGCCGCGCCAGCGCGATGTTCTCGGCCACCGTGGCCGAGAACAGGAAGGCCTCCTGCGGCACCCAGGCGATGCCCGCGCGCAGCGCCGCCAGCGTGTAGTCGGCCAGCGGCCAGGGGCCCCATTGGATGCCGCCCTGCTGCGGCGTCCATTGCCGCAGCAGCAGCTTCAGCAGCGTGCTCTTGCCGGCGCCCGTGGGGCCCACCAGCCCCAGCGTCTGGCCCGCGGGCAGCTGCAGCGACACGCCCTGCAGCGCGGGCTCGGCCTGGCCCGGGTAGCTGAAATGCAGGCCCTGCACGGCGATGGCGCCGGGCTGCACGGGGGCCACCGTGCCGTGGTCATCCACGCTCAGCGGCTCGGCCAGCACGGGCTCAAGCCGGGCCCAGGCGGCGCGGCCGCGCTCGATGAGCGCCAGCACCCAGCCGGCCGCGAACATGGGCCAGATGAGCTGGCCGAGGTACATGCCGAAGCTGGTGAGCTGGCCCACCGTCATCTCGCCGCGCCACACCAGCCAGCCGCCGAAGCCCAGCGCCAGCACGACGGCCGCACTCAGGGTGAAGCCCACGGCCGGCTCGTAGGCCGCCTCCCAGCGCTGGGCGTCCAGGCTGGCGTCGGCGGCGTCCTTGGCGAGCTCGCCGAAGCGCCGGCTGCTGCGCGCCTCCAGCCCCAGGGCGCGCAGCGTGCGCACGCCCGACAGGCTTTCCTGGACATGGTCGTTGAGCTGGCCGAAGGCCGTGAGCGCCTGGCGCGAGGCCTCGTGCACGTGGCGCGAGATCCACCAGAAGGCCAGCGCCATCAGCGGAAACGGCAGCAGCACCACGAGGGCCAGGCGCCAGTCCACCCCGAGCGTCATCATGGCCACGACGAGCACCAGCGTCAGCGTGCCGTCGAAGCCGGCCAGCATGGCCTCGCCTGCGGCCATCTCGACCGCGTCGACATCGTTGGTGGCCAGGGCCATCAGGTCGCCCGTGCGGCGCGTCTGAAAGAAGCGCGGGCCCTGCAGCGAAAGCCGCTGGTAGAGCCGGGTGCGCAGCTCCACCCCCATGCGGTAGGCCGCGGCGTAGAGCTTGAGCCGCCAGCCCACGCGCAGGCCGTAGATGACCACGCCGGCGGCCAGCAGCAGGCCCAGCTCGCGCAGCAGCGCGGCGCCGTGCAGCTGGCGTGCGAGCAGCGCGTCCACCATCTGCCCCACCTGGCGCGGCAGCCAGACGATCAGCACCGCAATGCCGAGCAGCATGAGCCCCGACGCGGCATAGGCGCGCCAATGGCGGACGACGAAGCCACCGATCAGGCGGTAAAGCGACATGGGGCGTGCGATGGCCGGGGCGCGGGCCTGCGGGAGGGGTGGCACCGGGCCTGGGTGGCGCGGTGGCTGCTACCACGGCGCTGGCGGGACCGGGCGCGGAGCGAGAGGCGGATTCTAGGGTTGCGGCGGAAGGGAGCCGGGGCGTGAAGCGGCCACAGGGCCGCTCTGGCTGGTGGTCGAGCAAGACCTGCCGCCGTGGGCCGGGGCGGCGAACCGCATGACCACACATCGGGGCTCTCCGGGCTGATCCGAGCGGCTGCTGGACAGCGCCGCGACGGGCCGCTTCGGCGCCGTTCGGATCTGCCTGCCGTTGGTCGGCGCTGCAGGCGTGCGGGCTTGGGCTCCATCGTCGACTCGCACGGCCGCCAGCGCAGGACGCCGGCGCTCGTGTAGTGTTGTGCGGATGGCGTCGCCGACACCGCCCCCACCACCCTGGCTGCAAGCGGCCCGTGAGCAATGGGTCTGGCGAGGCCAGGCGCGGCCTGCCTTTGCCTCCGATCCCGGACCTGGCCAGACCTCGGTCTGGGACTTCCCTCGCCCGCCGCGATTGGCGCCCGAGTCGCGCGAGGTGCGCATCGTCTGGGGCGGCGTGCCGGTCGCGTGCAGCACGCGCGCAGTGCGCGTGCTGGAGACCGCGCACCCGCCGACGTACTACATCCCCTGGTCTGATGTCGCGCGCCATCTGCTTCGGCCAGCGCCAGGCGGCTCGTTCTGCGAATGGAAGGGTCCAGCGCGTTACTGGAGCTTGGTCGATGACGACCGCAAACTGCCAGCGCACGCCTGGAGCTACCCACAGCCGATGGCCGGCGCCGAGGTGCTGGCCGAGTGCGTGGCCTTCTATGCCCGCGGTCTGGCGTGCAGCGTTGGCGGCCTGCCGGCCACGCCGCAGCCGGGCGGCTTCTACGGCGGCTGGGTCACGCCCGACCTGGCGGGGCCCTTCAAGGGTGAAGCTGGCAGCGAAACCTGGTGAGGGTGGGCGCCATCCGCCGGCGCCACTCCAGCGATCGGACAGCGGCATCCATCGCGAGGATCAACGCCTTGACGCCGGAAGTCTACGTATGCGGATTGAGTGCATGAGCCGACCCCGTGCCCTGTCTCAACAAGCTCTGGCCGTCGTTGCCGTCCTGGCCGACTGCAACGCGTGGCAGCACGGCGACGACCTGATGGCGCAGGCCGGGGTGAAGTCCGGCACGCTGTGCCCGTTGCTGATGCGGCTCGAAGCCCAAGGGATGCTGCAGGCACGCTGGGTCGACTCGCCCCAGCCTGGGCGGCCGCCTCGGCACGTCTACAGGTTGACGCCCGCAGGACGCGACTGGGTGGCCTCTCTGGCTGAGTCTCTGGCAGCGCTGCGAGCCCCTTCGGCAGCGTGGCGCACCGCAAAAGGCCGTCCGTGAGACAAGCCGTTTCGTCGTGGGCGTTGGCTCTTGCCCGCCGCCGGCAGCGAACGTGAAGCGCTGAGTCTTGCCTGGGGTTGCCTGTGGGCCGCGCTGGACCACGCGTTCGCGGCCGCCCGCGGCGGCCTGGTGCAGGGCCAGAACGCCGGTGTGCTGAGCTGCGCACGCGCCGTGTTGGCAGGCTGCGCCTTCATGCACAGCGCCGGAGCGCCTGGCCACTGCGTGTGGATGAACCTGCTGTCCTTGGTCCTGGCGGTCACCACCGTCTACCTCCTGCCGCGTCGACGTTTGCAGGCCGACGAAGGGCTGCGCGCCAAGCTGGGCTTCACACTGGGGGGCACTGCTGCTCAGCGCTGGCTGGGGCCTGGCACCCACGGCGGCCTCTGCGTGGCTGCAGATCGGGCCTGTGACCTTGAACCTGCCCTGGCTGCTGCTGCCTGCACTGCTGCGGGCCACCGACGTGCAGCCACAGTCCGCCGCCCGGCCGTGGGCCGTGGGCGGACTCCTGATATCCAAGGGGCAGGCCGAAAGCAGCGGCCTGTTGGACACGATCTGGCGCGACATCAGCGCCATCGAAACCCGCGTGGGCCCACCCAGGCGCCGGCTGCTGATGGGTGAATCGATGGGGGGCTTGAACAGTCTGGTGCTGGGGCTGAGCCAGCCGCAGCACTTCGACAAGGTGGCGGCCCTGTGCCCGGCCGTGTACCTGGATTCGCCGTTCACGCCGCCGAGCCAGATTCGCGAGGGGATCGTGCGCACGGGCGCAGACCCGCGCATCGTCTTCGGCATCTGGCAACTGTCCCGCAGCTACGTGGCCAATGCCGAAGAGTGGAGCCGCTTCTCGCCGCTGTCGTTGATCGAGAGCGCAAGCGTCCAGCAGACGGGCTTGAGCCTGTACCTGTCGGCAGGCCTGTACGACCGCTACGGCCTCTACGAGGGCACCGAGCGACTGGCGCAACGTGCCGCGCAACGCGGCGTGCCGACCGATTGGCACCCGCTCTACGGCGGTCACTGCGCGATCGATGTCGTGTCGCTGGGGACGTTCCTGGTTCGGTAGTCGCCCAGCGCTTGCCTGTGGACGACGGTGAAGGGTGCGTCGGCGCCGGTCACCGTGGGGCGTCGGGCGTCGCGACCTTGGTCATGACTCACCTGATGGACGACCGCGAATGAAGTCCGGGGGCGCCCGCAGGGGGGCGAGGGATTCGCTGCGACGGGTGACGCTTCAGGGACGGTTCCGGCCGGCCCACTTGGGCAACAGGCTGCCATCGGCGAGTCAGCGAGGCCTGGGCCTGCACTCGCCGCGACCCTGATGCCGTCAGTTCGAGGCGAACACGTCGCCCAAGGTTGCGGCGATGTTCTGGCGCGCGCCCAGCAGCCGGACCACATCATGCGGGTCAAGCGCGGCGTTGCTGGCGTTGACCCGCTGCACCGCGACTCGGGCGCCAGCCTGATGTCGTGGTTCAACCCGCCGCCTGTTCGAACCGAAGGGGCCGGCCGAATCACAACCAGCCAACGGGGCAGCCGCCAGTTCCAGTCCATCCAGTCCATCCAGGACGGCATCGGCCGGCCACGGCTGCGTCAGCGAGCTTCCGGGCTTCCGGGCTTAAAGCCGAAGGCGGGGCCTGCTGCCCCCCCGGAGCGCAGCACCCCGCCTTCTGCACAGCCCCCACCTGCGGGTCGCCCCGGTTGGGCAGGGCCCGGTTCGTATAGATTTGGTGGCGAGACACGCGCCCCGGACGATGCCGAACAACCCAAGCAATCTGCTGGAGCGCGAGCCAGCGCTGACATCCCTCGCCACCGCGTTGTCAGACATCCGTTCCGGCCAGGGCCGCTGCGTGCTGGTGATCGGCGACGCAGGTGTGGGCAAGACCAGCCTGCTGGACGCTGCCATGCACGCCGACCTCGGCCGTTTCCACTGGCTGCGAGCGGGGTGCGACGCGCTGCACACCCCACGCCCGCTGGGGCCCTTGGTCGACTTGTCCAGCGCGTTGCCGGAGTCGCTGGCGCACGACATCCATGCCGGCAAGACCTACAACGGCTTGTTTCCCGCCCTGCTGGCCTGGCTGCGCCATCCGCCGGCCCCGCGCGTGCTGGTGATCGAAGACCTGCATTGGGCCGATGAGGCCACGCTGGACTGCGTGCGCTACCTGGGCCGGCGCATGGCCGATGCGGGCTTTGCGCTGGTGTTGACACTGCGGCCGGACCAGCTGGACGCGCACCCACCGCTGCGCCAGACGCTGGCCGCGCTGAGCGCAACCGCCACCCTGCGCATCGAGCTCGGTCCCTTGTCGCCCGCCGCGGTGGCCGTGCTGGCCGGTCGGCACCAGCGCAGCGCCGAAGGGCTGCATGCCCTGACGGGCGGCAACCCGTTCTATCTGCGGCAGTTGCTGATTGCCGCGCCCGGCGCGCTGCCAGGTTCCCTGCGCGACACCGTTCTGGCACAGGCCGATCTGCTGGCCCCGCCCGTACGAGACGCACTGGACACGCTGAGCTGTTCACCCGGCGGGCTGGAACTCGAACAACTCCTGGCCTTGCACCCCGAGGCCCTGCCTGGCCTGGACAGCCCGGCCGCCCGGGCCTTGGTGGAAGCCCGTCCGCCCTGGCTGGTCTTCAAGCACGAGCTGGCGCGCCGCGCGCTGGAAGAAGCCTTGCCGCCGCTGCGCCGCTGGCAAGTGCACCGGGGCCTGCTGGAGAGGCTGCAGACGCTGCCGGCCCAGCCGGGCTTGCTGGCGCGCCAGGTGCACCATGCCGCCACGGCAGGCCTGTCGGCCCAGGTGTGGGCCCTGGCACCGAAGGCGGCTGCCGAGGCCGAAGCCGTCAGCGCCTACCGCGCCGCCGTGCGTCTGTTGCAACTGGCCTTGACCCACGGCGCAGCCGCGCCAGCGGCCGAGCGTGCGGAACTGCTGGACCAGCTGGCGCTGCGGCTGCACAACATCCAGGCCAGCGCCGAATCCGCGGCCGCCCTGCGCGAGGCCATCGCCTTGAAGCAGGCGGCTGGCGACCGCCTGGGCAGCGCCATCAGCCTGGCGCAGCTGGCGCTGCAACTCACACCCGACCCCCAGGCGCTCGGCCTGGCCGAACAGGCCGTGGCGGCGCTGGAGGGGCAGTTCGACAACGCCGGGGCCGGCGCCGCTTTCAGCGCCCTGGCCATCACGCTGGCCAACGCCGGGCGGTCGGCCGAGGCGCTGCAGCACGCGCAGCAGGCCTTGCGCAGCGCCGAAGCCTCAGGCGACGCCAGGAGCCGGCTGAACGTGGGCAGCATGGCGGCGGCCGTGGCCTTGAGCGTGGAACCATCGGCCGAGGCCTTCGACCGGCTGGAGGCCTTCATCGGCGACGCCATCCAGCAAGGCCGGCCCGACCGGGCTGCCGTGCCGATGGTCAATCTGGCCAGCGTCGGCCTGCAGCACGGCGAGCTGGCGCGGGTGCTGGCCATCACCGAGCGCGGCATCCGCTACTGCGCCGACCGCGACCTGGACATGGTGACGGCCCACCTGGTGGTGCGCCGCGCGTTGGCGCTGGACGAGCAAGCGGCCTGGCCCGAGATGCTGGCCGTGCTCGGCACGCTGGACACCATGGCCTCGGTGCCCACCCGTCAGCGGGCATCGGCAGCCCTGATGCGCTGCCGCCTGCAGGCGCTGCGCGGCGAAGCGAACGAGCCCGATACCTGGGCCGCACAGGTGGACGCTGCGCTGCAGGGCCGCTCCGACCTGGTGCCGGTGTACGCCTGCCTGCGAGCGGCCGAAGCCGCCTGGCTGCGCGGCGACACCCCGGCCTTGTTGCACTGGGTGCAGCAAGGCCTGGCGCAGGCCGACGGGCCCTGGCAGCAGGGCCAGCTGCGCCAATGGTGGCGCCGCGCCGGCAGCGCGATGCCCGAACCGCCCGGCCTGCTGGCCCTGCCACACCGCGCCGCCGAGGCCGGTGACTGGCAAACCGCCGCCGAGGCCTGGCTGCAGCGCGGCTGCCGGCTGGAGGCGGCCCTGATGCTGGTGGAAGGCGACGACGCCAGCCTGAACAAGGGCCTGGCGCTGCTGGCCGAGCTGGGCGCCCAGGGCGCGCTGGCCGCCGTGCACCGCCAGCTGCGCGCGGCGGGTCTGCGCGGCCCTTACAGGCACACCCGGCTGGACCCCCTGGGCCTGACCCAGCGCGAACGCCAGGTGGCCGAACTGCTGGCCCAAGGCCTGAGCAATGCCGAGATCGCGCAGCAGCTGCACCGCTCGGAACGCACGGTGGAACACCATGTGGCCGCCCTGCTGTCCAAGCTGGGCGTGGCCCGGCGCAGCCAGGTCGCGCCCTTGCTGAAACCTAGCCGCCCGACTTGACCTGCAACCCCAGCCGCCGCTGGCGCCACGCACCCATGGCCACCAGGCCGGCCAGCAGCATGGCCACCGGCGTGGGTTCAGGCACGGGGGAGACGGTGTCGCGGAAGGTCAGCGTGTAGTCCCAGCTGTTGGCATAGCTGTCTTCGACGCTGGCCATCACGAACTCGAAGTTGCGCAGCAGGTAGGTGCCCGCCTGCAGGGTGCCGCTGTTGTTGAAGCTGGCCAGCCCCGTGTTGCCGATCACGTCGTTGCGGTAGGTGGTGACGCCCGCGGGGGAGGTCCACCACATTTCCAGCTGCTGCCCGCCGGTGCTGCCGCCGATGAGGGTGTAGGCCGTGTCCTGGTCGAGCGTGAAGGTGAAGGCCTGCCAGTTCCAGCTTTGCATGCGCTGCGCGGCGGGCTGCGGGGGCTGGATGCCGTTGCTGCCCAAGGACTGCATCGTGCCCATGAACGAGCCTGATGCCCTGAGCTCGATGTCGGCGCCGTTGCTGCCGAACGCGAAGGTCTGGGTCTGCGCCCAGGTGGCTTCGAAGATGGTCGAGAACATCAGCGCGGTGTCGTTGCCGGTGCCTGAGCCGGCCACGCTGACCGTGGGTGTGTCCACGCCAGACACCACCTCCAGGGAACCCGTGCTGCCCGTGACGGAGCAGAAGTCGGTTTCGGGGGTTTCGCAAGGGTAGGCCACACCCGAAATGCCGTAGCCGGCGAAGGCCCTGACTTGGCTCACCGATTCCCGGTCCACCAGTTCCAAGGTGCTCGCGGCCAGCGCCTGCTGGCTGCACAGCAGGGCAAAGGCCAGCCCGAGGCTGCCCTTCAGAGGCCACGCTGCCGCTGCCACTGCCGGTGCGGGCGGGCTGGGCCGCATGAAGCGGGCGGGTTGATGGGTGCTGGATGGGTTGCAGGGCTTCATGGGATCTTCCTTGTTGTGGTTCGTGGGAAAAGGGGCGGGCCGGCAGCTCAGGCCGCCAGGGCTGTGCGCAGGCCCTGGCGGCTCGAAGGTGCTGCGCATGCGGGGTGTTCCTGGCAGGCGCTCAACAGCTGCTGCAGCCTGGGCAGGGCTTGCAAGGCGGCCTTGCGGCCCAGGTCCACCAAGGCGGGCATGGCCTGGGTTTCGAACAGGCCCACGCGGCGTTCGAGTGGGGGCAGCAGCACGATCCGGCTCGGCGCGGCGTGCGCCGCGATGCGGGCGTGCAGCAGGTTGTTGGTCAAGCCCGCTGTCACGCGCGTGGCCAGGCGCACGGGCCCTGCGACGCGGCGCGGCAAGGGCACCTCGAAGCCCAGCGCCAGCACCACCTGGGCCTGTGCGGCGCCGGCCAGGGGCAGCGGGTCGCACACGCTGCCGTCCATCAGCAGGCGGCCCGCCACGCGGTGCGGCGTGAACAGGAACGGCAGCGCCACCGAAGCGCGCAAGGCGTCGCAGACCGGGCCTTGCGCCAGGACCACCGCTTCGCCGGTGTGTGCGTCGGCGGTGCTCACGCGCAGCGGCACCGGCAGGTCTTCGAGGCGCAGGCTGCCGAAGGCGCGCTGCAGGCGGTCCACGATCAGGTGGTCGTCGCGCAGCGCAAAGGTCTCACCGAAACGGTCCCCGCGCGATGCGACCCACGGCGCCAGTGCCATGTCCAGCCAGGCGGCCTTGCGGCGCTGGCTGGTGATCTCGCGCGACCACAGCGTCTGCGCCAGGCGCACGCACTCCGCGGCCGGATGTCCGGCAGCCGCCAGGGCACCAAACACCGCGCCGGCGCTGCAGCCCACGATCAGGTCGGCCTGGATGCCGGCTTCTTCGAGCACCTGCACCACGCCGAGCGCGGCCACGCTCTTGACGCCGCCGCTGCCGAACACCAGGGCCAGCCGCGGCGGCGCCGTGGCGGCACGCAGGGCGGGCTGAAGAGTCTTGACCGAGGGGCTTGGGGAGAAGGTGTGGTGCATGGCAGCTAGGCAGCAGTGGTGTTGCAGGGATGGTCGGAAAACCAGGCCACGGACGCATGGGTACGCGTACGCAGTTTTCGGCGCCGGCCTTCCCCTGTCTGCGGGATGCCGGATCGCGGCCGGGGCGCCGGGGCGCGTCCGTGCTGGGGCCGGTTCCGCGTGCCCGCGCCTGCCACGCCCGAGCGGAGCCGGCCGTCTTCAGCGCGGTGCGGACAGCGCTCGGTTGTCGACGCTCGAGACGAGTTGCCCGGGCTCGGCTTCAGACGGGGTGCTGCTGTTCACCGGCTGCGTGCCGGGATTGGCCTGTCGCCGCTCTCAAGCCGACGACCGAAACCGCTGCAGAGCAGATGCTTGCCGGATGGGTAACACGCTCACGCCCCAGGCCGTCGCGCCAGCCGGGCGCTTCAGGACTTCGCGTGGGCCACGCAACTCCCATCGCTCGCCGTTGCCGTCTGTAGCCAGGTGCCAGAACGGGCCGTGCCGCGAGTTCGCCGCACGGCTCGGGCCGAACTCGGCCAACAACTGCTTGAGCCGGTCGTCGATCGCGCTCTTCAGCTCAAGTCGGCCGCGGCGCCATCGTGGATGCCCATGTTGCAGCCGTCAGGGCCGAAGTCCGATTGCCGTTGCGCTTTCGCTTCATCGAGCAGCTCGAGCATCGCACCCCGTGCCTCTGGCCAGGCGCAGAAGGGGCATGAGGTGCTGTTCGCCACGGCGGAAGGGTACCCTCCCGCGACCGGTCTCCACTCGACAGCCGGCACCCGTTTCGTTGCCGCCACAGGACCTGGATGAACCTCCTGAGCTTCGAACTCACAGAAGTGGACGACGGCGTGTCTTCGCTGGAGGCGATGGCGTCCACGGCGCTTGAACAGCACGCGGCCGTCATGGCGGTGGCTGGCACACGGTCACGCTCACGTTGACGGGCACGGCCCGTTTCGTGGAAGAGTTCATCGCGGCCTTCGGCTGCGGCGAGGACTGATCGACCTGTCTGTGCCGCGCGATCGGCGTGCCCATCGGCAGGTGCCTCCAGGAGGGCAGCAACCCCGATGCCGTCTCTGGGCGCGGCCCTTCACGGCCCTTGCATCGACGAGGTGCGCCGCAGCCACTCCAGCTGCTGCGCCGTCTCGATGGCCCCCGGCCTGGCGGCCCGAACCTGCCCGATTGCCACGTCGACGGGCTGCTGCAGCTGCATCAGCAGGTAGGCCGCCACCGTGCCGGTGCGGCCCAGGCCGCCACGGCAGTGCAGCAGCACGCGCCGGCCGGACAGGAGCTCTTCGAGCGCCACGCGGCCGTCGCGCGCCCAGCCCGCGGCAAAGCGATGGTCCGGAGCGTGCATGTCCGTGATGGGCCAGTGCAGCCACCGCATCCCGGCCGCCGCCACCTCGTCACCCAGGGACGCCACGCCGAGCAGGGCCATCTCGTCGGGCTCTGTCAGCGTGATCACCGTGCCGGCGCCCCAGTCGGCGATGGCACGGACGTCGGCATGCAGGTCCCGGTGCCCGCCCGGGCCGACGGCGCTGCTGCCCCGCTGGCCGGGGCACCGCGTCATGCCGATCCGCCCGTCGGCCGTGCCCGCGGCCACGGCGTCGATGCGCAGCCGTTCCATCATGCAGCGGCCGGACAGGCCGCACGCGGCCTGTCAGAAGCGAAGCTTGCTCGCCGCCAGCGCATCGGCGGTCAGCGCCCTCACGCGCTCGAGTGCAGCCTGCACCGCGCGATGCTCCTCCACGCGCTCCAGCAGAAAGCCCAAGTCGTTCGCATCGGGTTCGACTGGGCCGTGTTCCGTGGGCGGGTCGGCTGCAGCCACTTCCACTGGCGGCGGCACGAGCAGCACCACCTTGCCGGGCCGGCGCACGGGCTCGACGCGGCGCCGTACGGGCTGTGCGGGCCGTTCGAGTGCCGGCTCGACAGGCCCCGCTGAAGCGGCGTCGTCCCGTGCCACCACAAACACCCGCGGCGCCCGGGTGCCGTCGGTCGGCGTCAGGGCCGCGTCTGCGGTCTCCGGCGCATCGATCGATTCAGGGGCCTCGGGCCGCTGGAGCACCAGCCGCCGCCGCTTGACGATGATCTCGGCGCGCTGGGGCGCGTCTGCAAACAGCCGGTTCGCGAGCAGATAAGCCGTGGATCGGGGGGTCTCGGCCGAGACGAAGGCGTCGGCCGTTGTCGCAGTCGTGCTGCGTGTTTCCATCTGGGGCGGGCAACGTGAGGAGAAGCCTTAGTTTATCGGGCCGCTCTGTGCGCTGCCGCGCACAGGGCAGCCGTGCCGCAAGCCGGCACACTCTCGGCCCATGCCGGAACTCAACGCCTCGCCGCCGAACCCGCCCAGCCCCCCGTGGGACGTGATCATCATCGGCGCCGGCGCCGCCGGCCTCTTCTGCGCCGGCATCGCGGGCCAGCGCGGCCTGCGGGTGCTGCTGCTCGACCACAGCGAGAAGGTGGCCGAGAAGATCCGCATCTCCGGCGGCGGCCGCGCCAACTTCACCAACCGCGAGCTCGATGCGCAGGCGCCGCACAAGCACTTCATCGGCGCCAACCCGCCCTTCTGCCGCTCGGCGCTGTCGCGCTACACGCCGGCCGACTTCGTGGCGCTGGTCGCGCGCCACGGCATCGCCTTCCACGAAAAGCACAAGGGCCAGCTGTTCTGCGACCGCTCGGCCGAAGACCTGATCGAGATGCTGCTGCGCGAGGCCGGTGCGGGCGGCGTGGAGCGGCGGCAGCCTTGCAAGGTGTCAGCCGTGCGCCAGGGTGCCGATGCGATCTACGCCGTCGACACCGACGGCGGCAGCGAGAGGAGCCGCGCGCTCGTCATCGCCACGGGCGGGCTCTCGATCCCGAAGATCGGCGCCACCGACTTCGGCCACCGCATGGCGCGGCAGTTCGGCCTGCGCCTGGTGGACACCCGACCCGGCCTCGTGCCGCTGACCTTCAACGGCGAGGGCTGGTTGCCCTACACGGGCCTGGCGGGGCTGGCCTTGCCGGTGGGCATCAGCACCGGGGTCGGGGGTGCACGCGGCGCCTTTGTCGAAGACCTGCTGTTCACGCACCGCGGGCTCTCGGGGCCGGCGGTGCTGCAGATCTCGAGCTACTGGCAGGCGGGCACGCCGATCACGCTCGACCTGGTGCCCGGCCTCGATGTGCAGGCAGCGCTGACGCAGGCCAAGAGCGCGTCGCGCCGGCTCGTCGCCAATGAACTGGCCACGTTGATACCCAGCCGGCTGGCCACGGCCTGGGCGCAGCTCGATGCCGAGTGGCAGCGCCCGGTGGCCGAGGTGTCGAACAAGGCGCTGGCGCGGCTGGCCGAGCGGCTGGCGCGCTGGCAGCTGGTGCCCGAAGGCACCGAGGGCTACCGCAAGGCCGAGGTCACGCTGGGCGGTGTGGACACGCGCGATCTGTCGTCGCGCACGATGGAGTCGAAGCAGCCGGGCCTGTATTTCATCGGCGAGGTCGTCGACGTGACCGGCTGGCTCGGCGGCTACAACTTCCAGTGGGCCTGGGCCAGCGCGCATGCCTGCGCGATGGCGCTGCCGCCGTAGCGCGGAGGGTGACCCTGGGCTTCGACAGGCTCAGCCGGAACGGAGCTTATCCCCCTACCTCCACCGACAAGGCCTGCACGCCCACCCGGCAGCTGCCCACTTCCACATTCACCCGCCCGGCCCCCGCCACCAACAGCGTGACGAAGCGCTCGTGCCCGTTGCCACGCGACCAGGGCGAAAACACCGAGGTGCCGTACAGGCCGCGCCCCCAGCCTTGCAAATGGCCGAGCTCCACCACCGCCTCGGTGGGCGCCAGCAGCGTGGCGCCGCCTTCGGTGCGTGCCGTCAGCCGCAGCGGCTCGACGTGCGGCAGGCCCAGCGCCGAGGCCGCGCCGCAGCTGCCCAGGTAGCCGTGGTTGGCCACGCGCAGCTCGATGCGCGTGTGGCCCTCGAGCTGCTCTTGCTTCACCACCTGCAGGCTCACGCGCGGCACCAGTGCGGCTACGCGCAGGAAGGCGGCCGACTGCTGCTGGCACGTCATCTGAAGCCGCTCCAGCGGCGGGTTCCAGATGCCCACGCGCGGGTCGAAGCCGCCCACCTCGACCTCGTCGAGCTGCGGG